>Ga0207984_1000123_pt1 | contig 46858 bp, 34 predicted proteins | sample ETNtaG_30_FD_185760 | JGI IMG/M metagenome (GOLD analysis project Ga0207984, IMG submission 185760) | Marine microbial and viral communities from oxygen minimum zone, Eastern Pacific Ocean - ETNP201306PF43B (SPAdes) (version 2) | ecosystem: Environmental > Aquatic > Marine > Oceanic ...
TTTTTGTTGACCCAGAAGTGAAAACCACGCAAAATGGCTTTCGCCTCGCTCAAAAGAGGGCAACGAAAGCTACTGAATTTTAATTATTGCCAAAACTGATCATGTTGACCCAAGGCTATGTCATCAACTGCAAAAGATCGGATTCGTTGCGAATTATTGAATCGTCGTGACCGAATACCTTTAGACTTGCGTCGGCAGTCTAGTCGGAAAATTTGTCTATCCCTTAAGAAATTGATAGAGGAAAGACGGTTTAGTCGTTCACTCTTCTACCTGAATATGAGAAGTGAAGTTGAAACCGATTGGCTGGTGGCTAGACAACTAGCTACTACCTGCTTAGTTGCAATACCAAGAGTCGAAGGGAAAGAGATCTATCCCTATCAACTGACTAATTTACAAACGGAAATCAATCAACATAAATGGGGTATGCGAGAACCAAATCCAACCATTTGTTCTCCTATCGACCCGGAATCCTTAGATCTTGTTTTGGTACCTGGATGTGGGTTTGATTCACGAAGGTATAGGATTGGTTATGGAGGTGGATTTTACGACCGTTTCCTGCAAACCTGTCCGCAGGCACTGACCGTAGGTTTGGCTTTTGACGCCCAAATTGTGGATCAGTTGCCCACTCAACCATGGGATCACCCCGTGGATCTTGTTTTAACAGAACAGCGAATCATTTAGAATCCTAGTTTGTTTTAGAGGATGAATTTGATTTTCTATTTAGAAACCTAGTTTCCAACGCTCGATCACGAATATCCGCCCACTCCCTAATAAATAAAATTTTAAGCGATAGTAAAACGAATCACCAAGCCCTTCAACTTTTTAGGAATTTAGTGTTAGATCAAGAAATGAATGTCAGTTTAATTTCAGCTCATTGCTTTCGATGCTTTATGGTTCTATTTTTAGTGGTTTCGATTGGTAATTCCGCTTGGTCGGATTCACCAGTTAGTTACCATCAGGACATCCAACCAATTTTACAACGCAGTTGTCAGGGATGTCACCAGCCCAGTCAAGCTCGCGGAGACTTGATTCTGACTTCCTATGCAAATTTTCAGCAAGGAGGATCTGAAGGAAAGGCTTTTATAGCAGGACAACCCGATCAAAGTCTAATCCTTGACTTGATTTCCGGGGATCCGCCTTCTATGCCAATGGACAGTGATCCACTGACGCAAGTCGAGATTGAGCTTTTTCGTCGCTGGATCGCTGAAGGGGCAACCAACGACACACCAGAAGTGGATTCTGATTCAACCATGGAACCACCTCAATACACAATTCCACCGGTGATTTCTTCCTTAGCTTATTCTCCCGATGGCAACGTTCTTGCGGTCTCCGGTTACCGCGAGGTACTCTTGCACAAATCAGATGGATCCAAGCTGTTAGCTCGGTTGCTTGGAAAGTCTGACCGAATCGAATCCATTGTTTATGCTACCAACAGCAATATGCTAGTAGTTGTTGGAGGAACACCCGCCAGATTCGGTGAAGTTCAAATCTGGGATACTGGTACAAATAAGTTGATTCATTCATTAAAATCAACGTTCGACACGATCTACGGAGCATCATTATCGCCTGACAATAGTTTTCTCGCCTTTGGTTGTACTGACGAAACAGCACGTATAATTTCAGTCAAAGATCAAAAAGAACTGGTACGATTTGATAACCATAGTGATTGGGTTTTGGGCACGGTGTTTACTACTGATGGCAGTCATTTTGTTACCGGCGGCAGGGACACAGCGTTGAAACTCACTGAGGTTAAGAGTGGATCTTTCGTTGATGACATCAATGCTAGTAACAAGGGTTCGGGACCAATCCATAAAATCGCGCGCCATCCAAAGTTAGATCAGGTTTTATCTGGAGGTGAAGATAGAATTCCGCGACTCTACCGGATTTTTCGCCAAAAACGGCGTGATGTCGGTAATACCGACTTCAACCTCATCCGCGCCTTTGAACGCCAATCAGATGTAATTAATGCGGTTGCCTTCAATCCGGACGGATCACAAATCGCCGTGGGTACTGTTGGTGGTGAAGTTCGAATATACAAAGTAGCAGATGGCAATCGTATCGCAACACTTGGTGCTGACTCGACCGCCGTTTTCACTATTGCCTTTCATCCAAACAAGGATCAGGTCGCAATCGGCGGATTCGATGGTCAAGTCCGAATATTCAATCCAAATTCCGGAGAATTGATCGAAGAATTTATACCGGTGCCACTTGATTCCGCGTTGACAGGTATAAAGGTAACGGAAAAAGTAGAAGTGGTTAAAGAAAAAGATAATGTAGTTGGAGCCACAACAGAAATCAAATTAGTCGTTAATGGTATGACCTGAGGTGCTTGTGTTGCTAAAGTGCAGGGTGCACTTAATAGGATATCAGGGGTAACTAATGTGAATGTTTCTCTACCCGATAACGCCATTCTAACATTAAAAGGAAATCGGGTTACAGTTGACGAATTACTTGCCGCTGTCAAGGCAACTGGTTTCAATGCAGAAATCCAGAACTGATTTTTTACTGCCAATGACATATTGTATGTTTTTGTAAGTGAGGTGAATCCGTGAAAGTATCGCTATCTATTTTGGGGATTTTGTTGATGTTAATCCTCAACCCATATTTCAATGTTAATGCTAGTTCTGCGCAACTAACAGCCAATATCAAGATCCCCAAAATTACCAAGTTAAAATCCACACCTGAAGCACTAGTTCTTGAGGGGAAACACGATGTTCGTAGCATCACAATTTCTGGATTGACATCAGACGGATACTGGATTGATCTGTCAAAAGAATCAAGTTTTACAACCAACGACACCAAAGTTAAGATTGACAGTGCCGGTTATGTTTACCCTGTTGCAGTCGGTTGGACGACCATAAAAGTTGCGTTTCGTCGCCATTCCATTGACTTGTCGGTAAACGTAAAGAATGTTGACACGCAACCGATTAGCTTTGTCCGTGACATAATGCCAACTATCAGTAAAGTTGGCTGTAACGCGGGAACCTGCCACGGAGCGGCTAAGGGTAAAAATGGATTCAAACTTTCCTTACGAGGATACGATCTCGATCTTGATTATCAAACGCTAATCACAGATTTATCGGGACGCCGCCTGAATCGAGCTAGACCAGCACAGAGCCTCATGCTTCTTAAACCAACACAGGGAGTTCCGCACGGAGGAGGTCAGGCCTTAGAAGTCGATTCACGTCATTACAAAACTTTTCACCAATGGATTGTTGAAGGAGTTAAATCCGATGTGGATGCTACCAAGCGAGTTTCTCGCCTTGAGGTTATTCCACATGCTACAGAAATTCATTTACCTGGCATGGCACAGCAATTAATCATTATTGCTCACTACCCAGATGGCACATCTCGGGACGTAACACGGGACGCTATATATAGCAGTAGTCTGGCAGATGTGGCTACAACATCAGATTCTGGTTTTGTCACTGCTGTGCGACGTGGAGAAGCGGTCATCCTAGTTCGATATGAGAGTCTATACAGTACCAGTGAAATAATTGTTATTGGTGACAGGTCCGGATTTAAGTGGGCAGCGGCGCCTCAATACAATTACATTGACGAATTGGTTTATGACAAACTACAGCGTGTTCGTATTTTACCGTCGGATCTTTGTACCGATGCTGAATTTATTCGGCGTTTGTATCTTGACCTAACTGGTGTTCCTCCAACACCAAGCCAAGTCCAAACATTTTTGGATGACCATGCGAATTCAAGACAGAAACGCGAAAGATTAATCGATCATCTAATAGGTCAACCTGAATATGTTGAACACTGGACACACAAATGGGCTGACTTACTGCAATGTAATCGCAAATTCCTCGGAGAAAAGGGTGTTTGGCTTTTCCGAAAATGGATTCATGATTCTGTAGCGAAAAATAAACCTTATGATAAATTCGTTCGTGACTTACTAATGGCCTCCGGCAGTACTTATCAGAATCCAGCAGCAAATTATCATCTTGTGACGACCGATAAAACTATCTATCAACCAGATGTCGCAATTGAAAACGCAACGCAGCTTTTTTTGGGCATACGATTTGCCTGTGTTAAATGTCACGATCATCCGTTTGAAAAATGGACACAAAACCAGTACTATGAACTCGGATCCTACTTTAGCGAAGTTAGCGTCAAAAGAGGACAACTTCCAGGAGAACAGGTCGTTTATAACAATTATAGCGTTAGCGGTGGTGTAAAACATCCAAAAACTGGGGGAATTGTACCAGCTAATGTGCCGTTCGGATCAGCGGAAAAAATCGGAGTTGATCCACGCGAGTCTGTTACCAACTGGTTAGTTTCAAAGGATAATCCTTGGTTCGCAAAATCCCTAGTCAATCGCGTCTGGAGTTACTTCTTGGGACGTGGTATTGTTGAGCCAGTTGATGATATCAGATCAAGCAACCCGCCCAGCAACGCGGAATTACTTGATGCCCTAACCAAAGATTTTATCGAAAACGATTTTGACCTGAGATACTTGATGCATACAATCACCAAATCTCGGACATACCAGCAAAGTATTAAAACAAATCGCTGGAACCAAGAAGACGAAATCAATTTTTCGCACGCAATCCCCAGAAGATTAACTGCAGAACAAATGCTGGATGCAGTTTCTATCGCAACGGGAAGCCAACCAAAGTTTTCAGGTGTTCCCAAAGGATTCCGTGCGGTTCAGTTGCCCGACAGTAGTCTGGATGATGGCGGTTTTCTGAAGCTTTTTGGCCGGCCCGAACGCGAATCAGCCTGTGAATGTGAAAGAACAACACAGGTCAGTTTATCACATGCACTCAACTTGATTAATGGCCCAACTATCGCAAGTGCCATCAATGATCCAAAGGGCCGCATCGCCCAACTGACAAAGCAAAAGATTGACAACCGAATTTTGGTTAAGGAAGTCTACTTAGCAACACTTTGTCGCATGCCAAATGAGGCTGAATTGGTCAAAGCAGTTGATCACATTTCCAAAACAGAGTCCCAAGCTGAAGGTGCTCAGGACCTTTTATGGGCATTGATAAACAGCCCTTCATTCCTGTTTAATCGATAAAGCAATTCACTCAAACATTCTAGCACTATAAGGAGCCAAAAGGAGAATAATAAATGTTATCAATTCCCGGTAAGCAAGCGCAATTGTGTGATGGGGTTTCTAGGCGAGAATTTCTCAGGGTTGGAGGCGCTGCAATGCTTGGCATGAGCCTACCGCAAATTTTAGCGCTTCAAGCCAGAGCAAATACAGTTGTTACACCCTCCCAACCGCTAAGCGGTTTTGGTAAAGCAAAATCAGTGATTCTGATGTTTTTACAGGGTGGTCCCAGTCACATAGATATCTGGGATCCTAAGCCGGATGCACCCTCAAATGTACGTGGCGAGTTCAAACCAATTAAGACAAACGTGCCCGGTATCTGGTTATCTGAAACTATGCCGCGTTTGGCAAAACAAATGAATAAAGCGGCCTTAATTCGTTCTGTCAGTTATACACCCGTGGGTCTGTTTAATCACACTGCTGCAATGTACCAAATGGTAACAGGATCTACACCCGATAAAGTTGCACCTTCTGGTCAATTAGATCCTCCGTCACCCAAAGATCATCCCAATGTTGCTTCTCATGTGGCCAAGTTTCTCCCGCCCGAAGTACCGATGCTAGCTGGTGTTCAACTACCACGACCACTACAGGAAAGCAACATTATCGGGAAAGGTGGCACAGGCGGTTTTCTCGGACGAGCTTACGATCCATACTTTTTCTTTCAGGACCCAAATCAGGAAGTAAAGCTGGACGAATTTAGTCTCAGGGAAGAGATTCCTGTCGCTCGAATGAAACGTCGGGCCACCCTCCTTGAAACAATCAACGCTTCAATGCCAGAACTTGAAAAGGTAGCTGATTCTTACGCTTTAAACGAATATTACGAAAAAGCCTATGATCTAATACTTTCTGAACGTGCCAGAAATGCATTCGACTTAACACAAGAAACGGATGCAATGCGTGACCGCTATGGTCGTCACACTTTTGGTCAAAGTGTATTGCTAGCTCGCCGACTGATTGAAGCCGGTACGCGTTTCGTCCAAGTGAATTGGCCATCAGTAGCAAACGGGGATCCCAATACAACGGCATGGGACACTCATGCCGCCAATTTTGGTCCGCTGAGAAACTTACACTGCCCAAAACTAGATAGCGCAGTCTCTTCATTGTTAGATGATTTAGATCAACGCGGTTTATTGGATGAGACGCTTATTCTCGCTATCGGTGAATTCGGTAGATCCCCACGATTAGGCGTGAGTACCTCAGGTAACAGTAATTCTCCCGATGGGCGGGATCATTGGCCGTATTGTTATACCGGACTAATTGCCGGTGCAGGTATCCAAGGAGGACAAGTCTACGGAAAATCAGACGCGACTGGTTCTACACCGCTAGAAAACCCTGTACATCCAAGAGATATTCTAGCCACGGTTTATCATACTTTGGGAATTAATCCCAAAACAGAGGTTTTGAATCATCTTGATCAACCAAGAGAATTGGTCAATGGTGAACCGGTCCTGGGGCTTTTCTAACCACAAATCATAGAATGAAAAATCCCAGAAGAAAAATCCCGCTCTTGAGTTGTGTCTTGCTGTGCTTGATAATTCCAATTCATTCAATGCAAGCACAGGAGATTCCTCAATTCACCTCTGTTGCACCAATTTCCGGTCAGCGAGGCACAACAATTGAAGTAACATTACAAGGCCAAAATCTTAATCAGGTAAGGGAAATCCTGTTTAGTGGTTCAGGAATTTCTGCTGAGATCAAAAATGCTGACTCCCAACCGCTTATCCAATTCAATGGGCAAGGAATATCGGGAAAGATCCCAACCGGTGATCGTCTCACCGCCCAGTTTACGATAGCCTCATCCGCCCCTGTCGGCTCCCAAAACCTGCGTCTAGCAACAGCAAATGGTGTGTCTAACCCACAGCGTTTCATTGTCAGCGATCTACCAGAGACTGTCGAAACCGAACCCAATTCAACAACTGATCAGGCCAATGTCCTAACACTGCCTGTCGTCGTGAATGGTACCATCACAAGCGCGGATGACTTTGATTTGTTCCAGTTTCCAGTTAAAAAAAATCAGCGGCTAATATGTGATGTGCTCGCATCAAGGATTGGATCTCCACTAGATTCCTTACTCACGCTCTTCGATCCTACGGGCAAGGAAATTATCAGTGAGGACCTCAGTAATGGCTTGGATTCTTTAATCGATTATACTGTCCAAGTCTCAGGTAACTATACATTACAAATCCGTGATGTACGTTATAAAAGTGGCAACAATTTCTTTTACCGTATCAGAATTGGAGAGTTGCCTTATCTGGACACTATCTTTCCACTCGGAGGGAAGCGTGACACAGAGAGTACTGTGTCTGTCACCGGTCGGAACCTTGGATCGATTAAATCAATCCAAATGTCAATTTCACCGGACGCTCCACTTGGGAATCAGGAACTACGTGTCGTTAATGCGAACGGAGTCTCAACAAACCCTCATGCTTTCGTAGCTGGCAACCTCAAAGAAACACTTGAAAAAGAGCCAAATAACGCAGCAGATCAAGCGAATAGTATTGAAATACCTGCTGTCATTAATGGGCGAATTAACCCCCAAAAGGATATTGATTGCTTCTCTCTTCAAGTGCCTCCAATGACACGACTGATTTTCGAAGTCAACGCACAAAGATTGGGATCCCAGCTGGACGCCTTCCTATCACTGTTTGACTCTAAAGGTGAGCAACTAACTGTGAACGATGATGTCATTGGAGCGGAAGCCCGAATCGATTTCAGTTTTCCACAAGAAGGCAAATACGTAATTTCGATTCGGGATCTCAATAATCAGGGTGGGTCCAACTTTCCTTATCGACTTAGTATTGCGCCGTTACGACCAGACTTTGGATTGACCGTAATACCTGAAAATCCCCGTGTTACTCGAGGAGGAACAACAAATTTAACAGTTTCCATTAATCGGATTGACGAGTTTCGTGAAGCTATCAGTTTATATTTCGCCGGATTTCCGCAAGATTTTGATGTAAGTCCAGTTCTCATTGGCCCAGATCAAACACAAACTCAGGTGACCATCACCGCACCAAAATCAGCAGATTTGGGTTTGATTAAAACTATGGCTTGGGGACGTGGGTCAATTCATCATAACCTAGTTGAACGGAATTCTACCCCGATATACCTGACAGTAATAGATCATCCAAAATATATTTTGAAAGCGACAGACCTTAGTATACACGTGGTACAAGGGAAATCAGTGGAACTCCACGTTTTGGCAATTCGAGAGGAAGAGTTTAATAAACTGATCAACCTCTCTGTGGTTGGTTTGCCAGCAAACATGAGTGCTGCAAATACTTCAATACCAAAAGGAGAGAACCATGCGGTTATTACTCTTGCTGCAGCGAACTTTGGTCAAGGACGCATTGGACTTGATCTTGTAACTCGGTTACCCTCAGCAGGGACTCACCAAATTGTGGTGAATGGGACAGCTTTAGTCAATAACGAAAACCACGCTCAATCAGCCATTGCAATTCCGCTTATAATAGCTGAAGCTCCTTTTGTTCTGAACGTTGCTCCTGTTAAGCAAAGTTTTCTTTTCCCAAAGTCAGAAGACACTAATAGCCCCGTTGAAATCAATGCTGAAATTATTATTGATGTCGTTCGTCAGGGAGGGTTTACTGATAAGATAGATCTATTTCCCATTGGATTCCCTGAAGGCTTGGGAGGAACCCTTCCAAGCATCCCTCCTCGAGAAACGAGATCTAAGATTACATTAACTGCAACCAAGAAGATAAAACTGGGAACTTATGATATCAAGTTGTTAGGTAAAACCGCTGTCAATAATCAGCCATTCGAACAAGAAACGCCAAAAATCACCATAAAAATTATTGATTAACAACTTAAGGCATAAAGAGCATTTACGTGATGGCTGATCGAACGTCATGGTATCCGATGGCGCAATAGATCAATATCATATTGGACTAATCATATTAAGTAAGGTTGACCCAATATCCGCTGGGCTCTCAGCAACAGCAATGTTGGCAGTTTCCAACGCTTTAACCTTTTCATCAGCTGTGCCTTTTCCTCCTGATATGATCGCTCCTGCATGCCCCATTCGTTTCCCTTTAGGAGCTGTTTGTCCAGCAATAAATCCGGCTACTGGTTTGCTCATGTGTTCCTTGACATATGTAGCCGCTTTCTCTTCAGCTGTTCCACCAATTTCACCTATCATAATTACCGCTTCCGTTTGATCGTCCGCTTCGAAAAGTTCTAAGACATCGACGAAACTGGTGCCGTTAACAGGGTCACCTCCGATTCCAACACATGTCGATTGACCAAGACCCAGTTGTGTAATTTGGTGAACTGCTTCGTAAGTCAGTGTCCCACTTCTGGATACAATGCCAATGTGCCCAGGATTGTGGATGTAACCTGGCATAATACCAATCTTACATTCTCCAGGGGTAATAACCCCTGGACAATTAGGGCCAATCAAGCGTGACGATTTCCCTTCCATGTAACGTTTTACATTCACCATATCCAGTACAGGAATCCCTTCGGTGATACAAACGATTAACTCTATTCCCGCGTCAACAGCTTCCATAATTGCGTCGGCTGCAAATGCTGCTGGCACGTATATCATCGTCGCATTCGCTCCGGTCCCAGAAACAGCTTGATAAACAGTATCAAAGACAGGAATCCCTTCAACATTTTCTCCACCTTTTCCTGGTGTTACACCACCAACAATGCTAGTTCCGTACTCCGCACACTGCAAGGCATGAAAACTTCCAGCTCGGCCCGTAATTCCCTGTACGATTAGCTTAGTATTGTTATCAACAAGAATGCCCATTTATACCCTCTTCTACTATTACTTGTCTGTGAGTGCCACGATTCCTGGCAAGATCCTACCTTCAATTAACTCGAGTGAGGCCCCTCCGCCAGTCGAAACATGGGTAATTTGGTTTGAAACGCCTGCTTTATGAACTGCAGCGACGCAATCACCTCCGCCAATAATGCTCGTGGCATTTGACGCAGCTATCCGTTTGATAAGTTCTATAGTCCCTATGGCAAACTGATCGAATTCGTATACACCAACAGGACCGTTCCAAAACACCGTTTGGGCGGAACTAACGACCTTTCCAAAGTACTCAACTGTTTCTGGGCCGATATCAAAACCTTCCCAATCTTCAGGGATCTGATTACTTTTAACAATTTGTGATTCCGTATCAGGCGCAAATTCTTTACCTACAACGTTATCGACTGGCAAGTGAATCGTAAGCCCCTGCGCCTCGGCCTTGTTAAGTAAGTCTTGAGCAAAGTCAAGCATGTCTGGTTCAACGATTGATTTCCCAATTTCCATACCTTTGGACTTAAAGAAAGTGTAAGCCATACCACCACCGATAATCAATCCATCAACTTGGTTGATTAGATTTTCAATAACGGTGATCTTATCGGACACTTTTGCACCACCGATGATAGCAATGAAAGGTCTGTCTGGATCATTTACGACTCTGCTAAGATAGCGAATTTCCTGCTCCATGAGTGATCCGGCTACATTCTGGTCAAAGTAGTGTGTGACTCCTTCTGTCGATGCGTGTGCGCGGTGCGCAGTACCAAACGCATCATTGACATAAATATCCGCTAGTGAAGCAAGTTCTCTGGCAAAAACAGGATCGTTCTCAGTTTCTTCCTTGTAGAAACGCACATTTTCCAGCAGCAAAACATCGCCGGCTAAAAGCTCCGATACAATCGCTTGAACTTCTACTCCAATGCAATCGACAGCATGTTTAACCCTTTGTCCAAGGAGATGGCTCAATTGCTCTGCTAACGGAAAGGTTGACAATTTGACATCAAAACCTTTCGGTCGACCAAGATGAGTGACTAAAACAATTTTCGCTCCACTGTCAATTAGCTGGAGAATGGTCGGCAACGCAGCTTGAATTCTAGTGTCATCGACGATTCGTTTGCCATCCATCGGCACGTTGAAATCAACACGGGTGAGAACATTTTTTCCGTTTACATCAACATCGGATAGCCCGATTTTTTCACTCATTCCGTGAAATTCCTCAGTTATTCCCAGCGGCTGAAACGACTTTTTCAGCCGCCTCAGCAAGACCACTAGCCGAGATCAAATCCAGACCAGAATCGGACAAAAGTTTACGACCAAGTTCAACATTTGTACCTTCAAGCCTTACAACCAATGGAACATGCAGATCGACTTGATTAACCGCTTCTATGATACCGTTTGCAATCACGTCACATTGCATAATGCCTCCAAAGATGTTAACGAGTACGGCTTCAACTTTCTCATCACTAAGAATTAAGCGAAAAGCGTTAGCCACTGATTCTGTCGTGGCAGCCCCCCCGACATCAAGAAAATTTGCCGGTTCGGCCCCGTACAATTTAATTACATCCATAGTCGACATGGCCAGACCAGCACCATTGACCATACAACCGATAGTTCCATCCAAGCTGATATAATTTAACTCATATTTCTTTGCTTCAAGTTCTCTTGGGTCTTCTTCATATTGATCGAGCATTGCTTCGATATCTTTGTGTCGAGGTAGCGCATTATCATCAAAATTCATTTTAGCGTCAAGCGCAATAATATCATGACCATCACCATCTTTTACAATTGCCAGAGGATTAATCTCCGCCAGAGAACAGTCCGACTTAACAAAGGCATCGTACAATCCCATAATTAGTCTTGTTGTTGCACTTACGAGGTCTGCCGGCACATTCAGTCCAAATATGATCTTACGTGCTTGAAATGCCTGTAATCCCACTGCCGGATCAACTGACTCCTTTACAATCTTCTCTGGTGTTTCCGATGCAACTGTTTCAATGTCAACACCACCTTCTTGGCTGGCCATAATTGTGACACGAGACGATTCACGATCAACTACCATACCCAGATAGAGTTCGTTTTCAATCTCACTTGCTTCAGCCACAAGAACCTTCCGCACGCGCTTACCTTCCGCACCCGTTTGCGGCGTGACGAGTTGCATTCCAAGAATCGATTCTGCCTGAGTCCTAACTTCTTTTGGATTCTCTGCCAACTTAACTCCGCCACCCTTACCACGGCCACCAGCGTGGATCTGTGCCTTGATGACAAACAAATCCGATCCAAGCTCTTGAGCGATCAGTTCAGCTTCTTCAGGAGTTTCGGCAACACCCCCTCGAGGCACGTTAACACCATGCGATTCCAAGATCCCTTTTGCTTGAAATTCATGTACGTTCATTATGATATTCCTGCCAGTTTTTTAAGGGTCGAGTTTAACATGACCAATTGAATCTTTCAACATAAAAGCGGAGAATCCGTTAACTGAACCCGATTCCCCGCTTTTATGCGTAACAATAGAGCAGCATTAAAGATTGATCTAATTATTCACTAGGGTACCAATCAAATCCCCGTATTTGGCAATGAGCCCAGCAAACACAACTGATACCATAGACATCAATTTAATCAAAATATTAAGTGATGGCCCAGATGTATCCTTGAAAGGATCACCGACCGTATCCCCAACAACAGTGGCTTTATGTGCATCAGACCCCTTACCACCGAATTCACCAGTTTCAACCAGTTTTTTCGCGTTGTCCCATGCACCACCAGCATTTGCCATCATAATTGCCAACACAAATCCAGATGCCAACCCTCCAGCTAACAAACCAAGTACACCTGCAACACCAAAGATGAGTCCGGTGATCACTGGAACAATGATGGCGATGATTGACGGCAGAATCATTTCTCGTTGCGCATCACGTGTTGAGATGGCAACACATCGGGCATAATCCGGTTTTTCTTCATACTTCATAATACCCGGTCGTTCTTTGAACTGTCGACGAACTTCTGCTACCATAGACCCCGCAGCGCGACCAACCGCCTTCATCGTCAGTGCACAGAAATAGAAAGCCATTACTGCACCGAGGAACAATCCAATCAAAACTTTCGGATTCATCAATGTTGCATCATAGTAGGACATAAACTGAGGAATGGTGACTTTCGCAGTTTCAACCGGTTCAACAACACCCGGGATCTCTAAAGTAGTCTTGCCAACTAAGTGAATTAAACTATATCTAATTTCTTCGAGGTAAGCAGCAAGAAGGGCCAATGCTGTCAATGCAGCTGAACCGATGGCAAATCCTTTACCTGTAGCAGCTGTCGTATTACCCAGTGAATCAAGCTGATCCGTACGGTTGCGAACTTCGGAATCCAGCTTCGCCATCTCAGCATTACCACCAGCATTATCAGCTATTGGACCATAAGCGTCAGTGGCAAGTGTTATACCCAGTGTCGCCAACATCCCAACAGCAGCGATCCCAACGCCATAAAGTCCCATCAATGTACTGCCATCTGGCCCACTAGCGGGAAGATAGAAACTCACGCCAACCGCGATGATGATAGTGATTACCGGAATAGCGGTTGATTCCATTCCTACACCAATTCCTTCAATAATCACGGTTGCCGGACCTGTTCCTGCTTGTTTGGCAATCCCTCTTGTTGGTTCATAATCGTGAGAAGTATAATATTCTGTAGCTTTTCCAATAATCAACCCAGCAGCTAAGCCGGCAATAATCGATCCCCAAATATGCCAAGCATTTGGCAAATCAAGATAGCGTAGTGCCAAAAGCGATAATACAGCAATTCCAATTGAGCTGATGTTAATACCAAAGTTTAAGGAACTCATCAATTGTTTCATAGAGGCACCTTCTTTAGTACGAACAAGGTAGATTCCGATAATGGACAAGAACACACCGATACCAGCAATAATCATCGGGGCTGAAAGATATTTAAGTTGAAGGGCAATGAGTTCTTTTGGATCCACTACCGACACCGTTGCAACACCCGACACCGTTGCAACACCGAGAGCCGCAGTAGCCAAAATCGATCCAGCATAGGACTCGTATAAGTCTGCACCCATTCCAGCAACATCACCAACATTATCACCTACATTATCAGCAATAGTTGCTGGATTCCGAGGGTCATCTTCTGGAATTCCAGCTTCGACTTTTCCAACCAAGTCTGCTCCAACGTCAGCAGCTTTAGTATAAATCCCCCCCCCCACACGAGCAAACAGTGCTTGAGTTGAGGCCCCCATACCAAAGCTCAACATGATGACAGTGATCTGCGGAAGTGGATTTCCCACCCCCCAAAAAGAGGCGGGAAAAATATAGTATAAAACTAGGAACCAAACTGTGATATCCAAAAGGGCAAACCCTACAACAACCAGTCCCATCACTGCACCCGCACGAAATGAAATCCGTAACCCCTGATTAAGGCCGCTTTGGGCTGCACATGCTGTTCGAGCTGAGGCGTTAGTAGCGGTTTTCATCCCTAAAAAGCCGCATAGACCAGAGAAAAAACCACCTGTCAAAAAAGCAAACGGTACGATTCCATTTTGAGCATGCAGCACAAAAGCCATAAACAAAAAGATTAAACACAATATAGCGAATACAAGCCCAACAACCTTGTATTGTTGCTTGAGATAGGCCATCGCTCCATCTCGAACTGCTTGTGCAATCTCAACCATGGCTGGAGTGCCTTCGCTTTGTTTCATAACTTCTCGATAGAAAATGAAAGCAAAAATGAGTGCGACAAGCGATCCGATTGGCGCTATCCACCACGCTAGTGGTAAGGGAGGTAAAGCCATCTGTAGTTCTCCTTATATTTCTTATTTTTAAAAACTTATGGTGATTTTTGTAACAGTTTCAACGCTTCACCAGCAAGATAAATCGATCCAGTTACACAAATAAGGTCTAACTTATGTGCGGTCGATTGAGCAGCCTGAATCGCTTGAGGGGCAGACGAAATGGCACGCATCGGCTTGATTGAAAAATTCGACCACATTCTGACAATTTCTTCTGCCTGACACACACGCGGGTTATTAAATGCTTGTGTGGCGATGATTTCATCAGCAGATGAAACCACAATTTTACCAATCGCCTGCAGGTCCTTATCCTTCATCAGGCCAATAACTACAATCAACCTATCATAACAGAACAATTCTCGAATTGTTTTCCAAAGTGCCTCAAACGAAGCGGGTGAATGAGCACTATCAATGAGAAACTTTGTCCGTCTTTCAATCAACTGCAACCGCCCAATCAGCCTGACTTTTTCCAAACCTTCAAAAATCAAAGCACGTTCAAAATCCACCGACATCGTTCCCATAAGAATTTTCTCAACACAACAGATCGCCACTGCAGCGTTAATCAGTTGATGCTCCCCAATCAATGGAATGAACAGATTTCGGTATAGCCAGTTTTTTGATTGGAAATCAAAAAACTGGCCATTTAAGCTCTGACTATTCTGCTGAATGTGTTTCATATCTACCCAACACGCTGCTGCTGCCCGATCGGCGGCAGTTTTCTCAAATACTGGTCGCACCTGAATCGGTTGCGGGGCAATTACTACAGGACGATTCGCTTTGATAATTTCAGCCTTTTCTTCGGCGATCTCTTTTAGTGTTTCCCCTAATACCCTAGTGTGCTCAAGACTAACCTGTGTTATGACACTAATAATTGGATCAACAATATTGGTCGCATCAAGTCGACCACCAATCCCAACTTCGACAACAGCAAAATCGACCTGTTGATCAGCAAAATAAAAGAACGCAAGCGCTGTATAGATCTCGAAAAACGAAACTTTACCGAACGAATTTGTTGAAATCGATTCAATCGCTGGTTTGATTAGAGTCAAACAACGCGCAAAATCAGCCTTTGAAATCATTTCAGCATCAATTTGACATCGCTCACGAGGAGAAATAAAGTGAGGTGACGTAAACAGCCCCGTCCGGTAACCAACGTGTGTGAGGATTGAAGCGATTATTGTTGCTGTGGTGCCTTTTCCTTTGCTACCAGTGATGTGGATAATCTTGAGATGCTGATGAGGGTTGTCAAGTTCCTCAAGAAGTTGCGCAATTCGCTCAAGATTATAAAACCGAGCATTTCTCGAAAAATCCGGGGTTTTTTCAGTGTTCAGGAACGTTTGAATATAATCCGTTGCAGTTTCGTAGCTCAGCATCAAAAATCATAATCTAAAGCTTAAGATCCTCATAAACGGGAAATGCCTGACAAAGTTCTTGGACCTTTTCACGGACGCGTTTCCTCGAACTAGCTTTTTGACGTTGCTTAATAGTTTCACTTATCAGGTTAGCAATCACAGCCATCTCAGGTTCTTTCATCCCTCGTGAGGTAATCATCGGCGTCCCTAATCGAATACCACTCGTACTGTTGGCAGATCTCTTATCAAATGGAATGGTATTCTTGTTAACAATAATACCAGCTTCCTCAAGATAATTCGCTGCTTGCCGTCCACTCAGCTTATCAGAAACCGAGGTTAAATCAATAAGCATTAAATGATTGTCAGTCCCTCCACTCACCAGCCGAAAACCATTTCCCATTAATTGATCTGCTAATGTTTTTGCGTTTCTTACAACCTGTGCTTGGTATTCTCTAAAATCAGGTTGGAGGGCCTCTTTAAAAGCAACAGCTCTTGCTGCAATAGCATGCATGAAGGGTCCGCCCTGCAGACCAGGAAAAATGGCACGGTCTATATCTTTCGCATATTCACTTTTAGACATGATAATCGCACCTCGTGGACCACGTAGTGTCTTGTGGGTAGTAGTAGATACCACATGGCTATAAGGCATTGGATCAGGATGAACTTTCCCTGCTACCAATCCCGCAATATGAGAAATATCAGCCAGAAGATAAGCATCAACCGAATCCGCTATCTTTCTCCACTCCGAGAAATCTAGTACTCTGGGATAAGCGCTCGCTCCAACAACAACCATCTCAGGTCGATGCTCCTTGGCCAAATCAGCGACATAATCCAGATCTACAAGTTCGTTATCTGAACTAACACCATAATGAACGATATTGTAATAGTAACCAGAAAAATTTTGAGGGAGACCGTGAGACAGGTGACCACCATGATCAAGTTTCATACTCAGAATAGTATCTCCAGGCTTCAGCAAAGCCTGATAAACAGCCATATTTGCCTGCGTGCCTGCATGCGGTTGAACATTAACATGTTCGGCGTTGAAAAGCTCTTTAGCCCGTTCAATGGCCAAAGCCTCAATTTTATCACAAGGCAAGCAACCATTATAATATCGCTGATAAGGGTAACCTTCAGCATATTTATTAGCTAAAACTGTGGCTTGTGCCTGCATAACTGCCTTGCTAGCATAATTCTCAGATGGAATAAGCGTTAAGGAACTCTGCTGCCGAGCCAGATCCTCATTCGCAATTTCAAAGACCTGAGGATCAAATTCTAATAGGGAACTATTCATTCAACTTTCACTGTAACACCTTTATGTATTTAAAGCATGAAGATTACATACAACTCAGCCTGCTTTTACAGAAGAACTGATTGTAGCATAGCCTTTTGGTACGTTGCAAGCCAAATTCGCCTTGGACATCTCCAGCATACAATCTTTGAATGGAGAACATCACAAACAACAAACAAAACGATGAGAATTATCCGACTTTTATCCTGATATTTGGTTACCAAAAATTAATCATGAATACTAGATCTATCACTAATGACTCAATATAGGGGAAAGTTGACCAAAATCAACAGAAAGATTGTCTCGCACACTACCCGTCACACCCCAGATGGCTGAAGTCACTACCCCACAGTGGCTGGTTGAGGATATTCTCAACCAGATAGCACAACTCAGTTCACTAGCGCAACACCAACATCATTTAAACAGTGCTGGTATGATAGCAAATCAGTGTTGACGACATAAGCCTTTTCTCTTACTATAGGGACACTTTCCCACAATAATCAGGATCAAACCTATATAGGAAATTTGGGCACACAATCACAAGATGAGAAGGATCTAATTGTACTAGGTTTAATACTGAGGATACAACCGCAATCCAAAAGTCGTTTAAAAAAGAATTTTATGATAAACTGCAGACGAGTTAAAACCTTAATTCTAGCTTGATTCCTCATGAATATTCTTCATCAATTCTCAACGCTACACAAGTATAACCTAAAAGATCAAAAAATTGTGACCTACTCCTATCATGTTACTCTCAAACCAGATCAGTGTTTTAAAGCTGAATATTGGATTGGTGTGGCGTAACTAGAAAATATTATGCTGAATCCAAATAGTGAAGATCAACCAGTCGAACTTCCTATTACTCAAACCTTGGAAACCCTAGGTTGGCAGCATCATAATGGCCTAGATGAGTTTGAAGACGGCCAAAGTCATTTGGGTAGAGAGAACAAGTCAGAAGTAGTCCTGAAAGACAGGTTGCGCTCGGCCATGGAGACACTGAATCCTAAAATCCCACCCTTAGCTATAGACACAGCTATCGAAGAATTAACACAGCATCATACAAACCCCAACATAATGGAAGCTAATCGTCAAATCCACCAAATGCTGAAAGATGGAATTGAGGTCACTGTAAGAGATCCAGAGACTAATACAGAAACAGTACAGACTGTCAATGTCGTCAACTGGTCCAAACCTGAACAGAATGACTTGCTTCTAGTATCACAGTTTTGGGTGTCAGGCGATCTATATAGCCGTTGCCCTAATGGAGTTGGATTTGTTAATGGCCTACCACTGTTGTTGTTTGAGTTCAAGGATATAACTCAAAATCTGCAGACTGATTACAATGATAGTATAACCGACTACAAAGGCACCATTCCCCAACTGTTTTGGTATAATGCCCTAATTTTCTTCTCCAACGGTGAAAGCAGTTGTATAAGCAGCCTCTCTACCCATAAGAGATATCTCGCTGAATGGAAGCATATTGACAGCGAAGATGAAACAGAAATAGTTTCTCTGAACACCTTGTTGGAGAGAGTCGGTGTGTCTGAACATCTATTAGACATTATCGAGAATTTCACCCTACACAATGCCTTAATAGATAATAACACGCGTCGCATCCAAATTCTAGAAAACATGGCGCAAACCATCTATCAGGAATGGTTCATTCATCTTCGTTTTCCCGGTCATGAGAATGTCAAAATGGTGGACTCAAAATTAGGAAAGATTCCTGAAAACTGGGAAGTAAAAAAACTAGGAGATGTATCGGTAAACCATAATCATAAAAGGAAATCGCTGTCTAAAGCCCAAAGAACTCAAATGGAAGGCCTTTACCCTTACTATGATCCGGTTAGCATATTAGATTATGTAAATGTCTATCAGTTTGATGATGACTATCTACTACTTGCAGCAGATGGTACTGTGGAAACAAAAGAAGGTCGCCCCATTTTGCAGCGCCCATGTGGCAAATTTTGGGTTAGCGATCATGCACACGTTCTGACAGGCCAAGATTCCATCTCAACGAACTTTTTGTACATGTGTCTTTCTAATGTTCAAATTTCACCTTATATTACAGGTTCAGCACAACCCCAAATCACCCAAGTCAATCTCAATCAAATTTCAATCATTGTCCCATCTAAGGACATTTTAGATCGTTTCGACCCTATCATAGATGATATTTTCCGGTTGTCTCAGAATCTTACCGAAAGAAATCAGAAACTGGTAGAAACTCGCGACCTGTTTATCTCCAAACTGATATTAGACCCACTATATCAGAGAAACTACATTAATGACTTATGAACATAGAATATATTGCCATTTCTAGTCATCTGTCACGTCTTGTTTCAATGCAGAACTAATACGTTGGAATACTCCTTCCCAATCTCCTGACTTTTCCTGCCTGAATAATCTCACTGTTTGATACCACGGTGTGTTTTCTTCCTCTAACATCCATCGCCAATCCGGACGAGACGACAACAAGCCCCAAACTTTTTTGCCTAATCCTCCTGACATATGTACTGTTGTATTTGAAGTAGAGACAATTAAATCCAGCACCGATACTTGGGCAGCAAAACCATCCAAATCACTTAATGGATCTATCTCTTCATCTATATAAATAGGATAACCAGTTGCAATCGTATATGCCTCAATTTCCTCTCTGATATTGCCGTATTGCAAATTAACAAAATAACAATCCTTCTGTGATAGAATAGGTGTCCAGTGTTTCAAAGGCGCATTCTTTGTCTGGGCTCTTTTTTTTTCTATACCTGTACTTTTCCATGAAATACCAACCAACAGCTTATCGCCTGCCAGGCTCCGATATTTTTCCTGCAACTGCCCAACCCTATTCGGACAAGCTTGTAAATACGATTCTTGTTTCGGTAGAAAGGCATCCTTATCCGCTCTCAACCACTGCCCTAAACTTCCCATTGGAATCTGGTAATCGATGGTTGTATCCAGTAATTTGGGGTTGGCTGGGTCTTCTCGCGGAACAAACTGAATGAATGGAAAAGACCGCTGAAATAGAGGAACCAACCGTTTGTCACATTCAACAATAATGTTTGAATTCATTTTTAGGAGAGTTGGGAGCATACTTGCCAACATGATTTCGTCACCAATTCCCTGTTCAGCCCAAACAAGAATAGTTTTTCCGTTCAGATCCGAACCGTTCCAGAAAACCTGAGGAAAATCTCGCTTATTGAGAAAGAAACCAAGCTCCTTACATTTCAATCGCCATTCATATTCTCTCCAACCACTACTGAAGTTACCTTGTAACAACAAAACTAGACCCAAATTATTGTGGGCTTCACTGTAATCTGGATTAATCCCTAAAGCACTCCGATATGCGAGGACAGCATCGTCCAACTTTCCTTGTTCTTTTAGTACATTACCAAGATTATTATAGGCTTCACTATAGTTAGGGTTGATTTCCAACGCACGATGATATGCTTGGATAGCTTGGTCTAATTCTCCCTGTTCTTTTAGTGCAATACCAAGATTATTATAGGCTTCACTATAGTTAGGGTTGATTTCCAACGCACGATGATATGCTTGGATAGCTTGGTCTAATTCTCCCTGCTCTTGTAATGCAAGTCCAAGGTTATAAAATGCTTCACTATAGTTAGGGTTGATTTCCAACGCACGATGATATACTTGGATAGCCTGATCTAATTTTTCTTGCTTCTGTAATGTGGTACCAAGACTATTATATATTTCGGCATCATCTGGATTAATTTCAATAGCTTGCTGGTAGGTTTGGATAGCGTTGTCAAGCTTACCCTGTTTTTTTTGTGCAGCACCCAGATTGTAATATATTCTGGCATCATTGGGATTAATTTCGATCGCCTTATGATAAGCCTCAATGGATTTATCTAATTCCCCTTGCCCTTGTAATGTATTACCTAAATTATTATAAACGTCTGAATCATTGGGATTAATTTCGATCGCCTTATGATAAGCCTCAATGGATTTATCTAATTCTCCTTGCTCTTGTAATGTATTACCCAAATTATTATAAACGTCTGAATCATCGGGATTAATTTCGATCGCCTTATGATAAGCCTCAATGGATTTATCTAATTCTCCCTGTTCTTGCCTCACAAGGCCAAGATTAATAAAAAATATATATTGTTTTGAGTCAACTTCTATAGCTTTGGCAATTAAATTAGCCGCAACCTCACATCTTCCAACTTGATAGGCCAGAAAACCCAGCAGATTTAATGCATCCGCATTGCGGGGCGAGATTTGGAGCACTTGTTGGTATATTTGCTCGGCTCTTTGTAGCTGGCCTGATTGATGGAAGACAATTGCTTCTTGTAATTTTTGTTCAATATCCATTCAAGTTTTTTCGATGCGACAGACTAACCCTATCGCGTCCATCAAAGATTGAGTGATTTAACCGCCAAATCCAGCAGACAGGGGAAAGTATCAGCGTAGTATGCAATACCCCTAAATGGTCAAAGCCTGACAAACATCCGCATTACAACAACTTCCATCACCATTGACTTCCATGAATCGTGCAAAAGTTGTACACATGATGAAACCATCAACCAAGTAACGAATACGATTCCAAGTAGCGCAATCGCCTTTGAATCATTAAAGTCAATTTTTAACGGGCCAATATAATGACTTAATTTTTCCCCAGCTCGTTGTTATCTTGTTACGCCGAGAGACAGAAGCAAACTCAGATTCACTTGCTAACCATTCGATCACGTTCTTAGTTAATTGGTAAAGCTGGTTAATATCTTTGTTATTCTTATGGTAATTCGGAAGCCTCCAGTTCATGTTGAAGACTTTTCCACTTCCCGCTTCCCAGTAACCAAAAGCCGCAATTCGGTCTGTCCAGTCATTGGCGGGTGGTCCCCAAGCGTCGGCTACAGTAATAAAGTTCTTCCATATCTTATCGTAATAATCGCCGCTTTTGGGGTAGCCAGTCGAATTAACTTGGACACGATCATCAACCCCGGGGGGGGTTACCTTTTAGGTTTTTCAATCCTGTTAACAATTTTAGCTCTTTTGTTTTCTTTGTTACTGTGATCCCTACTGCAATTCCGTCAGTTTCTACCGGTCCAAACTGTCGCGCTTCAGCGTCTTCAAGTCCCATCGCTGTGGCAGAACGGATTGCCCAACCGGTGAGTAAGATCGCTCCACCAGCCCTAGCGTAGTCCGTAAAAGCCTTAATTTCTGCATCCTTCACACCTCCATCAGTATCGCCATCATGCCACCAGATAACCCCATAATCCTTAAAGGTTGCACTCTTTAGATCCCCACGCTTCAACTCCTGAGTCTGAAAAGTATCTTTAGCAAACCCCAGAGCTAATTTGGTGAATGCCCCTTTTTCTCCCAAAGTGATAAACCCAACTTTGAGGGAAGAATCTCCAACACGAATAAATACCGTAATTAATAACATGCTAATAAGCAACCTTCTCATTATATTACCTCCTCAGACATAAAAGCGGATTATACTGTGTTCTAACACACTCGGACTGCTAATGCAACTTTACAGTTACGTTATTGGATTAGAGTAGACTAGGTTATCTAAATTCCCTTAGTAGGTTGGAAGTTATGATGGGCTTTTTCAAGTCTGAATGTTTAATACATTGAAAGTAAGATCACTGAATATGGGTCTATTTCTGTACTTTAACTTACAGAAAATGCCAGTACAAAGTGTTGACACCATGGTACCGCTTGTCAGTGACCGCATTACTACCACCATTAACTTTGCCAAGGTTGATGCCAGTCCCGTGGCCCTCTTAACTACTGCCTTGGTAGCTTTATCGTATATGGATAGGTTAGACATGATTCTCCTCCTTAATGTAGATATAGAAATGCTCCAGCCATAGATGTCACAACCAAAGCTCGGGTTAGTTAGAATATTATTTGCCGGACAGCATTACTGGAAGCCAGCCATTCAGCGACCATTTCATCCCTGTCTTGAGATGTACCTACTCTACTGAGATTTCTACCTCTGTCATACAACTGGACAACCGCTATATACAGGCCACTTTGACTCTGCCGAGTCTGTACCTTGATCTTCTCCAGTTGCTTGAGTTCAAAGGTGTCGATAACACCAGCAAAGGAAGGTTGGTCTATCAGTTTTCAAGCCAAATATGCGGTCAAATACCAAAGCATCATAAAGCTCTATAATTGTGTTGCAGCCAAATTTAAACATGAGCATCCTCCTAATTTCAGGCATAAAACAGACAGGCCTAGATCCAGATCTGCCATTGGTTAGTGAAATTTATGGGGTAATTGATCACACTTCAGACAGGGTTATAAGTCTAATTGATGATAGTAACTACAACAGGGATGGATATAGCACCAAGTGTGCTAGGGAAAAGGTATGAGTACGGTATTTACTTAGCTTGTGCTATAGTGGAATAAGATTCTCACAGTGAAAAGGAATTTTATGGTTAAGAGATTAGTTATTGTATTATCTATTCTTGTTGGGTTGGTCAGCATATGTATTAGTGGATGTGAGACCCAAGAACAGGAGGTTAAGAAACTAATAAAAGCATTGCAGCATAAGAATTCACAGGTTCGTCGTGCTGCGGCAAGTAAATTAGGGGAAATAGGGGAAGATGCAAAAGATGCGGTGCCGGCTCTGACAATAGCGTTACAGGATGAGAGTAGGGATGTGCGTACTTCTGCAGCAGGAGCATTAGGAGCTATAGGAAAAAGTGCCATAGACGCTGTGCCTGCTCTAATAAAGACATTACAGAATCCAGAAGTTCGTTGGCATGCGGGAGAGGCATTAACAAAGATAGGGAAAAACGCTGTGCCTGTTCTAATACAAGCATTGCAAAATCCAGAGGTCCGTCAATATATAACAGAGGTATTAGCAAGAATAGGGGAAGATGCAAAAGATGCGGTGCCGGCTCTTATACAAACGTTACAAGATCCAAAGGGAGTTGGTCGTGGTACTATAGCAAAGGCATTAGGGCAAATAGGGGAAGATGCAGTGGATGCGGTACCTGCCCTAATACAACTACTGCGAGATGAAGTTGCAAATGTTCGTAGTCATGCAGCAGAGGCATTAGCAAAGATAGGAATAAGTGCCGTACCCTCTCTAGTACAACTACTGCAGGATGAGGTTGCACATGTTCGTGCTTCTGCGATATGGACATTAGCAAAAATAGGAAAAGATGCGGTACCTGCCCTAATACAAACATTGCAGAATCAAGATATAAGTGTTCGTGGTAATGCGGCTAATGTATTAGGGCAAATAGGAGAAGAAGCAGTGGATGCGGTACCTGCCCTGACACTAGCATTACAAGATCTTGACCCAGAAGTCCATCAATATGTGGCATGGGCATTAGGTATGATAGGAAAGGGAGCAAAAGATGCAGTACCTGTCCTGATACAAGCGCTGAAAGATCCAGAGGTTCGTGATTCTGCAGCAAAAGCATTAAAGAAAATAGGCACACCAAAAGCACTGGAAGCAGTCAAGGCATATGAATTCCTACAATAATATGCTGCACAGGCATGAGGATTGGCCATATCAAGCAGTTAGTCAGCAGGCCGAGACAACTTTTTTGTTTATGACTCTATTAAGGCGAGGCAATCGCCACAATTTCAACCTAAATACAGCTGTTTTATGGTATGTATTCTCTGAGAATTTTATCTTTAAAATTACTGTCCACTCTATTTTCACATCTACACAATATAGTTCGATTTAACTGTCACTGTCTACCTTGAATCATATATCATGGAAAAACCCAAACATAGATAATCCTCGTCACCTTTTTCCCATTGTACGACCAACTTTTGCCCAGCTAAATTTCGACAAAAGTACCTCACTATCCGAACCGCTCGCTATTTTCCTATAGGACCTTGGGGAAACGACAATAGCTCATTCGATCTAAAGAGTCTAAGTATATACTACCAAAGTAGGCCTCTTTTTTTATTTCAACCGGAAGCAGATCATATGCACTTGTACTCTAGTCTTCAACTTTTGACGACTAGACCTCCCTTTACTATTTTCGTTTTTATGAACAATAAATGAGGTGTTTCTCCTCTTTAGATTACAGGGTACAAATCAAACGGTGGTGATCTTATTGATGGAGAAGTTCTAGATTTCGCTAAGGACTAGCTTGCTAAAAACCAATTAAAATGGAGGCAGACAAGTCCAGAAAAGAGGAAAGACATCCAAACGGTTGTTCTGGATAACGTTCAATTCTGACAGAAACGGTTTTGATCGATCAGTTAGGTTCGACCATTGATGCCAATTATAGCTAGAGATCAGTTGATTTGAATCCGCCGAACCACTTGCCCATTACTCTCCCAATAAGTACGTTTACCAGTAATAGCAGGATCGTCCATCCTTGGCTGTATATTCCCGTGGACGTCGACCGCACGGGAAACAACTGTATGCTCGCCAGCGGACGGGTTACCCCAGTCGTAGTGCCAAATTTTCCATGCGTGTTCGGCTTCTTGTGTGAGATCGAAAGTCGCCTTGAGCCAAGGCCCGTTGTCGAGACGAACTTCGACCAACTTGATAGGCCGTCCCCAAGCGGCACCATAAATTCGGTATTTTTCGCCCACACGAGTGACCTTAGCGGCTAGGGATTTGATCTGTGCCTGTCCAACAGACGTCTCCATCCAAACCGATTTTCCATCCCTATTTTCTTCGCGGATCGTCACGTAATCCCTAGCCATGAAACGCCCCATATAGCGTGTGTCACGAACCTCAATGCGCTTCAACCACTTTACGTTAGCAATACCGTACCAACCTGGGATAATCAACCGTACGGGGAAACCATTACCTTTGGGCAACGGCACGCCATTCATTTCATAGCAAAGGAGATTTTCAGGTCGCATGGCGTCGGCAACAGACAAACTGCGAGCGAAATTCTGGAGCATTTTTATTTTCCTGACTTCCTCTTCCCCTTCATCACTGCCGAAGAAAACCACTTCGATGCCACCCTCTAGTATACCAGCCTCTTTCAAAATGGGGGCTAGAGCTGTCCCTGACCATCTTGCGGTTCCAATGGCACCGGTAAACGTAGGAAAACCGTGATTCCCTGCACATTCCAAAGTGGAAATGACACTCTGCCTTTGTCGCTCTTTTATATCGCTTAACGTCAGGGTCAAGGGGGATTCAACCATGCCGACAATTTCCAGTTTCCAGTCAGCAACACTTACCTCAGGCATATTATAGTGGGATACACGGAAAAATTTATCGTTTGGCGTTATCCAAGAATCAAGATAGTTCCAATCCAATAAATTGGCTTGGGAGGCTGGAGGTCTCGGCGGTTGATCGAGGAATGGTACCAACACCTCCCCTGTCCGACGGGGAAAGGCATAGGACAGTAGCGGTGATTTCAACAACGCCCAACCAACAAGACCAGTAGAAGCCTGCATTAATAATTCCCTACGTGTTATCTGAGAAGATTTCATCGATAAACTCCTGTTCAGTTTTGCCCATTGAAGGCGTTCAGCCAGTGACTTCCAAAATTCGGCCGCCTAAATGTAGTGACGCTCACTCCTTTGGTCAACATGGATATTATCTCTCTTAGTGGATTTCTATCCCAGCTTCCGCACAGATGCGCTGGACATTGGCCGCAGCATGGGGATAGCGGTCATTGCCCAAGTGTTCCAGCAGCATATAACCGTCCGGGTAAAAATCGTGCCACCGCTGAAGAGCAGTAACCATGTCCAGTTCCCCCTCACCAGGAACCTCTTCGTCTATATGTAGGACCAAGCCAGACCTAACACGGATGTCTTTGCAGTGCGCTACGAAAGAAATTGGCCCCATGTAATCAAAAATGTGGTTAAGACGTTCGGTGCTATTGTACACCTGGGACATCGACTGGAAGTGGTTAACATAGTCCATGACGACACCCATTCGCTCAGAACCTACCGCGTCAATGATCTCCTTATTAGTTTCGGGTGAGTCCATGATGGTAAGGGCATGGGTTTCTATAACTACAGTAACACCCTCTAATTCAGCTTTGGCTGCAACCTGTTTCAGGGTTTCGATTAACCGAGCTTTGGACTCAGGCAACAAGTTTTCCTTGCAGGGACTATAAGAGCCAGTTGAGTTAAGGCTACCAGTACGGATCAGACAAGTATGCGCGTTGAGTTCTCGAGCTACCTCAATGCCGCGTCCAATTTTACGAACAGCATAGGTACATACCTTAGTATCGTAGTCGAAGAGGCATTCACCAAAGGCAATACCGAATTGAGGTAGGTTCATGCCAGCTTGAGCAAAGACGGATCGGACTTTTTCGCATTCTGACGTTTGAACATCGAAGAGTTGCTCGCCTACACCATGGAATGCTGCTCCGGTCAGACCCAAGGAACGAATCGCTTGCAGATGTTGAAGAGTAATAGTGTGAAAATTTTGTGGAACCATGCCGCAGACACCAAGTCGCATCACGTCTCCTTTCCGACTGTAAGATATAAAGTTTTGTCAGTCCTAAAAATCCCATCGGCTAATGCACAGTGGGTATTAGCTTTCCCCACGAATCTCGGCACGATCGCTGCAAACCATAAATCTATACTAACTGTCCAAAGAAATTAGTTAACCAAAAGGTTCGGCTATACCCAAGGTTTCTCTTAGCAATTCACTAGACCATCGTCCAAGCATGATTTTAAACGCCTTTGCCGATACAATCAACTCGTTCTTAGAATAACTAAGGAAAAAATCACGTCGCAAGTCACAACTGGCAGCAACACTTATCGCACCGCAGATTTTAATCTCTCCCAATCTCCCAAACTAATCACTAGTTGATTCGCGGCTATAACTACCCCCTCATCACTGACCAACTCCGTCAGAAAAGTAGCCGATGCCTCTGGGCTGGCGCATTCGGCGCGTATCTTGGCCTCGGCCTCTTGCCGCGACTTTCCGTGTCGCTCCGCTGAATCACCTGCGGCCTTAATCTTCATATGGGTGGCCATGTTGGCCGGCAAAGCGACATGAATACGGATATTCAGCGGTTGGAGTTGGGACTCGACGCAGAGCGCAATTCCCTGAACCCCACCCTTACTGGCTGCATAGGCAACTGAGGAGGAACCACCGAAAATCCCAGCCCCTGACGCAAGGAGAACTAATACACCACCACCACTTTTTACCATTAAAGGCACAGCATGCTTAACACAAAAGAAACTTCCCGACAAATTGACCTCGATGACTTCCGCCCATGACTTGGAGCTAAACTGGTCTACCCTTTGGCCCGCGTTCAATAAAATACCAGCACAATTAATCAAAATATCCAGTCGGCCGAAGGTCTTTTCGGTCTGCTCAATCAAACATGCCACCTGGCCTTCCCGCGCGAGATCTACAGCTATGGCACAAGCTATCCCTCCACCATTCGTTATGGTCTTGGCCGTGTCTTCAGCACCATCCAAGTTCACATCGGCGACGATCACCTTCGCCCCGACATCAGCACATTGCAAAGCCGTAGTGCGCCCTAATCCTTCAGCACCACCAGTTACCACTATTACTTTATCTTTGAACGACATACTGTATTCCTTTCAACCCGAAAGGACATCCTTCGTTGCAGTGATGGAACATTCCATTCGCTAGACCTGCTTTAGAAACCGAGTATGACAAATATATCACCCATTGTCAAGTCACTGCGAAACACAACAAAAAGCAATGTGATTTCAAACAACTTTAATCTTTAACAACAGTAAGGTTGAAGATTGAATAGTTTCTACAACCTGAAAGACATTAAATCAGAAGAATGAGGCACATTCTAGCATGACAAGTCATCATTTTATTACAGTATCTCTTGAGATAAATCCTCCAATGAGTATCTAGCTTATACAATAAGCCCTTACCTTTTGGATTCCATCACAATATTTAACCCGACAATAAAACGAATTGAATGAATTTTAAGCGCAAAAAGACTAATTCAAAACAGTGTAACACCATACTAAATCTTAGCATCTATAAGACGGGGACGTAGATAAACTAGGGTATCCACTAATCGACCTATCTTTTGCTATTATGTACTTGCACGATTCATCAACATCGAGATTACTATCTGTGACCCATTTTGTGCCCGATATGGCTCGCGCGAGAATGCTCTAACTGGTTGCAGAACCTTATTACGGGATTAAAGTAAAGTGACGCAAGACTAAACATATACATATCATGGTAAAAATTGGACGATCCCGACCAGCTTAGTTTCCACCGATTAACCAATTTAGTTAATTGAAGGGATGTTAATCTCGATGGAGAATCGTAGTATTGGGTGCTTTTGGACCAATCGAGGCGACCATCACCCGCTTCCTCAGAGATGCTATTCAACGGTATCCGCTGCTCCTCCACAGACATGGGGTGAAGTTGCGGACGATTTCTAGGTCCTGCTGCAAATTTTCCAGTGAATCGATACCACAGGAAAGGAGAATGATAAGGCATACTCATGGCATTGGACGGCACTCAAGTTAAGCGCAGTAGGTCAACATCGTTGGGATAATATCACATAATAAGAACTATTCTGTGATTACTCATTTTGTTAATACAAGTAATGTGAAACAAGATGCTGTAATCCACTACTAACAGGCGAATTGCCAACGAACTTGCCTTTAGTTTTTCTTATAACAGGACTGATCTTTTTGGCACAACTACGTCTAAATTGACAGGGTCCGCCTAAAAAAGATGTAACAATGTTATTAGCAGAGACAAAAGAAACACAAGAACCTAATAAGAAGTAGATACACTATTCAAGGCTAAAGCAAGATAATATGAATATGGCAGAAACAGAACAACAAAACCGGCAAACTAAAATGCTGAAAGGTCCAATTGGTCGTACACTCATTGGCCTTGGTCTCCCAATGGCATTGGGTATTTTAGCCATTATGCTATTCAACATAGTCGATACCATTTATGTAGGACGCTTAGGATCGTCTTATCTGGCTGCTATGAGTTTCACTTTTCCCGTTACCTTTGCCATAATGAGTCTGGCTATGGGACTTAGCATTGGCATCTCTTCTACCATTGCCAGAGCACTAGGTCAGGGGGACCAATCTCGCGTTAAACGATTAACTACTGATGGATTGGCTCTGGCAGTGTTAGTAGTTCTCGTTTTTTCCTTGTTAGGCTTGATGTTCTTAGATCCTATTTTTAAATCGATTGGAGCTAGTGAAGAAACCCTTCCGCTGATTAAGAGTTACATGGTTACATGGTTTCTAGGGGTTGGGTTGCTGGTGATTCCAATGTTAACCAACGGTGCGATTCGGGCCACTGGTGACACTAAGACACCAGCAATTATCATGCTAATTGCTGGGATGATCAATATCATTGTCGACCCGTTTTTAATTTTTGGCATTGGTCCATTCCCACGCTTGGAGTTGCACGGGGCCGCACTGGCAACTGTTATTTCTTGGCTAGCTACTTTCGCGGCTTCTTTGTGGGTATTAGTCAGACGTGAAAAGATGTTAGCTTTTCCCCTTTTCAGCTTGGAACACACCTTTCAGTCTTGGCAACAGATTTTGTACATCGGTATTCCTGCGACCGTAACCAAAATCTTAAGACCAGTAGCCATGGGGATCATCACCCTTATGATTACTCAAACACAATTGGGAGAGATCGCAGTAGCTGGATACGGCGTCAGTGGACGACTGGAATCGTTAGCTATGGTCGGTATTTTTGGCCTATCCTCAGCCTTAACTCCCTTCATCGGCCAGAATTTTGGTGCTGGGCATTATGGCCGTCTCAGATCGGCTGTCCGGTTTTGTTTCAAGCTTTCCCTAGGTTGGGGTGGAGGTACTTTAGCGCTCTTTTTTATAACTGCCCCTTATATAGCTCCTGTTTTTAATCAAAACCCTCAGGTCATACAGGTAACCGTCTTTTACTTGCACATCTTACCACTGAGCTACGGTGCCTCAGGTATTCTGGAATGTGTGGCTTCTACATTTAATGCCGTTAATAAGCCGCTTCACGCAGCCAGCCTGATTTTTATACAGTTGATTGCTCTTTCCCTTCCTCTAGCTTGGTTAGGGACTAAATTTTACGGTTGGAAAGGTATTTTCATGGGAATTACACTAGCAAACTTCCTGATTGGAGTAATTGCTTATACCTTGTTGCACCGGTTCCTACGGCAACTAGATTAAGACTATGAAAGCAGATTCGATATCTTCGGTCGAGGTTACATGATTCGGCTTATGTTTACTCGCTCAACCTTGCTAGGTCTCCGCCCCGTTTTTTAGCTCACTTGTTCTACACTACGTCAGTTCTACCAATTCTTGAGGAAGATAGCAAACAGTCCTAAAGTCAAGGGAGTGAAGCAAAAGATTGAGAAAAATCAGGTTCAAAAGGCTAAAAAAAGCCTACATCGGTTTGGAAATCTGGGCTTTTCTTCGAGTTTAAGGACTAACGTCATCCAGCACTGTTTAACTTGACCTGTTTACGCTTGACATAATCGGCTACAGAACCTAGATAGATCATATGGAAGATGTATGCTCCTATTACCTCTAAGCATTCGGATGAATAATAACCTTATTTCGCTTAGTTGAAGCCATGACGTCTAAAGCTTGACTAATTTCAGATAGTGGAAATCTATGAGAAATTACCTGCTTGGGATCCACAAGGTCTCGCTGCATCAACCGGATAGCCTGCTGCATAGCCAGCGGATTGGTTCCAAAACTAGCGTCCATTCGAGCTTCAAGAAAGTGTATCAGACCACCATCTAACTTGAACTCTTCTGGTGTGGTAATACCAAATACGTTCCAGCGGGTACCTCGACGAAGCAGACTCACCATCAGTTTTACTGCTTCGATAGGACCAGCGGCTTCAACTACCAGGTCAGGGCCATCCGGCATAATGTCGTATATAGCCTGCTTTGCATCCACTTGCTTAGGATTAACAGTGTGAGTAGCCCCTAACCGCTTAGCCGTTGACAGAGAATAATCACTCAAATCCACTGCTACCAAACGGCCGGCTCCAGCGGCTTTTGCTACCATCAAACAATAAACCCCAATACTCCCCGTACCAATGATAACAACGTCATCTCCTACTTGCATTTCAGATTGGTGTATAATCCCTTTCCATGCTCCACTAACCGGCTCCGTCTGACAGGCGGCATCGAAATCAATCGACGCTGGTTTATGATATACGGTATTTGCACCAGTTAGCGTATACTGTGAGAAGCTACCCGGCCGTACATCATCTGGACCATCCCCACCGGTAGTATACGACTCCTGACAGTAGTGAGTCATGCCCATACGACAATATTGACAGAGCCCACAGTACCCACTCGGTTGGATGATCACGTCATCACCTTCTTTAATATGAGTGACGTGAGATCCAATACCTGCTACGATCCCCGCGGGTTCATGGCCAGGTACCAGCGGAAAATCCACGTTACGACGGATGCCCAGTATGGCCTTGAAGTCGGTAGCACAAAACCCGCAGGATTGAATCTGTATTAGGACTTCACCTGGGCCTGGGTCTGGAATCGGAATATCTTCCAACAAAAGATTATTGAAGTCACGCAATACCGCTGCTAGCATATCCTATTCCATATCAAATGGGCAACAAACCAAGACGATGTGCCCAATAAAATTATATGGGAGTCGTAATTTTCCCCATCATATACTACCAATATCTTCTGCGTCAAATGATTTCTATGTTCCACCATTACGATTACCGAAAGAACCTTGGAGTAACACCATTCTAAAATCCCAAATAAGAACCAAAATACCGTATGTTCAGGAATTTGAAGTTAAATTTCACTACAAAAACCGAATGGCAAACTTAGCATACCAGTTAAGTAAACGAAATTTGTTTTTTTTGTGATTTGTGATAAAATGGCGCCATGATTACAATATAAAGAGGATCGGAATGTTACAAAGAACATTAATAACTAGCACAATGATTTGTTTGTTCCTTTTGGTTAGTATTTCGGGTTTTGCTTGGGATCGTGCCATCGAAGCGGAAAAAGCTGGAAAGGTTGAGGCTCCAATGATTGTTTCTGATGATGCTAAAGCCTCTGGCGGTAAATTCATCTGGATGGAAGGGAAACCTACTACTGGTGGTGGTGGTAAAGGTTGGGCTGAATGGTCCATCAACATACCTAAAGCAGGAACCTATGCCCTATGGGGACACGTTATTGCCTGGGATGGAAACAGTGATTCTTTCTGGGTTACTTGGCAGCCTGCTGATCCTAATGAAGATGCGCAAGTCACAAAGAATGTACAGTTTCGATGGAGCGTAGCCGGTGGACCTGCATGGCACTGGGATCGCATTAATCACTGGCTGGATGCTGGGACATTTGATCGTGAATGGAAATTTAACCAGGCAGGTAAAACAACCTTGCGGATCGCGGTACGGGAAGACGCCGCCATGTTGGATGTCATATTCATTACGGACAATTTATCCGCTGAAGAAGCCGAGGCCAAGCCACGTACCCCTAACGCAAGCGATGCTGATGTTCCTGTTGAGGTAAAAGGGAAATTAACCTCGACTTGGGCCCAGATGAAAAACCGATAGCATACCATCTTGTTCGTGTGCCGTTGATTGTACCAAATTATTAGAATACAGAGAGAAGAGAAACAGTGAAAAAACTAATTGTTTTTGCCATAATTATCAGCCTTTCCCCCTTCATATCCGTCAATGGAAAGGAGATCGAAATTGCTTTGGAAGCGGAACTAGCACAAAAGATTCAGGAACCTATGATAGTTGATGATGATGACGTGGGAAAGAATGCATCCAACGATAAGTTCATTTGGATGGAAGGGAAGCCTGCTACTGGTGGTGGTGGTAGAGGTTGGGCTGAGTTCATCATCAATTTACCTGAATCAGGAACCTATGCCCTGTGGGGACACGTTACTGCCTGGGATGGTAACAGCGATTCTTTCTGGGTTACTTGGCAGCCTGCTGATCCTAATGAAGATGCACAAGTCACAAAGAATGTACAGTTCCGATGGGGCGTGGCTGGTGGACCTGTGTGGCATTGGGATCGTATTAACCATTGGCTGGATGCCGGAACATTTGACCGTGAATGGAAATTCGAGGAAAAAGGAGATACCGTTTTACGGATATCTGTCCGGGAAGATGCCACCATGTTGGATGCAATTTTTGTAACTTCCAACGAGAAGGCTAAAACCCCAAACGAAGCTAACGTTCGACTACCAACTAAAAAAGATATCAAGATACAAATTGAAGGACTTGCGGTAAATCAAAGAGGAAAAATCACCACCACTTGGGCTGGGATTAAATCTTTGCCATAGTAAAGGCATTCTAATATAATATTGTTATCAGTAGTTATTGTTCTATTGAAGGAGATGGCAATATTATGTCAATAAAACCGGAACGGGTTTTTGTCCTTGGTATTGACGGCGCTATGGGAAGTGCGGTACGTGATGGCAAAACCCCTAATATCGATGCTTTAGTGGTTGATGGCACAGTTAGCTATTCAGCCCAAGCAGTTTTACCCTCTGCCAGCTACCAGAATTGGGGAGCTCTCCTACACGGAGTAGGGGCAGAAAAACATGGGATTGACGGTGGAAATCCAATTTCCGAAGATGTTCCATGGCCCTCCTACCTCAAGGTATTACAAAAAGCATATCCTCACATGACATGTGCTTTATTCAGTTGCTGGAATCCGATCAACCAACATATAATTGAAAAATCGATCGAAGCACACCGCGTTTCATTGCCGGATCCCGAACTTGCGGTTTCTGCAGCAGACTATATTCGACAACATGTTCCGGATCTCTTTTTTATGCAGTTTGATTTGGTTGATGCTGCTGGTCATGCACATGGATACGGCTCTAAGAAATATTTCGAGCAAATTGAGATTAATGATTCCGAAATTGGTCAGATCATTGATGCAATCAAGGATGCTGGGGTTTACGAAGACAGCCTGATTATGATTATCTCCGATCATGGAGGAATTGGAACTGGGCATGGTGGCGATGAACCAGAATGCTTGGACATTTTCTGGAGTGCTCGTGGCCCTGGAATTGCCCAAGGAGTTGAGCTCGGCAGTCAAATCTCAATTAAAGATACACCGGCAATTATCCTCTATACCTTTGGCATTCCAATACCAGATGGATATGATAGCGTCATCACCGAAGAAATTTTCGCCAAAGAACTCTAATTGAAAAAGGAAAAACGACACTAGTCCTCGGGGCCAGAATCTTGCGTATTTTGGTTTCTTTAGTTTTTATATTTTGTTTTTGATCTAATTAATAAATGCAGGAGTTAAAATGAAATCCAAAGAACCGATCTTACTTACTGACGAGCAAATGCAGAATTTCATTGTCAACGGATACATCGTTTTCAAAACGGACCTGCCAACAACCTTCCATCAGGAGATCTTTGAGAAAACCGAACGAGTTTTTGAAGAAGAAGGCAATCCTGGTAATAATCTTTTGCCTCGTCTGCCAGAGATTCAGGAGATTTTTGACCATCCTCGCGTTGATGGAGCGCTAACCAGTATTATGGGTAAGAATTACCTGATGCATGCACACCGTCATTGCCATTATAATCCACCGAAAAGTGGTGGACAAGGAATGCACAAAGACAGTTGGGCGAAATTCCATCATCACACGAGATGGGCAATGGTCTTATACTATCCTCAGGACACACCACCCGAAATTGGTCCCACTGCAGTGGTTCCAGGTAGCCAATACTATAATACCAAAGCCGCCGATGGTAGCGAAGTTCAACTGCATGGAGAAGCTGGTACTATCACTATTGTTCACTATGATCTCTGGCATCGCGCCACACCAAATTTGACTGACGATAAAAAGCGTTTCATGATGAAATTTCTCTTTACACGTATGGAAGAGCCAGAGGAACCAAGTTGGGAGAACAAAGCGGACCAGTGGCTATCTGGCAAGGACAATCCTGATTACCCCATGTGGCACGAAATATGGAACTGGCATCGTGGAGAGCCGAAACCAATAACAACGAACCATCAGCAACCTATTAGCGATCTTATTGAAGACCTACAAAGTGAAGACGAGTCTACCTGCCTCAGGTCAGCCTACGCTCTCGGTGCACATGGTCAACCGGCGATCCCACATTTAATCGATACTCTGAAAAATGAGTCAAAAACTGTACGCCAGAATGTCACTTATGCGCTTAGTTCAATGAATCAAATCGCTGTCCCAGAACTAATTGAAGCGGCTAAAGATACAAACGCAAACGTACGTGCCGGTGTGGCAGACGCTCTTGGCGACATCAGTTTAAACGCGCAAGATGCAACTTCAGTACTAATTGATACCGCAATGGATTCCGATACAACCGTTCGTCAATTATCAACTGATGCATTGGGGCTAGTTAGTCAAAAATCTTCTGTTGCAGTCCCCGTACTAATCGACAATCTAAAGGATTCGGATGACTGGGTTCGCCGAAATGCATCACTTGCTTTGGCTAGACTTGGGCCACATGCAAAAGAAGCAGTTCCTGATTTGAAATTAGCACTAAAGGATGAGAATCGCTATGTTTGTGCCAATTCCCTGGAAGCAATGAAGCGAATCAATACCCCCGAGTCGGAAACCGCAGTGCTTGACTTTCTAATCGCTTCACGCTGGTGTCCAATTACAACCCAAAAAAGCACCTTTTAAAAGCAGACAAAATAAACGGAAACGAAACGCGAAAACGCCTCGGGTTAATTCGGTCAGTGCCCTGCGATTACAATTCCCAGTTTCCTCTGTGAACTCAAGCAAGCACTAATGATAGAATCATGGTGTCACACACATTCCAATGTTCTTTGACAGTACGCTCGCTTGGGTGGTATCTTCCCAAAATGGCACGGCAGCAGTCGAATTAGCCTCATTATGTAGCAAAGTTCCAATTCCCCCCTTTTAGACCAATCAAAAAGGGGGAAACAGAAACCAAGTAAACAAAAATCTATCTTCTATAGAAATAGGTAACATCTCCCAAGCGGGAAGGCAGCTTAGGCTAACAAGTTGCTGGAGCACTATTTGTAAATTTGACCGTAGAGGCGTTTTTGATTATCCGGTCTGAATGTCCACGTAAGTCGTCCTCCTCAGATTTCGAGCGCATGTCTTCCACAGTCTAAATCTCCTGTCTTACTAAGCTAATTCAGACCTGAATACTATTCACTTAACATGTTTATTAAGTCAAAACTTGAATTTGTTTCCAATCCATGAATTTGTAATTGGAAAAACAACTTGCCAGGAGTGTAGAAATTGGTTGAACGCAGCCTGCGTTATTGTGTAATTTTCATCTTAGATAGAAAGGTTCAATTTTGAAATTCAAAAGACTGTTTGGTATCGCGATCATCGTCATAACAACATATTTTATTACAAATCAGGTTAACGGACAATCTGTAGGCGAAGGAAAAATCGTTTTCACTACTCGGAAACCATTTCGAAATCTCAATGGTTTTCGGATTACAACCGAAACACGTCGAGGCAAAAACCGAAAGAGTCTACTGAATTGGTGGCAATTTTATGCTTACAATATCTGCTCTATCAATCCAGATGGCACAGATTTGAAACAACTAACCGATAATGGTACTAGCCGCAAACCACGTTGGTCTCCCAACGGAAATTGGATTGCATACATCTCTGGTTTGGATTTAAAAGAATCTCTGGCCGTAATGAAACCAGATGGCACAATCCATAAAGAATTGCTGAAGCGACAGTATCGAATAATCGACTTTTGGTGGTCACCCGATAGCCAGAAGATCCTAGTTGCAGTGGAAATAGACAGACCAGTTGACCCAACAGAGAATATTGTTGTTACACTTGAAGGAGATAAGAAAGGTCGAAGACGGATGCCAAGATGGACTGAAGGATGGTACCATTGGAATCCAAACTCTGAAGTGATCAACCCAAAACGAAAGCTTATTGAAGCACTTCCTAAAGAAGTCAGTTGGCCCGAATGGTCACCTGATGGACATTGGATTTCATTCGTAACTGACAACTTACTCATGATCGCTGAAGTGGAGACAACAAGTGCCACAGGTCGATGGTTTCAACAACGTTCCGAACCTATATGCCAAAATATTGAGGAATGGTCACCATCTGGAGATCGCATTCTTTTTTACACTAACGGAGAAATATGTGTTGCTTCCATTAATCAAGGGAAATTTATGGAGGTTGTTAATCTAAGTATGATGCCGGGTTGGGATGCCACATGGGATCCTGAGGGAAAAAGAGTAGCATTTATATCACGTGACCAAAAACAACGCCGAGTAAACCAAATATTTGTTATGGATGCTTTTACAGGCCAAGTTGATCAAATTACCTTCACGAATTATGACCATTTTGATCCTCACTGGAAATAATATGGCCTTACAGCGAGAAAAACGACTACGCTCCTAACCACGACGAAAAACAGACAACGATTAGCATCTATTAATTAATAAAGATTTTATGGCAAGGAACATTACACAACATCTGGAAAATTTTAAGCGTGACGGATTAACCATCTTTGAGAATCAACTCGATGTAACCGTACTCGATCAATGGCGATCCATTTTCAAAAAAGAGTTAGAACAGAACAAGAATAATCCCCCAAAAGGCAATCGGCACGATACTTATCAGCTAATTGAAAAGTATCCAAATATTGCTCTCTCTTTTGTGTCCAATCCAGAGGTATTGGACTTTCTCGAACTTCTGACAGGACCGTTTGTCAGCTTGGAAGCTATGGCTTTCGCTGCCACTTATCCAACCACACAAGAAGAAGCTATTAAAGGTGTCGGGTGGCATCGAGACATGTGGGCTTCCATAGGTCGAACCAACGATTACCTACCACCCAACGCTGTCAATGTATTAAACTATTTCCCCGACATCAATCCCGAAATTGGAGCTTTCCGTTTCATCCCAGGGTCACATCGGAAATCCATTTTTGTCGACGCTGAAATGAAGCGTCAACCCCATCCTGAAGAACAATTGACCTATCCAAAATCCGGCGATACGCTATTTGTACATAGCGGGCTTCTCCATTCGGGGACGGGTAATCATAGTGGTGAGATCCGTTATTTTGTCTCCCGGTTTTACGCCAAATGCTGGTATCCTCGACGGGAACAGACAGACATTCCAGCTATTCAATCCTTCATTGGCGAAGCTGAATCAAAACGAGACCGTCGGTTGATGCGTCTGTTCGGGAAAGACGATCTCTTATTGTCACGTGCGGGGCGAAGTGGAACCTGCCCTGAAGCAGAAATATGGCAAAAGTGGATTGAAGAAGATCGACAATACAAATCAGCTATAGACTAGAATTAAGAAATCCAAAACCGAAACCAAATCCACGCATACACCCAGTACGAAACAAATCCCAAACTCTCCAATGCTCAAGATCAAAGTTTTGAAACCAACAAACTCCCCCTAACAGAACCATCCAAATGGTCTTTTTATTTCAAGGTCTGAGACAAGATACAAGTAATGAATAGGTCTTAGCATTCTAAATAAAGTTCTGTGGCTCACTTATTCGAGATTGCTCTTAAAAAGGCTAGCACTCTTTGGTTCTTGTAGTAAAAAACGGCGATAACGATTGTCTCCTTCCAAGAAAACCTTCAACCAAGAAATAGCCAGACGACCAACTTCACCATTTCCACCCAAGGGACTATTTGCTACCCGATGTTTGCCCTCTGTTACTTCAAATATCAGCTTGGGTGTCGATTCTGGAGTATTTTTGGCAAAGGATGAGCCCATAGTACGAGGAAGGTGCCAGCCAGTCATTTTGACCACTCAAAATCAGCAATGGTACTGGATGGTCAAATTGGCCATTCGGCTTCCAAGGGCAGAGGGCAACCACCGCTCGCAAGGTCGGATCTTCTACTGCAGCCAACTGCGCACCACCTCCTCCCATAGACCAACCACTCTCCCTATTCGATCCAGGTCCAACCGCCCTTCTAACAGTAAGCTAGAGCAAGTATGTTCAGCTCGCAAAGATACAATTGCACCTAATAGCGCCGCTGCCCTGCCTGCTGGCTGTTCTAGAGGGTGGTTAGTCCCAATGGTCATGGTAACAATACCATGCGGAGCATAGAAGGGGCCCCAATCTTGAATCGAACGTTTCGGAATAAGACCCTGCCTAGTCTCAGTCTAGTTACTACTAATATCCCACGCCCCTGATCTCTAGTTAGCACAACTGCCTGAAAAAGGATTTCCAATTTACTCTGGCAGGTGCAGGTGTTATAGTGTTACCTTTCAGTTTAGATCCCATCGATTTATTAGTTCATTTATCAGGAAGTAATCTATGGCTTGGTCAACTCCCCTTTCCTTGACAAAATTTTGTCAAAAAACTTTACCCTTATTGAACCACCAAGTGAAAGAAAGCCGATTAATGCAAACAGTAGCCACGATCATCGAAACCGATCAGTGGAATTCCTTTGATCACTTCCATGATACTACGAAGACATTGGTTCGTTATTACCAAGACGCTGACGTCGATGTAGAAGTCACTTCCTTACCCACTGGAGGAAAAATAGGCTCGGGTCGCTGGATTATTCACCAAGCAGCTAACGTTAAAAAGGCAACAGTAGACATCATCGCTCCGGTGGACCAACGGTTGCTGGATTACCACGAAAACCCATGGCATCTCATTCAGTGGAGCGGTTCCACTCCTACCAAAGGCATAGAGAGCCAGATAGTCATAATAAATTCACGGAAAGAACTCGACCGAACCCCTGCCAGAGGGTTGGCAGGCAAGATGATCCTGACAGACCTCAACCCTCGCTACCACCTACGGAAATTGATTAGCACAGGGGCTGTTGGCGTCATAACCGATCGACCGATTCCTAACTTACCCGAAGCCGTTGGCTGGACTAAATTTGGTTGGGGAGGCATTCCCATTGGTGTAACAGGCGACCAACAAGATTTTGTAGGGTTAGTAATTTCAAAAACACAAGGTATTGAGTTGCGTCAATTGCTCCAGAAGCACGACAAAGTAGCGGTACGCACTCAAGTCGATATTGATCGATACGATGGTTCACACGATGTGGTCAGTGGAATCATCCGTGGTGCTGACGATCCGCAAGATGAGCTCTGGGTTTTGGCTCACAGCGCAGAACCCGGGGCACATGATAATGCTTCAGGAGTAGCTTTGTGCGTTGAAGTTGCTCGAATAGTAACAGAATTGATCGCTCAAAAACAACTGCCGCGACCTAAGCGGAGTATCCGTTTCCTTAACGCTTATGAATGCTATGGTTTCTTTAAATACCTTGAAGATACCAGACGCCTTCAGACACCACTTGCCGGCGTGGTTGTAGACACTATCGGATCAAAAGCTAAGGTCTGTAACAGCAGGTTGGAATGGCACGCTACGATTCCAATGTCAGCTGGTTTCGTTAATCGGGTGGGTGAAGCTATCATTAACGCAACCCTTAACCTGAGCAATCCAGGATACCACCTTTATTTGGAACCGTTTGTTTCAACATCCGACACACTAATTGGCGATCCGAAGTATGGGTTCCCCGCTCCTTGGCTAACTACCCACCATCAGGCGAAAAACGTAGGATTTGATGCCTACCATTCTTCAGCCGACACCATCAACTTAATTGATCCAAAGGGATTAGCTACTTGTGTAACTGCTATGGCAGGATATCTTTGTTATTTGGCTGATGCAGGCAGTCAAGAAGTGATTGAGTTGACAACAGCAGAAACCGATTGGACAATTAACCAACTACAGAAATCACCTAAAAAATCAGCAGCCAAAGTAAATTATATTCGCCATGGTCACCAAGAAACAGTTAATCGCCTGAAACGCTGGATGTGGGGAGGAGATCGGAAAGAGATCCTTGAGCACTTGGGAAATTGCCAACTTCAAGTACAAGAAACGGCCTCAAGTATTACATCTCGACCTGTTACCTTCAGAAAAGTAAAGATTCAGAAAGAAGACATTGATGGCCAAGTCTATCCACATCGGACAGTATTACTCTCACCAGATTGGGGAAATAACACCAATTCAGAAATACGATTAAAAATGGAGAAGTCTCGCCTGAAACCTTGGGCGCTATTCTGGGCGGATAGCGACAGATCCCTAAAAGAGATTTCTGACATACTCTCAATTGAATACAGTGAAAAAGTTACCTTGAGACAAGTGACGAGTTTCTTTGAAGCCCACCAAGAACTTGGGTACGTCAAATTAATCAAAGCCAAAGACAGAATCTCAAAATCGCAGTTAGTTTCCGACTTGCATCGACTCGGCCTAGAACCGGGCATGGACCTGATGGTCCACAGTGCGTTATCTAAGATCGGTTATCCTATCGGTGGAGCAAATACAGTTGTTGAAGCTTTGCTAGAAGCAATCGGTGATGAAGGAACTTTAATGATGCCATCATTTAATCATCGGAGTGCTCAGGTGTTTAATTCGATGACTACCCCAACTACCAACGGTGCTATTCCAGATGCAATGTGGAGGAGGTCAGAGGCGGTGCGCAGCCTTCATCCAACCCATGCCATAGCTGCCATTGGTCCTAAAGCAGCAGAATATTGTGAGAACCACTTTGAAAACGGCATCTGGACCGAAAACAGTCCAATCAGTAGGCTCATCCACGGTAATGGATATATATTGGTTTTGGGTGTTACACATGAATTCAGTACCGCCTATCATGTGGCCGAAGTATCAATGCCATGTGGTTGTATTGATCCTTTCGGCAATACTGATCGCATAGTAACATTGGATGGTACAGTGGCAGAAGTTAGGGGATTGGCTTTTCGTGCCGGAGTTTGTCCTATCCCACCAGCTGAACTTGATACCGCTCTTAACAACCTTGGCTTACAACAACAGGGTAAAGTAGGGAAGGCTGACGCAGCCTTAGTTAAAGCTTTTGACCTCTGGGAAATCCGACGCCAGCACTTGAAAGAAGCATGTCCAAATTGTACCATCAAGCCGAGCATTCGCAAATGACAAAATCCTGTCTAATTCAGCGCAGGTTTAATCTTTCAATTCATTACAGTAGGAACAGACTCTAACCATCGGTTGACTACTTACGACCTCCGACTTTGAAAGAATATAGTCTTCCTTACTAGTAACACAATTCGGATTTTTACACTGTTGTGAATCTTCCATAATCTCTTGTTCCGGTGGTTTGGTCAAAACCAAATGTTCTAATCCTAATAGGCTGACCATTAATGCCATTCTTACCGGTACCCCATTCGCTGATTGTTCAAAATAGGCGGCTCGTGGATCGCCATCCAATTCATAAGTTAATTCGTTAACACGTGGTAGTGGATGCATAATCATAGATGACGATTTTGCATTTTCCATGATTGTTGAGTTCAATTGGTAGGCTTTCTGTGCCGACTGCAGATCAATTTCCGGTGGAAGTCGCTCTGCTTGCAACCGATTGACGTAGATTACGTCGAGATTGCCGATAACATCGGAAATTCGATCTGCAGTCGTGGGTTCAGCGTCATAAACATATTTCAACTTGGTGAGAACCCATTCTGGCATTTGAAACCCTGGAGGAGCAATATGAACCAATTTCCCTCCAAATCTAGCAACTCCAATAGCTAGAGAATGCGCGGCACGACTGTATCGAAGATCTCCACAGATACCAATCGTTTTTTTCTGGATATTTCCTTGTCGTTTTATCATCGTATAGAGGTCAATCAGCCCTTGAGTAGGGTGACTGTGTCCACCATCACCACAGTTTATAACCGGGACTTGTGCATATTCTGCCATCACACGTGCTGAACCAGCCCAATTGTGCCGAATAGTAATGAGATCAGCATAATTAGCAACCATCCGTGCGGTGTCTGCAATGGTCTCGCCTTTGGCGATTGAGGAAGAGGTCGGGTCAGTAAACCCCAATGCACGGCCATCAAGACGGCTGATCGCGCTTTCGAAAGACAGTCGGGTCCGTGTACTGGGTTCGAAAAACAGAGTGGCTAAAATCTTCCCTTTACAGAAACCCGCCCAGGTAGCAGGTTGCTCTTTCATTTGGTCAGCCAATCGAAAAATTTGTTCAATCTCAAAATTTGATAGATCATCAAGTGTAATAAAATCTCTCATGCTACAACCTCCAAACTACCAACCAGTTTTTGAAGCGAACCTATCTGGTGTTGATTCAAATATTCCCGAATTCCGGACACAATATCAATTGAGGCACTGGGATTGACGAAATTGGCTGTACCAACCGCAACAGCTGATGCTCCTGCCACAAAAAATTCGATGGCATCCTCCGCTTTCATAATACCGCCCATGCCGATGATCGGGATTTTTACCGTATTGTAAACTTGCCACACCACTCTCAAAGCTACTGGTTTAATCGCTGGACCAGATAGTCCCGCGACCACATTTGCAATCAGTGGTTTCCGAGTCTTAATGTCAATCCCCATACCAAGTAACGTATTAATAGCCGAGAGTCCATCTGCACCTGCGTCCTCCGCTGCTACCGCGATTTCGGTAACATCAGTTACATTAGGCGATAACTTTACCAATAACGGCAGATCAGTCTTTTCACGAACACGCTGGACAAGTTGGTATGTCAGATTGGGATCAACACCAAAACTCATTCCCCCACAATTCAGATTCGGACAGGAAATGTTAAGCTCAATAGATGCTATATTTCCTGCCTCGGACAATTTCTCAACAACTTCGACATACTCTTCTTCCATCTTGCCGCAGACATTAACGATTACAGGGACATCAAAGGAACTGAGGTAAGGCAACTTTTCATCGATAAAACGTTCCACACCGACATTCTGCAACCCAATTGAATTCAGCATTCCCTGAGGCGTTTCTGCAATACGCGGCATTTCATTACCCATCCATGGGACATTGGTAATACCCTTGACTACGATAGCACCAAGTTGATTTAAATCAACAAAATCAGTATATTCATTTCCGTATCCAAACGTCCCCGAGGCTGTCATAATCGGTGTTTTCATCTTGATACCACTAATATTAACAGCTATGGAGATACCGTTTTCTACCACTATAACTCACCTTTTGAATTCGGTTTGCTTCTTAATGATTTAAAGACTCGGCTGGGGTAACGTTACTGATGCGTTTCAAAGCTGATGCCGCATAGGCACGAACAATCGGTTCTTCATCCAATAGAGTTTTTTTGAGGTTGGCAACAGCATCTTTGGCTTCAAGTTTCCCAAGTGCTTCCACAGCACCTATCCTAACACGACTATCACGGTCTTTAAGTAATTTAATTAGACCTTGAATCGAGGATTGAGCCCCAATATCTCCCAAAATGGCAGCAGCCTGATACCGGACTTCATTATCTTGATCTTCTAGCCTGCCTATCAAATTAGGGATAAGCAAATCGATTTCTTCTTTAAACCTGCCCAATGCTTGCACTGCATTTTTTCGAACATATGGACTTTCGTCAGTCAGTAGATGTTTCAGGTTTGACATTGCAGAAACAGCATGAATCTGACCTAGCGCGAGCGCCGCATTCCCACGTACAGACCCATTTGGGTCCCGCAACAAATTAACCAACATAGAAATCACGTCAACAGTAGCATTGCCGATTTCACCTATCGCCTCAATTGCTTCTGCACGAACCAACCAATTTGGATGCTGTACTAACTCGATTAGTATCGGAACTGCAGAACCTGCATCCTGACCAATACGACTGAGTATCTGAATTGAGGAAATAGTTACTTGAGTATCTGCAGTGAAACCAATGCCTTGCAAAAGGGAAACAATGAAGATAACAGCATCTTCACCAATCCTGACTAGCAAATCAAATGCAATTTCGCTAACACCCTTTTCTGATGATTGCAAGGCAGGAATTACCTGCGATATGATGTCATCACCCAATAACGATGGCTGAATTTCATAAAGCTTAGAAGCAATTTGAGTCCGCAAATCTAGATCGTTAACTTTAAAACTCTCAAGCAGGACAGGAACAACCATTCTTTTTGTTGAAGGATCAATCTTATACAATGCTGAAGCGACTTGAAACCGGACCTTTGGGTCGTCATTCTCTAGTTTTGCCTGTAAAATAGGCACCGCAACAGTTGCTTCTAGCCCAAGCAGGCTGAGACTTTCAACTATCTCTACCAAATTCTTGATGTCTGTTTTTTCCAATGTACGAACCAAGACAGCTGAAATCGGCTCGTTCGAACCAGCGAGGACCAAATCCACTGGGCGAATTTCAGCTCCTTCGTGCAACATGCCGTGATTACCGTAAACGGAACGATCAATTGGACTCCCATCGTCAAAATTCCAATATCCAACCAATCCAGTTTCATCACCTTTGAGGCGTTTCTGCATCGCCGCTTTTATCTGACCAGGAGATCGTGTGACGCTCCAAAGCCGAACTTCATCAATCATTCCACTCCAACGAAAATTTTCATCATTATCCTGAAATCTTCCAATGCTAAGACTGTTAGATGGATCATAATCAATTCCGTCTGATTCAACTGCTTGTTCACCTTTTTCTTCTCCATCAACATACAGTCGCATTTTCTGACCATCATAAGTTGCAGCAACATGATGCCAGTGTTTGAGTGTTATCGTATCAGGAGCAGTGGGCAAAAGAGCGCCATAACCATTTGGAACAAATTCAAACATCAATCCACTCTTCCCATCTGACATTAAAGCGTATCCACCTTCATCGCTTCCACTATCCCAGACACAAGAAAAAATGCCGGACCACACAGGTACAAGCTTTTCCTGATAAATCCAAGCTTCTAGCGTGATCTGCTTATTCTTAATCTTAAAGTGATCTTTTTCCTGAAG
>Ga0207984_1000126_pt1 | contig 45962 bp, 40 predicted proteins | sample ETNtaG_30_FD_185760 | JGI IMG/M metagenome (GOLD analysis project Ga0207984, IMG submission 185760) | Marine microbial and viral communities from oxygen minimum zone, Eastern Pacific Ocean - ETNP201306PF43B (SPAdes) (version 2) | ecosystem: Environmental > Aquatic > Marine > Oceanic ...
TGGTCACCAGCTTGAATCCCGGCTTTTTGAGCTAATGGGTTGGATAGTGTGGATTCAACCAGATTGTCTTGGTCAACGTTGGTTTTGAACCCGACGGTTTCCAAGCAATGGGTCGCCCCATCGCGATTGCCGATCGAGCGTGCCGGTCATAGGCAGTTTCATTTGGATAGAGTTGTATGGGCTATTGTCTGATACATAGTCAAACAATCACCATATTTTGAAGGTAGATTTTACAATGCCCGTTTGTCCCTTCGGCGAGATACTAGTATCGGTGATTATAACGAGAAAATTACTGTTTCTTTGTTATAAGGGATCCTGTTTTCGGGATTTATACAGTGCAATTGGCCTCAATCATTCCTATAGGACCGATACTGTATGCCATTATCGGTCTCTCGAATTGGCAGACTAGATTCTGTGCTTTGTGTTTGACATTTTTAAAGAATATGTTGGGATATATTCGTAGTCTAACACGTGCATTTTAATTTGGCAAATGAGTGTTGGTACGTAAGAATGTCTAAGAAGACCGCTATGTTTGGTCGTTAATTTGTCATACAGTAAAAAGAAGGTTTGACGGTGTCTCGGAACTATGATAGGTTAGCATGGCATCATAAGAGCTTTACGGGAGATTAGAAACAGAATGCGTGTAGCAATAGGGCAATTTAGTGAGTTGACAGATGAGAGATTAACCTTTGCTGAACAACTGGGAGTATCAGGAGTGCAACTCAATACACCGGCAATTTCTGGTGAAAGAGGATATTGGGAGTATTCCGATCTGAAATCTCTCAAGGATAAAACGGAAGATCGTGGTTTACGTTTGGAAGCATTAGAAAACGTTCCTATCCATTTTTATGACAAAGCTATGCTAGGTTTGCCCGGTTGTGATCAGCAGATTGAGAATTATCAGACAACAATTGCCAATATGGGTAAAGCTGGTATTCCAATTCTGGGTTACCATTGGATGCCTAATGGAGTTTGGCGAACTCCTTCGGTTAGTGGGCGTGGTGGAGCAACAGTTACCTCGTTTGATGCAGATTTGATTGATGTACAGCCGTTGACGGCTGGAACTAGGACACTCGATATTTTGGAAGGGGTTACAATTAGTCGTTCAGAGATGTGGGATAATTATATTCGTTTCATGGAAGCGGTTGTCCCTGTTGCTGAAGAATCAGGTGTCAAATTGGCATTACATCCGGACGACCCTCCTGTTCCTATGCTTGGTGGTGTTGCCCGGTTGTTTTATGAGCCCGAGGGGTTTCAACGGGCATTGGACGTTGTGCCGAGTCCAAACAGCGGCCTCGATTTTTGTATGGGGTGTTTCTCCGAAATGGGGCCTGGAGTGGTTGAATCCATCCGTCACTTTGGTAGCATAGATAAAATTTTTTATGTCCATTTTCGGGATGTGCAGGGACATGTTCCATGTTTTCAGGAGTGCTTTATCGGTGAAGGTAATGTTGATGTTATTGATGCTATGCGGACACTGAAAGAAGTTGGGTTTTCTGGCTTCATAATCGACGATCATGTTCCAACTATGGTTAGTGACTCGAATTATTCCGGTCGTGCGCACGCAACCGGTTATATTACTGCTTTAGTGGATGCAGTGATGAAATTGTGTTAGTTATGGCCTGTTGATTTCTTGAATCGATTGAAAATGAAAATTGGGTTCTGCCGATTGCCGGTTTTCTTGGAATCATGATTTTGGTCGTCTTGGGTTTGATCTTTTTTCAATTATCATGCTCCTCACCATATGTTGTATGTAAATTAATTGTTGAGGACTGGTTTCTCTATTAAGAATGGAGACCTGACAATTGACTAGATCATGAATGGTATGTTACCAATTATGTCATGTCATTTTCTTTCTTTTATGTTTTTACTTTTTGTGGCCTACTTGGGTTGTGATTCTCAGTTACTCATTTAAAAAGTAGTGGTGTCAGAAGTAGAGAGACTGCAGGAAAATGAAGTGGTAACCCCAATTCCAATTCTAATTCGCCGCTCTTTTAATCTGGATCTGTTCTATAAAAAATATCTTTCAGCCAAATGAAATTAATACCCGAAGTGAGCTGAAGAAGTATGATCCCGAGTTGGCAAAATTGATTTCAAAATGGTTTGTGGATGACGATTGGCGCTTTAAGTATCCTAGACTGTAAGCTAAAAGATGGATAAAGAAAAGTGAGCCGGAATAATATAATTGTCGTTGGAACCGGGGATTATTACGTTCGAGTACTTTCTCGTGTGCTCAGTCAGTTGGAAGAGGAAAATTTTGCTAATGTCGTTGCAACAGTTGATATTACAGAAAGGCGCAGATCGGAATATTTAACTGATGTGGAACATCGGGTCAGGACAGGTGGACGGCTATTGAGTTCATTATTGTCAGATTTCTCTGAATTAAACCCGATTGTGTTCTTGGGACATGCTAACCCATTTCACACTCCAGATGCAATAGATCTAGTAAAAAACGGTTATCGTGTCATCATCCAGAAACCATACTGTATCAATCATATACAATTTTCTGATCTCTTATTAGAAGTACAGAACAGCGCATCGGCAATCTGCATGTTAGAATCCTGTCAGACGTGGAATGCTGTACTGTTGGCGTTTTTAGCTGGAAAAATAAAAGAATGTGTTTTCAGTTCGACGAGAGATTTTGGTGACTTGTGTTGCGATACGCATGAAAATCCACTTTGGTTTTGGGGCAAAATTGAAGAATTGATTGGGGCTCCCAGGTATGTCCAGTCGAATATCCTCGAAGGATCAGCGGAGTTTGGAAGATTGGATCACCGTGGAAGTCACTTGATAGATTTGGAAGAGGGAGGTGGAATGATTCAGGATTTGGGGTTACATGCAATAGCACCACTCTTAACACTGGAGAGTTATTTAGGACAAGTTGTAGACAGCAATTTTGATGGAACTGTTAGAATCGCTAGGTGTCAAGAGTATCTTGATATGGTCGGGAGTCATTTCCAGATACCCAAGGAGCGGATAGGCGAAACCTATGCAGAGATTCGATTTACAACGCAGATCGGTATTCCCATCACGGTGTTAGTTGGGAAATATGTGCTAGGGAGGAACGAAAGAAATATAGTAGTTGTAGGAGATCATGGGATTTTAAATTTTGACATGACTCGTATGACGGCTTCAGTGATTACAAACTATGCTTCGACTCAACATCTTTTAAGACTTCAGAGTTTGCCACCAGTTCAGTATCCGACGATCAAGGATGCGGTTAATGAGCTTATGGATAACAGTGTATTGACTTTTAATGTTTCCGCTAATAATTTAAGAACTCAAGAATTCATTCTGAATATCTTGAAGTCAATTCGTTATGATCAGGAAATACCGGTTTATTCTCAGTATGCGAAACTGGTGCAGATAAATAAAGGGTTTGGTTCCCCTGTAACCTCGATGAGGCTGTAAAGAGAGTTGAAGATGAAACCAATAACAAAAAATTCTAGCTTGGCTCTCTGTTTCAGCTCTCGTCTCGTTGTTGGGCTGGTTTCTTTAGCTGGAGAGGTTAAGATGGAATTTGATTCTTCTCAACTTAGACCCCAAACTGAAGAAGGTCGTCGTGGTAGGGAGCGCATCATTTAAATGGTTGTGGTTAAAAGGGCTTTCGGAGTAGAACTCGGTTTTCAATGGCCAGTGGTGAAACCTCTATTTGCCAGTTGAGTTGTGTCCGTGATTGGGATGTCTGTGTCTTGTTATAATTCTTGGCTGCAATCCGAGCGTCGACTGCACTGACAATATGGTTAAACATGACCAACCCAAGGAAGACCTTTGCGCGTTCAAATTTATCGTTGGCGTTGTTTCTGAGATCATATGCAGTTTGCCGTTGCTTGGATGGAGGACCATTATTGCCTTGCCTTTTTGTCTCATCTTTGTAGGTTTCTAGATCTTCCCAGTACCATAACCCAACTCTTTCAAGGGTTGTCAATTGTTGTAAATCAAGTCTTTGTAGCTGTTCGAGAATTTGTGTTTTATTAAGCCTATCAATTGAACGATATTGTTCCTCTATCTTTACTGTGTCGGCGTTATAGATATTTCGCCAATTTGAGAATTCTGTGGAGTGCTCAAAGTCTTCCACAGGATCCCATTTGTCAAAGGCACAGGGAATTTCGATACGTTTGCCAGAGGTACTGTGGACAAAAGAGAAGGATTCTAGGTTTCCACCGCAGCCGCCGTCGAAACGAACATGTTTTCGGACCTGATCACGGTAGTGATCACGATCACTTTTTGCGTTGCTGTGAATTATATAATAGCTAGTTAGTAAGGCCACCTCAGCGACGATCATCCCATAGCCTCGTTTTGCTTTACTATAAATCTGACCGTAACCTGGAATAAGCAGTGAGTATAAAAACGCAAGATTTGGGTTTCTGGGTATTTCCGGTTCTATATTTTGCGGCTGAGCAAACAATACTGGTTTCTGATTTTTGACTGCACTGACTAGAGAGGATGATGATTGGTTTAGAAGATGACCATAAAGATTGGGTTCAGCGAACGTTCTTAAAGAAATATTGATTGACAACACTATAGCAACCCAGGTAATGTGCTTCATCCAGATTCCTTTCCGTTAAAAGATAAATTTCAACGCGACAACATTTAAACGTTTGTTATATGGTCCTCCACCAGGGATTTGAGCGTAGTCGAGTTGCCCAAAATAGACACGAAAACCCAGTCCATAGGTTAAGTGGTCGGAAAATCCAGGTAGATTAATCCCCGGCTCCTTTTTGTAGCCAGCACGGAGGAAAATCAGTTTGCTAAGTGAATATTCAATGCCAAAGTTCTTGTGTAAATGTCTCCACTCTAAGGCGTGTAGGCCAACACCACGTTCAGACATCAACTGGCTTCGTGTCATGCCAGGATTTTGATCAAGAAATGCTGTGACACCTTTTTCATCGTCTTCTCTCAGTTTATCAATTTCTGCTGTTAGATCAGCTACAAATTGTAGTTTATGGTATCCAGTGTTAAGTAATGTTATCGCTGTTCCTGACCTGAAAACGCGAGGGAGAGGATCACTTTGGTTTTCATCTTTAAACTTAATTCGGGTTCCCCAATTTTGTATTGCTGCCGCGACACGAATTGGAAATGGAGTGCGTGGAAAATCGTATTGTATGCCAAAGTCGATGGCATAGGCACGTCCACCATATTGTGCGAGTCTCTGGCGTATGATTTTTCCGCTAATACCCGCGGCCAGCCCCGCTGAGAGTTGATCAGCATAAGATAGTGCTAGTGCCCAATTTGTACCAAGGTTTTCTTCACGTAGTACTTCAGGTGAGTCTGTGGTTACCTGAATCGTTCCTTGACCCTGGACTTGAAGGCTGATACCAATTGTTCCGGTATCTTCAATATGGGAGGCTCCTGCAAAGAGTGCGTAGTACAAACCTTCACTTGCATCCCCAAAAAGTTCTTTGTAGTCGGTATAAGAGAGAATTGTTTGTGTTTCCTGCAATCCACTCAATCCACTTGGATTCCAAAATGTACTGGTTACATCCCCTTCAATAGCAGAAAATGCATCACCGAGCGAAGCTGCGCGGGTACCACCTCCTAAATTTAGAATTTGTGCTCCTGTTCGACCTGCGCCAGCGAAGGCAACTGTGCTTGTTAACGGACTAATAACCAAGGAAATAATTAAGAGGATAAGTTTCTTTTGTTGCCTCATTCTTTGGATCTCCGTATAATTTTCTAAGCATATTGTTGGAATCCAATTGCCGACTGCTCAAAACGTCTTTGGTTTTCATAAGGTTTACATTTGATTGATATTGTTTGTGTCAAACGTAATGGGTATATAGGTTTCGAGAAAAACTTCAACAATCTAAGTATCACGAAATTATCCTGAATTATTGTTAAATCTTTCTACTGATTGCTTTTGGTGTATGGGTATTGGGTAGGCAGTAGCTGTTTCGTCGTTGTTTATACATATGACAGTTGAAACTGAATTGAGGTTGTATGAAAAAAGGTCTTCTTCTTAGCGCCCTCTCCGGGATATTACTTGTTTTAGGTAATGCGGGGATTGGTTGGTTCCCACTGGTATGGATTGCTATTGTCCCTTTGCTTATAGCTGTTAAAGGTGCTGAAACAATCAAATCGGTGTTCCTCTTTGGTTATCTGAGTGGCTCTATACATTTCCTTGGGACAATATACTGGATTGCTTTGCTGTATCCGTATGCAAATACAGGTTGGTTTGCCAGTGATGTTTTTGTAACCATTTTTCTTTATTTGCTTCTGTCTTTGTATCTTGCAATTTATCCTGCTCTTTTTTCGGTGGTGTTGAAGAAACTGAATTGGTCGACTTCGCTCATGATATTTGTTTCAGCGACTGTTTGGACAGCATGTGAATGGATTGCAAGTTGGTTGATGACCGGATTCCCATGGGGTAGTCTAGGTTATACGCAGTGGAAAAATCTGCCTGTAATTCAAATATCGTCAATATTTGGTGTTCATGGTGTAAGTTTCGTGATTGTTTTGTTTAATGCAACAGTAGCAGAACTTATCTTTGTTAGGGCAAGATTTCGTGCGCAGATTAAGCATGTTGCAATACCATTAGCGATTGTATTTGTTGTATTTGTTTTTGGAGTTTTGGCTATGCGTCCAGTTGAGCTTTCAAATGTCTCAAAAGTCAAGGTTGGTATTGTGCCCGGTAATATCCGTCAGATTGATAAGTGGAAACACAAAAATTTCGATGTTATCTTTCGTAAATATCTGAATTTGATGAAGGTAGTGAGCGACAAGCATCCTGATTTGAGCTTCATTGCTCTGCCCGAAACAGCTATTCCTAAGGCTATCTTTTACAATCAGGAGAATGTGTATCAAATGGTGTTGAAACAACTTCTGAAAGATCAACAACTTAATTTGTTGGCTGGTACACCTCACTATACTGAGGGTAAGGCCTACAATAGTGTGTTTTTGCTGAATCCGGACGGCGATCGGACAGGTGCATATTCTAAGATGCACCTCGTCCCTTTTGGAGAATATACTCCGATAGCTAGTTTTTTCCCAGATCTAATTCAGGAATCTGGCTGGGAGGCAGGTAAATCGTATGATATTTTCCCAATTCCTTCGGCGTTAGACCTAAAAATGGGCGTGGCCATTTGTTATGAATCATCGTTTCCTAATCTCGTTCGTCAATTTGTTAAGAGAGGTGCAGTCATGATAGGTATTTTAACCAACGATGCATGGTTCAAAGGGACGTCAGCGCCTATTCAGCATCTTTCAATGGCACCCTTTCGTGCTGTAGAGAACCGTGTGCCCGTTTTTCGTTGCGCTAATGGCGGGATTTCATGTATAATTGACGGATTTGGCCGAGTCGGAGAAATGCAGATATTACCTGAGGATCAGGATGGTTTTCTAATAAATAGCATTACGCTAACAAATGCTAAAAAGAGAACAATCTATACTCGCTATGGTGATTGGTTTCCAATTACCTGTTTTGTGATAAGTCTTGGCTTAATTGGGATTCTATTATATCGGTACAGTATAGTAGCAGGGAAAGATCTGGTTGATGACTCTGCTGACAATAGTTGATGAGTCGCTACGTGCTTTATTGGGCGAAATGTTGTTGCCCCAAGTTGGTAAAGTTTTCACTGCGACTGATGTCGGCGAAATTCAGCGTATCCTGATTGAAAGGGAGTCTCCTTCCATTGTTTTGTTTGATCTTAACCGACACGCCGAGCTAGTAGAGATTTGTCGAGAAGGTCGTCAGGAAAAAATAGGTTTTCCTTTGTATATGTTGGCTTTGGTGAGTGACGATCAGTTAGGTGATTTCATGTTTATGGAAGGGATTGATGATTATCTGAGAATACCTGTTTGTGAGTATCAATTAGGGGTTCGTCTGAGAGTTGCGACAAGGATTCTTGACCTTGAGATGGAATTAACGAATACCCAAAAAGAGCTTCGGTACACAGCCTGTCGCGATCCAATGACGGGCCTCCTCAATCACAACGAAATTATTGATGTGTTACAACGAAGACTTGATCTTCCTGAGACTAGAGGGCACTCTGTAAGTATTGTTATGATGGATCTTGATAGTTTTAAGCATACGAATGATACTTATGGTCATCTTTCTGGAGACAATGTTCTTTGCCAAACTTCACAGAAGTTGCTGGATCTCACTAGGCCTGTTGATTCCGTTGGACGTTATGGTGGCGATGAATTTCTGATTGTGTTGAACAATTGCAATTCTGAGGATGCGTTCCAGTTGGCCGAGCGTATCAGGACTGCGGTGGAAGAAGATTTGCCAGCAGTTCTAGATGACGAAGTGAATATTACAGTGAGTGTTGGCATAGCTACGGCGTGTCAGGGGGATAGCAATGCGTTAGATCTCATTGGCAAAGCGGATACGGCGCTTTATGAAGCTAAGAAGGATGGAGGAAACAAGGTGAGGGTTGCTGAAGAAAAGCCATCAGCGAATTTAAAACTTGTGGGAGAAGGTGAAAATGCTGGCAGACTTACGGACTGAAATTGAAATTACTTCGAGTCGTTTAATTGAAATACGAGGTTATCTTTGACTTAGATAAAAAAGGAGAAGATTTGGAGCAGCTTGAGAAGCAGTCTGCAGATCCCGATTTTTGGAATGATTCTCAAGTTGCTCAAAGAGTGACGCAGCAAATCTCACGATTGCAAGATGAGGTTGAAGGATACAATGAAATAGGTGGTCTCCTTGAGGATCTGCAAGTCTTAATTGAATTGGCGATCGAAGAAGGTGAAGAAAGTTTAGCTGAGGAAATCGAAGGCAATTTACGACAAGTTACTGATCAGATTAACCAGCTTGAACTGAAGATTATGCTCGCTGGTGAGCATGATCATAGTAATGCGATTATCAATATTCGTCCGGGTGCTGGTGGAACAGAATCTCAGGATTGGGCACGTATGCTGATGCGGATGTATTTGCGTTGGTGTGAACGGCAAAACTACAAAACAGAGACGCTTGAATTAACTCCCGCTGAAGAGGCGGGAATTAAGAGCGTCACCATTCTTGTGAGTGGAGATCCCGCCTTTGGGTACCTTCAAGCTGAAGCAGGCATTCACCGACTTGTTCGGATCTCACCTTTTGACTTTAATAATCGCCGTCATACTTCTTTTGCTTCGCTTTCCGTCACTCCTGAAATTGATGATGACATTGGGGTGGAAATCAACCCAGGTGATATACGGATTGATTTTTATCGTGCAGGAGGTGCTGGCGGGCAACATGTTAATACTACCGATTCTGCTGTTCGTATCACACATGAACCGACTGGTATTGTTGCGCAATGCCAAAATGAAAGGTCCCAACATAAGAATCGTGAGTTGGCAATGAAAGTGCTGAGATCTCGACTTTACGAACATTATCAAGCAGAACAGCGCAGAGAAATGGAGAAGCTTCAAGGTGTTCGACCGGACATAAATTTTGGAAGCCAGATTAGATCTTATGTTATGCATCCATACCGATTAGTTAAAGATGCCCGAACCGAGATTGAAACAGGAAATGTTGATGCTGTCTTAGATGGGGATCTTAATACATTTATTGAAGCTTATCTTAAACTTAAACAGAAAAACTAGGGTTAAAAAGGGACTTTTAATTGGAAGATATTAGTGATGTGATGCGGCAGCGCCAAGCGAAAACTGATGAGCTTTCTCAACTTGGTGTGGAACTATATCCGCATAAATATTCTCCTGATCATACCTCAGCTGGAATTCTCGAGAAATTTTCTGATGTGGGAAATGAACCGGATGAAACGCAATCCGTTGTTATTTCTGGCCGTATTATGACGCGTCGGGATCACGGTAATAGCGGTTTTGCACACCTCCAGGATAGTCGAGGGCAAATTCAAATTTATGTGCGGAAGAATAATGTTGGAACCGATACATACGAGATCTACAAGAAGCTTGATATTGGTGATTTTATTGGTGTCTGTGGTAGCGTTTTTCAAACTCGAACCGGAGAGATTACAGTTTCTGCTCGTGACGTAGTACTCTTGTCAAAATCATGCCGGCCGCTTCCTGAAAAATTCCATGGTTTGCAAGACAAGGAAACGCGTTATCGCCAGCGATACGCCGATTTGATAATGAATCAGGAAGTTAAGGAAGTTTTTATCAACCGGTCGAGGATTATTCAAACAATGCGTGATTTTCTGAACAATTTGGACTATCTTGAGGTTGAAACGCCTATCCTTCAACCAATCTATGGTGGTGCAAACGCTCGGCCATTTATTACGCATCACAATGTACTTGATATTCCACTTTTTCTACGAATAGCTAATGAATTGTATCTGAAGCGATTAATTGTTGGCGGTTTAGATAGGGTTTACGAGTTTGCTAAAGATTTTCGCAACGAAGGTATGGATCGTGATCATAATCCTGAGTTTACTATGATTGAACTTTATCAGGCTTACGCCGACTATAGAGATATGATGAATTTAACGGAAAACATGATTTCCCATACTGTTAAGACTGTCTTTGATAAGGTTGAGATTGGTTGTCAAGGAACGCTGATTTCATATGCTCCTCCATGGAAACGTATGACTATGATTGATTCTCTAAATGAAATAGCGGGGATCGATATTGAGGAAAAAAGCGATCTTGAATTTGTTAATATTCTTAAGGAATCGGGCGAAGATGTCGAGGAAAATACACCGCGTGGGAATTTAATCGCCGATTTGTTTGAGACTCTGGTCGAACCTAAATTGATCCAGCCTACTTTTATCGTTGATTATCCAATTGAAGTATCGCCGTTAGCCAAGAAAAAACGCGACAATGAGCAGTTTGTCGAACGGTTTGAACTTTTTATTAATGGTATGGAGGTTGGTAACGCTTTTAGCGAATTAAATGATCCAATTGATCAACGGAAGCGATTTATTGAACAAGCCAACAAGCGGGAGTTAGGAGATGAAGAAGCGTTTATGATGGATGAAGACTATCTCCGTGCACTGGAGTACGGTATGCCACCTACAGGTGGGTTGGGTATCGGTATTGATCGTTTAACGATGCTTTTGACTGATCAAAGTTCGATTCGTGATGTGATCCTTTTTCCGCAGATGAGACCAGAGCGTTAATGGGTTTAACTGGGATTTTATCTTCATTTGAATGGTTGGTTTCCTCTAGGTACCTGAGATCAAGACGCAAGCAGTCTTTTATCTCGATTATTAGTCTGATTTCGGTTGGCGGTGTTGCTATTGGTGTTGCCACAGTTATTTTGGTTATATCAGTGATGAACGGTTTTGAACAGAGTTTGAAAGATAAGTTCCTCGTTAACCAAGCACATGTTAATGTGAGGTCGCCAAGGGGATATTTCAGTAATTACCAGGAACAGATTGATAGAATTGAGGGAATTGAAGGTGTTGTTGCAGTTTCTCCGGCAATCTATAGCCAACTGGCAATTCAGCCAAAGAGATCGAAACGAATTGAAGGTACGATTTATATTAAAGGCATTGATCCTATTCTAGAAGACGACGTGACCGGATTTTCAGGATTTGTGGATGGGTCTTTCGATTTTTATGGTTCTGCTCTTCTTGAGGAAGTACGCCGCCGAAGCTCTCAACGTGAGACAGTTAAGGGTGGTATTGTCTTAGGTTCTAGTGTAGCTAGTCGGCTTGATATCAACAAAGGTGAAGTTTTGCGCCTTATTTCTAAGATGGAACCTAATCCAGCCAACCCGAGCACTTTTTTTGCTGATGTAAGTAATTTTGTGGTTATTGGTCTCTACGAATCTGGAATGTTCGCTTACGACAATGCGTTTGGCTTCATCTCACTTGAGATGGCACAAGATCTTTACAACCAGGAAAATCATATAAATTTGGTTCAGGTACGGACAGATTCTCCAGAGATTGCAGGTGCAGTAGCCAGTAAAATTCGTCGAGAGATACAATTTTCCAATACAGGGCTTTATTCTGTTCCAAGAACCAGTACCTGGGTGGAGTCACACGCGGCTCTTTTTGAAGCTATCCAGTTGGAAAAATTAGTTACGGTTATTATTGAAGCCTTGATCATTCTTGTTGCCTCTTTTAATATTGCTAGCACATTGATTATGATGGTAATGGAAAAAACGCGTGAAATTGGTATTCTTAGATCAATTGGTTCCTCGAAGATAAAAATTCTGATTATATTTATTTTGCAAGGTTGCATTATTGGTTTTCTTGGTATTGTTTTGGGTAGTGTTCTTGGTGTTGGAGTCTGTCTCTTGCTCGCCTTGGAAGTTGTTCGTCCTTCACGATGGTTTGCTTTGTTGATTTTTGTTCCTATTTTTTTACAGGTTGCAATTGGGCTTCATCGGACAATGCGTAGATCTATTAGCTTAAAGTTAGTCGTTAGCTCGTTCTGGTTAGGGATAATAGCTTTTGTTCTTTACTGTCTTGTGCAGCCGATTCAGATTAACAGTGAGGTTTACCAGCTTAATCTGTTAGCGGTTAAAATTGACTGGTTCTTTGTGGGAATTATCAATTTCTTCTCTTTCTTTATTTGTTTGTTAGCAACGCTTTATCCCGCGTGGCAGGCATCAAAATTGAATCCGGTTGAGGCTTTACGCTATGAGTAATCTTATTCGTGTAAAGGATCTATATAAAACGTATGTCGATGCTACTTCCGATGATATCACGACTCAGGTAGAAGTCTTGAAGGGAGTTGATGTAGAAGTCAGGCAAGGAGAAGTTCTTGCCATTCTTGGTAAGTCAGGTGTTGGTAAAAGTACGCTTTTGCATCTGATTGGTGGATTGGATCGACCAACTAGTGGTAGTGTTTTTTTCGAAGATCGAAACATCCACGCGTATAATGATCGGCAACTGGATCGGTTTCGAAATTTAGAAATTGGGTTTATCTTTCAGTTTCACCATCTATTACCTGAGTTCACGGCACTTGAAAATATTGCAATCGGTGGGTTGATTGCAAAAAAGAATGTTTCGGAGACTTATGGCTCCGCTGGTGAGATTCTAGATTATGTTGATTTAGCCGACCGGTCCAATCATTATCCAAGTGAACTTTCAGGGGGGGAACGTCAACGAATTGCTATTGGTCGTGCGTTGATTAATCAACCGAAAGTGATTTTGGCAGATGAGCCTACTGGCAATTTGGATCGGAAAACGAGCGATGATATCTTAGATCTATTGTGGGATCTCAATGGGCGTTTAAACCGAACACTGATTCTGGTAACGCATGATCATGGTTTGGCACAGAGGGCAGATCGGATGGTGCATATCGTTGATGGTAAGATAGCGAACCAAAATCAAATTGTCGAGGCATAGAAATAAATTGCGTATATATAAGGGAACTCCTAATCTATGATGGTCTATATTGATGGTCAGTTTTTAGCTAAGAGCGATGCTAAGATTTCAGTTTTTGATCACGGTTTGCTTTATGGTGATGGTGTGTTTGAAGGGATTAGGTCATACAATGGCCGTGTATTCAAACTAGATGAACATCTCAAGAGATTGTATGAATCAGCTAAAGCGATATTGTTGAACATTTCTATCTCTGTTGAAGAAATGGAAGCCGCCGTACTGGCGACACTTCGCGAAAATAATCTTCGTGATGCGTATATTCGTCTAATTGTTACACGTGGTGAAGGAGATCTAGGACTTGATCCTGATAAATGCCTCAAACCTTCGACTATCATCATCGCTGACGCTATTACGCTTTATCCATCGGAATTCTATGACAATGGGCTTGAAATTGTTACCGTTGCGGCAACACGGAATTACGCCGAAGCGGTGAATCCTCGTATCAAATCGCTTAATTATCTTAACAATATTCTGGCCAAAATTGAAGGTAAATTGGCTGGTGTCGTTGAAGCGCTCATGCTTAATACAGCGGGCCAAGTGGTTGAGTGTACTGGCGATAATGTGTTTTTTGTCAAAGACAATATCATTGTAACTCCCCCAACACATGTCGGTATTCTGGAAGGAATTACGCGAAATGCCGTTATTGATCTAGCATGTGATCGAGGTTACACGGTTGAAGAGAAGGTTTTTACCCGTCATGATTTGTATATGGCAGACGAATGTTTTTTAACTGGGACAGCAGCGGAAGTCATTCCGGTTGTTATGATTGACAAACGTGTGATTGGTGAGGGGGTGCCAGGTATAATTACACGGATTCTTATGGAGGAGTTCCATAAACTTACTCAGGTCATTGGAACGCCAATTTATTAGGAATAAAATGCGAAAAATCAAAATTATTTTCATTTTGCTGTTGTTTGTTGGTATCTTCGGTCATTCTCAAGAAGTTTCGAAAGTTGAAGATTCCCAAAAGACTGATAATCCCCTGAGTGTAAAAAGAATATCTTTTCAAGGTTTGGTTAAGGCTCCTGAAGATGTGCTTCGTTCTATCGTACAAACCAGAATTGGTCAAGAAATAGATCCGGATCAACTATCCAAAGATATTAAGAATCTTTACAAAGATACTGGTCTCTTCTCTGATATCTTTGTCGATGTGGAAACTGCTGAAGGTGGTGGATTAAATGTGATATTTAATGTTAAGGAAAGTCCGAAGATTGAAGGCCGAATAAATATTATTGGTAATGAAAAAATTAAGTTTGGAAAAATCAAGGAAGCAATTACATTAAAGCCGGGCGAGATCTATAACCAACGTCTCAGTTGGCGAAGTGAACAGGCAATTCTTCGACTTTACAAGGAGGAAGGATATTATCTGGCTAGTGTAAAGGTTTATACAGATCCTGGATCTGAAGCTGATGTCGTTTCGGTCACATTTGAGGTTAGTGAAGGGGAACGGATAAAGATTCAAGAGATTAATCTTGATGGCAATGAGGGGATATCGTCGGAAAAATTGCAAAAAAGGATGAAGACTCGTGTGGATAAACGTTTTGATGAAGCGATTTTTGAAGAAGATCTTAGTCGTATTCAGACTTTTTATCAAGACAATGGGTATGCGCAGGTTAAGTTGGTCAAACACGAGAAAAGTTTTACTGAGGATGAGATTGGTATTATCATTGATATCGAAATTGATGAAGGTCCGCAATACATTATCAATGAATACGATATGAAAGTTAGTTACTCAGAAAAACCTGCCTTTAAACAAGAGAAGATCCAAAGTATGCTCAACCCTGCAGAAGGAGAAATTTTTGATCGCGGTGAGTTTGAAAAATCCATCTTAGGAATCAAGCAGCTTTATAATGAAGAAGGCTATGTTTTGATGACGTTGAATCCAATTCCATCCTACAATGAATCAGAGGGTTTCGTCGATTTTTCGATTGAGATTGATGAAGGCAGTGTAATTGTTATTGACCAGATCAAAATCAATGGTTTGGTTAAGACTAAGAAAAAGGTCATCCGTAGAGAGCTTGATCAATTAAAGATTAAGACAGGTGAATTTTTGGATATGAAAGCGTTGCGTAAGGCTCGCCAACGCTTATTCCAGATGGGATTCCTCCGGAACGTTGAATTTGTTCCTAGCAATACAGAAGGGCAGAAACGGAATCTCAATGTTAACTTGGATGAATCACCTCGAACTGGTATGTTCTCGCTCGGTGGCGGTTACGGAAGCGAAGGGGGACTTTTTGGTATTGCTGAGGTTGGTGAGAATAATCTGATGGGCCAGGCTTATAACATCCATCTTAAAGGCGAGGTAGGAACATGGTATCGGCGTACGGCTGAACTTCGGTTGGGTACACCTTGGATATTTGGGTCACCCACCCGTGCTAATATGAGGATATATAATAATACTTTTACCCGACGTTATTATCGTGGTTTAACTAGCTATTCTAGTGGTTTGACTGATATTTCCTATAAGCATGTCCGATATATCGATAGTCGAAAAGGGGTATCATTGACACTTGGGCGGCCGATTTTTGAGGATATTGATGCCTCAATACGTTTTCGGAATGAAGATGCAAATGTGAAGCATAGAAAAACAACCCAAGGTGGCGGAGTTGAACTGGAAAACTATCTCGATAGGTTTACTCGAAGTTTGACCTTAATGTTATCTAGGGATACACGAGATTATCGGACATCATTGTATCATCCGGTTTCTGGTGCGTATGGTACAATCTCATACGAATATTCCGGTGGTTTTCTTGGTGCCGATAATAATTTCCGTAAATATTCTTTAGATTTTAGTTGGTTTTTAAAGACATGGCAGAACTTTGTTTTTGCCTCGCATCTGAGTGGTGGTATTCTTGATAGCAGTACATCTACTAAAAGCAGTGGTAGCTACTATGATTCGTACAAAATAGATCCGCTTTACTTCGAACGTTTTTGGATTGGAGGTATCGACACCGTCCGTGGGTACGAGGATTTTGAAATTGTGCCTACTGATGGGCCTCGGGGGTATAATCCCAACGGAGGAAATAAGCAAATTTATGCCAATTTCGAGTATCGTGTTCCTGTTTCCCCGCAATTGACAGGGGTTCTATTCTTTGATGTTGGAAATGTTTGGCAGCAGAGTTTATCCAATTTATCTCGTAGCGATCTGAATTTTAAAAAGGGTGTTGGTGCTGGTATTCGGTTTGATCTTGGTGGAGGCATGTTGGTGAGACTTGAGTACGGTTTTCCTTTGGATCGTGATCTGAGGGTTAATGATAGAAGTGGGAAATTTCATTTTTCAGTCGGTCCAGGGTTTTAGGAGAGATAACGTTTAAATATTCAATTATGTGAGGGCTTTTATTCTATGAATGTTACGCAGAAAAATCAGCAAGCGCTGACAAAGCGTTTTGGGCGATCTGTTGTGGTTTTGTTTGGTGTTCTTAGTGTGTGTTTTGCTGTTAATGCACAGGATTTTAAACTAGGGGTTATCAATACGCAAAAAGTTGTTGAGAGTTATAGTAAGGCGATTGAAGCTGATACTGAGCTGAAAACTTTGCAGGATCGTCTCGCTGGCCGATTGAAAAAGCTTGAAGATGAGATTATTACTATGGAAGAGCGATTGACTAAGCAGGAGCTCTTTCTTGATGAAGATGCTGTTAGATCTGCCCAAGCAGATATTGTGCGAAAACAGGATGAGTACCGTCAAAAGCTGAAAGTGGGTCAAGAGTCCCTGATGGAGAAGCAGAAGGAATTGTTAGAACCCATTCTACAGGAGGTAAAGGACTTGATTATCCAAATTGGTAAGGAAGAAAAATACAGTTTGATTCTTGATAAGCAAGCGGCATTGTTTGTTGAACCTAAGTATGATTTGACTGATAGTTTAATCCTGCGACTCAACGAAAAATATAAGAAGGATGGGCAGGATAAAGGTAAGTCGAATGAGTAGTTGCTTGTTTTGAAGATAATATCAGAACTTGACATAAACTGATATGATAAGTAGGTTGGGGGTAGGGATATGGTCCTGAAGTTAGTCGAAATTAGTGACGCTGTTTCAGGAGAACTGGTTGGTGACGGTGAGATTGACATCTGTGGTGTTTCTGGTATTGAGGAAGCACTAGAGAACGAAATCACTTTCTTGGCTAACCCGAAGTATCGTTTTGCCATGAAAAATACTCAGGCTTCAGCCGTAATTGTGGGAAAAGATGTGTCGGCTAATGGCAAAAAGTCTTTGATCCGTGTTGAGAATCCTTATCATGCCTTTATGATGGTCTTAAAGATTTTCTCTGAGGAAGGACAAAGCGTCAAACCGGGAATTTCGCCTACAGCACAGATTGGAAATAATGTTAGTTTTGGTGATGGAGTTAATATTCAAGCTTACGCTATTATTGAAGATAACGTTACAATTGGAGATGATACAGTAGTTGGAGCTTCGACTTTTATTGGTAATTCAGCAGAAATTGGGAGTCAAACTCACATTTATCCAAATGTAACAATTCGAGAAAAAGTGAAAATTGGTAATTCTGTGATTCTTCATAGTGGAGTAGTTGTTGGTAGTGATGGGTTCGGTTATGCAACGGTGGATGAAACTCATCATAAGATCCCTCAGTTTGGGACGGTCGTCATTGAAGACGAGGTGGAAGTTGGGGCTAATTCGACAATTGATCGGGCAACTATCACCAACCGGGCAACCATTATCCGGCGCGGTACAAAAATTGATAATCTGGTGCAGGTGGCTCATAATGTTGAGATTGGGGAGAACTGTCGGATCGCGGCTCTTACAGGGATTTCTGGAAGTGTTAAGATAGGGGATCGGGTTACACTAGCAGGCCAATCTGGGGTTGTCGGACATCTGACAATTGGTAGCGACAATATTGTTTTAGCTAAGTCGGGTATTACCAAGAATCTGCCGGATCGAACTGGCATGGTTTCTGGGTTTCCAGCAAGGAGGCATAAGCAACAGTTGAAAATCCAAGCCTTAAATCAAAAGCTACCCTTGGTTCTACAAGAAATCTCTGAATTATGTGATCGTATTGAGGCGTTAGAAAAAAAATAGGCTACTAGAATTTGCTTCTAATTTTTGATTACCTGATTGCCTTGCGGCCCACACTGCTTATTCCCGTATGGACACTTGTTTTAGTTGGTTATTATCATGCCGGGCAGTTTGATGTATCCATTCGATTGGGTTTCAATTGGAGCGTCTTGTCAACCATATGCTTATATTCCATGCTGTCAGGAGGATGTTATATTGTCAACCAAATCACCGACCAAGAAACTGACAAGGTGAATCGTAAGCTTTATCTCATTGAACGAGGCTATGTCAAGATCTCGATTCTTAAGGTCGAAGCGGTTGTCCTGATTGTAGGTGCAATTATTTGGTCGGTTCTGCAATTTCGGAATAACATTCCTTATCTCGTTCTGATCGTTATATCAACGGTTTTGGGGCTGATGTATTCGGTTCGACCGGTTCGGCTCAAAGGGAAACCAATTGTTGATTTGGCAGCTAATGCGATTGGGTATGGTTGCGTTGCTTTTCTTATTGGTTGGGTGTCGGTTTTGTCAGTTTCGTTAGCGGCTCTTCAAAGGTCAATACCTTATGTGTTGTGTGTAGCGGCTGCCTTTGTTAATACAACATTGCCGGACCTCAGTGGAGACCGTAGTAATAGCGATATCACGACTGGAATTCTACTTGGGGTCCGGCGTTCGTGCCAATTTAGTTTAGCTCTGCTCGTTTGCGCAATTCTTGCTTCTCTGTGGATGCATGATCGGATTGCGTTGGTCACAACCATGGTTTGTCTCCCATTTTTTGTCTACATGAATTTTAAACAGGAAGTCAAAACGATTATTTTATCTACGCGTATTGGGATTTCGGTGCTTTCGCTCATTGTTTGCGTTCTCATTCCAATGTATGCGATACTGTTTATCAGTACGATTTTTTTGGTTCGATGGTATTATGCTGTTAGACTCGGAATAAAATATCCGTGATGAGTTTTGTCCGTACAGCTATTGCATATGTCGAGTTGTCGCGTCCTATAAATGGGCTTATTGCTTTTGTCTCTGTGTTTTTGGGTGCGATCTTTGCAAGTGGTTCTTTTACTCTCAGTACATTAATCGTGGCTGTCTCAGCATTTTTAGTTTTATCAGCTGGCAATGCGATTAACGACTTTTGTGATTACCAGATTGATGTTATCAACAAACCGTTGCGACCAATTCCTTCGGGATGTATTCAGCGTCAGCATGCACTTGTTTTTTCGTTGATTTTGTTATTGATGGGATTGTTACTCGGCGTTTTAACTGGCAGCATGTATGCGATTATCATTGTCTTTATAGTTTCGATCACACTTTTCTTTTACGCTATTTGGCTAAAAAAGACGCCATTGATAGGTAACATTGTGATAGGTATCCTAACAGGGGTTACTTTTGTTGCCGGTGGTGTCACAGTGAGGTCTATTAAAGAAACTATTGTTCCTGCGACTTTTGCTTTTTTATTTACGACGGCACGCGAAATTATCAAGGATATCGAAGATATTGAAGGCGATGTTGCTCAAGGAGCTGGAACAATTGCTGTTCGATGGGGAGAGCATGTTGCGGTGGTTATTGCCTCTGCATTTATGTTGACCTTGATTTTTTTTAGTTTGATACCATATTTACTAGGTATATATTCATGGTTATATCTAATGGTGGTAGTTGTTGGAGTGGATTTAGTTCTTGTTTTCTTGTTAGTCCAGTTGTGGCGCGATGTTTCGAAAGAAAGTTGCGCTAGGATTCAGCAGTGGATGAAGCTGGATATTTTTGTTGGGCTTTTTGCTGTCTATTTGGGTTCTTTTGCCTGATACCCTATTGAGAAGAGATTGATACTATGATTCATATATATGATGAACTTTGCAGCTATTGTGGAGCTTGCATTGCTGTCTGTCCAGAGAATATTATTACGCTGATGGATCTTCATTTAGAGATAGATCAACCAAAATGTATTGATTGTGCTAAATGTATAAAAGGATGTCCAGTTGGGGCGTTGGCGATGGAGAGAAACGAAAAAATTTACTATCCGGAATATGAAGGAAGGGGATTATTTTAAACTAAAATGGTTCATTCAGAGTATGATGTGATCGTTGTCGGTGCGGGGCCAGGTGGATCAATTGCAGCGAAGATTTGTGCTGAAAATGGTTTACGTACCTTGTTGTTGGAAAAACGCCAGGAAATTGGTGCGCCTGTTCGCTGAGCGGAGGGAATCGGTGCACCGGCGTTGCACGAATTTATTCAACCTGATCCTGCTTGGGTTTCGCGAGAGATTCATGGAGCACGAATTTTTTCGCCAAATGGAACACCTGTAAAGATAGATCAACCCAACGCTGGCTATGTGCTTGAGCGAAAAGTCTTTGATCGAGTTTTGTCAGAAATGGCTGCTGGAGCGGGTGCCGATATTATTGTAAAGGCGCCTGTTGTTGGAATTACAAAGGATAAGAACAGTTTTGTCAATGGGGTGAATTTTCGTTATAATCGGCGTGAATATACATCCAGCGCTAAAATTGTAATTGCAGCTGATGGTGTTGAGTCTCAGGTTGGTCGATGGGCAGGTATTGATACCACTCATGATCTGCGCGATGTGGATATCTGTGTCCAGTATTTAATGTCTGGAATTGAGATTGAACCGGATCTCTGTGATTTCTACTTGGGGCGCGAAATTGCACCGCGAGGCTATATTTGGGTTTTTCCGAAAGGTGATGATCTTGCCAATGTTGGTGTTGGTATTGGCGGGACAATATCTGGCAAAGGAGGGAAATTGGCAATCGATTACCTCAATGAGTTTGTCAAAAAAAGATTCCCAAATGGCAAGATTTTGGCCCAAGTGGCAGGTTGTGTCCCAGTGGGTGATAGCCTGCCTGATTTAGTTGCTGATGGGATTATGTTGATTGGTGATGCTGCACATCATAGTGATCCTATATCGGGTGGTGGTATTGCTAACGCGATGTTTTCAGGTATGTTTGCCGCAGAAGCTGCTATTGAAGGGATTCGAGTTGGTGATGTTTCAGCTGAGATATTGCGTATGTATCAAGTTCTTTGGGATAAAGACATTGGTAAAAACTTTAAGCATATCTGCCAGATTCGTGATAGTGTGCTCAGATTTAGTGATGAGTTATTTGATCGTTGTGCTGGGGTCTTGAACAAAACGCCAAATAAAACTATTGACATGGTGACTGTTTTTAAAACGGTTCTGCGGCACCAGCCACGTCTTCTGCTTGAACTACGGCATCTTGTGTTAGCTGGTTGGATTTAATTGGTATTGGTCGCAAGATTGAACTTGGGATTTTAGTTGAAATTGTTAAAGAGATTATGATCAAACCTAACACGACCCAACATTATTTCCAATCGATTTTGATGAAACATAGGGCTGGCTACTTTGTGTTGATTGATCCTGATCAACATACGGTTTCCAGTTGTGCCCGTTTGGGCGAATTAGCGGAGGCGTCGGGAGTGGACGCGCTTCTACTTGGTGGTAGTTTTTTGACTACGGATCTTGATCCTATCGCGGACTCTCTTAAAAAAGCGACTAGCCTGCCCATCATTCTATTTCCAGGCTCCGTTCTTCAGCTTTCTCGAAACGCCGATGCAATCCTATACCTCAGCTTAATTAGTGGACGAAATCCGCATTATTTGATTGGTGAACAGGTAAGAGCAGCTCCGCTCATTCGACACATGGAGCTCGACACAATTCCAACTGGTTATATGCTGATTGAAGGTGGTACTACAACTTCTGTAAGCTTTATGAGTGGTTCCGCTCCTATACCACGAGATAAGTTAGATATTGCTTGGGCGCACGCGTTAGCTGCCCAGTATATGGGCATGGACCTCGTTTATCTTGAGGCGGGTAGTGGTGCTAAACTTGCAGTGCCTTCTGAGATGATATCAAAGATCAAGGATATCCTTGAAATTTCGGTTATTGTTGGCGGTGGTATTAGAACTCCATCAATTGCAGCCGAAAAGGTCAATGCGGGAGCTGATTTTATTGTAACCGGGAGTATCATCGAGAGAGATCCTTCGCTGATGAGAGCATTTTCGGATGCAATACATTGGGGAATAGAAGAGAATGATTCCTAGGGAAATTAGGAGAAGCTAAATTGAAATCTAAGTTACATCAAATGTCGCGAGATACCAAGAAAAACAATACAGATATCATAATTCCTAGACTGCCGAAAAGAAAAGGAGGATTTTTCAACCGAGCGAGCAATAGGTCAGTGGGCCCCTCGCGAAACCAAATTCAGGAGTTCCTCTTTCAGTGGATTGATGTCCTTCCCGAGAATGAGGCCCATATGTTGCGAGGTATTTTTTCTTTGTCGATTACTACTGCTCGCGAGGTAATGATTCCCCTTTCTGAGTTAATGGCTGTTCATATTACAACATCAACAGAAGAACTGAAGGGATTGGTCCAAAAATCAAGTTGCCGGTATCTTCCGGTCTATGAAGAGCGCATTGATCGCTTGACTGGCATTGTTAGTATCCTTGAGATTCTGTACACGCCGAACCCCTCTGATGATTTGACTTCTCATGTTCGTCATCCGTATTACATTCCTGAAACAAAATTGGTAAGTGATTTACTGGAGGAACTTCGCAAATCTGAAGATCCTGTTGCCATTGTAATTGATGAACATGGAGGTTGTGTAGGTTTCATTACCTTTGAAGATGTGCTTGAGGTGATTGTTGGGGACATCACTTATAATTTTAAAAAGAATTCAACGCATATTGAAGTTGTCAGTCCTGATACGTGGATAGTTGACGCACGTGCGTCCATTAATAGTATAAATCAAGAACTGGGTACCAAAATTCCCAAGGACCGTTGTGATACAATTGGAGGATTCATATTGAAATTGCTTGGTCGGTTGCCTGAACAGGGAGAGAAGATCAGTTTTAGTGAGATCGAGTTTACAGTTGAAGAGGTCTTTGGTTATGGTATATCCATACTGCAAGCAAAAAGAGTAAAATCGGATTTTCCAGTTGAAGCAACATAATATCTTGGACGAAATTCTTAGTTGAAATTGTAGATTACAGGAACGAAATGAAGCTCACATCCGACGTGAAAAGGCAGTATAGAACTGGATGGGGCCGTATAATCTGGTATGTATTTCTCTTAGTCGTTGTTCTAATTTTGATATGGGAAATGCCGAATATTACTCCGATGTTACGTTTCTGATTTAAACGCTTGGTCTTTATGGTTTAACATTTGTTTTCGCGGAAATCATTTTCGCTTTTGAGGAGGGGGTTAGGGTTGCTACCTAAATTATCCAGTTGCGTTGGTTTTATATGCTGTTCAGTTTTGGTTTTGCAGTTTAGCTTGGGGGCTGAAGACAAACTTGTCATTATGTCACCACACTGGGAGGGAATTGAGAGAGAATTTGATCGTAACTTCAAAGCGTGGTACAAATCTAAAACAGGTCATGATGTTCAGTTGGACTGGATTGATCAAGGAGGTAGTTCAGCTGATTTTCGTTTTATTGAAGCAGAGTTCAAGCGTGTTCCAGAAGGAATTGGTATAGATCTCTTCTTTGGTGGAGGGACTGATAATTACATAAAACTTGCTGAGATGGGATTGTTACGTTCATTTAAACTGCCTGAAGAAGAATTAAATCGTATACCCAAAGAGATTTATGGGATTCCCGTTTATGATTCCCAATATCGGTGGTATGGTGCAGCACTATCTAGTTTTGGCATTATGCATAATGAGTTTTTACGTCAGCGTCTCAAATTACCTGAGGTGAAAACTTGGCAGGATCTAACTCAACCAGGATTACTTGGTAAAATTGGTGCCGCTGATCCTCGCGAGAGTGGGAGTGCGCATATGATCTATGAGATTATTCTTCAGGGCTATGGGTGGCAGAAAGGTTTTGCTCTAATTACTCAGTTGGGTGCGAATGTCAGAAGTTTCTCCGCTGGCTCAAATGCGATTCCAAAGGATGTTGTCAAAGGGCAAGTTATTTATGGTATGGCTATAGATTTCTACGCCTATGCACAGATTGCAGTTGCTGGTAAAGAAAAAATCAAGTTCGTTATTCCTCCTGATGCTGCAGTGGTTAGTCCAGACTCAATTGCCATCTTAGTAGGTGCTGAGAATTTGGAGGTTGCGAAAGAATTTGTTGCCTTTACATTGTCCGATGCTGCCCAAAAATTGTGGGTTTTACCAAATGGTGATCCGGAAGGTCCGAAGTGGCCGGGTGGTTTGAATCGAGCGAGTGTAATTCCTGCTCTCTACGATAAACTTGGTGAAAGATGTGTAGTTCCGAATCCGTTTACACGTAACTTGACCCCGATTCAATATGATGCTGAGAAAGGAGGGATCCGCTGGGATATTGTTAGTGATTTGATTGGTACATTGGTGATTGAAAACCATAAAAATCTAGTTAGAGCGTGGAAAGCGATTAACAAAACCGAGGATCTACAAAAACGTGCAGCGGCTATCCAAATTTTGGGTGAGGTTCCTATTACAGAAGACGAAGCGATGCGCCTCTCAGAAACAGAGTGGAAAAAGTCCGATTTTCGTAATCGCAAATTGAAAGAGTGGGGACAGTTCAGCCGGGAGAAATTTAGACGTGCCCAAAAAACCGTCAAATAAACTTGTTCTTTGGTTTCATTTTCTTTTTCTGATTATTTGATAATGAATTGATGTGTTCGGGTTTTCTCTTGTGTTTCAAAAACGAAATCACGCTCGTTATGCTGGATTTTCAAGTTAAGCATGTTTGTCGTAATATTAACGATGTATTTCAATTGAGTTGTCTTGCTTGGCTCAAAAGCTAATAGGATAATCCTCGATTGGGTTGTAATGGTTTTGTCTATGCTTAACTTCTAGTATGTTCCTGTTTTGGTTTTGTAGCGAATTAGGTGAAGTGTTTTATAGCAACTAGCTTGAGTTCGGTAATGTGCAGTCTCAATTCTGAACCTTGACGAATCTACGGATTTTGTGTCATAATTGCTGGCTGTGATTTTTTATGGGGGGTATGTTATTGAATGTCAACTAGAGTGGGAATTAACGGTTTTGGTCGTATTGGTCGAAATGCTTTCAGAGCTATATTAGGTAATCCAGATCTCAATCTTGATGTTGTTGCTGTTAACGATTTGACTGATCCGAATACGCTCGCTCATCTTCTCAAGTACGATTCGGTACACGGTATTCTTGATGATGAGATTTCGGCTACAGAGTCTGGGCTTCTGATCAATGGTAACGAGTTAACAGTATTGTCTGAACGAGACCCGGCTGATCTGTCTTGGGGAGAATTAGAGGTTGATATTGTTATAGAATCAACTGGTTTTTTCACTGAACGAGCCGATGCCGAAAAGCACATTTTATCAGGTGGTGCAAAGAAGGTGCTTATTTCAGCACCTGCTAAGGGTGAGGATATCACTGTTGTCATTGGGGTTAACGACGACAAATACGATTCAGAAAAGCATCATATTATTTCTAATGCTTCTTGTACGACAAACTGTCTCGCGCCGCTGGCTAAAGTACTAATGGATAACTTTGGTATCAACAGAGGTCTAATGACTACAATTCACGCTTATACTGGTGATCAGCGTGTTCACGATTTTCCGCATAAAGATATGCGACGTGCTAGAGCTGCAGCACTCTCAATGATTCCGACGACCACTGGGGCTGCTGTTGCGGTGTCCCGAGTGCTTCCTGAATTGGAAGGGAAACTGGATGGCATGGCGATCCGAGTGCCAACTGTCAACGTTTCTGTTGTTGATCTTACGGTTGATCTCCAAGAAAATGCCGATGCTGAGGCAGTCAATGCTGTGGTTAAGGAGGCAGCTGAAAATGAATTGAATGGCATCCTTGGTTATTCTGAAGATCCGCTAGTGTCTATTGATTTCAATGGAAATAAACTGTCGTCGATTTTTGATGCTCCTTTTACTAATGCAATTGAAGGTAATCTCATCAAGGTTTTATCTTGGTATGATAATGAGACCGGGTATTCTAACCGACTTGTTGAACTAGCATCTCGTTTACTATAAAGTAAGGGAATTACGATTGCATGAGGAAACCAATTATTGCGGGAAACTGGAAACTTAACAAGACAATCAGCCAAGCGGTTGATTTTGTCACTGAACTTCAGTTGCTGGTAGCTGATGCTACGGACGAGGTTGAGATTGTTGTCGCCCCTGTTTTTACCGTTCTATCTACGGTAGCTGTCGTCCTTAAAGAAACTCGAATTGGTCTGTCGGCTCAAGATTTATACTGGGAAGAGAGTGGCGCTTTTACTGGTGAGGTTTCTGCAGGATTGCTTCGGGATGCAGGCTGCAGTTATGTAATTATTGGCCATTCAGAGCGTCGGCAGTACTTTGGAGAAAACAACGAAATGGTCAATAGGAAGGTGAAATCTGCACTGGACGCCCATCTAACACCCATCATTTGTGTAGGGGAGCATTTGGCTGAACGTCAGGCTGGGAAAACTGAGTTGGTCATTCATGATCATGTGGAAGGTGCGGTTGAAGGATTGTCTGCTGATCAACTACTGGCATCAGTTATTGCTTACGAACCTGTTTGGGCAATTGGAACTGGTCAGGTAGCTACACCGGATCAGGCGCAGGAAGTGCACGCGTATATCCGCCGGTTGCTCGTGGGAAAGTATTCTAAAGAGGTAGCTAGTCAAATACGGATTCAATATGGTGGCAGCGTCAAACCTGCAAATGCTCTTGACTTGTTATCGCAAGAGGATGTTGATGGTGCATTAGTAGGTGGTGCGAGCTTGGAAGCTGAATCGTTTGCCGGCATAATTGCGGCTGCACGGAGGAATTAGTATGGGGGGAATTGTTTTAGGGTTTATCATTGCTGTTTTTGTTGTTGTTTGCTTTTTGTTAGTGATTATTATCTTGTTGCAGGATAGCAAAGATGGAGGGTTGGCATCTAGCGCATTTGGTGGTGAAGGGTTACAATCGGTTTTGGGTGGCCATGGAGCTGCAACTTTTCTGAGTAGAGCAACAACATGGTTAGCAGTGGCTTTTCTCTGTATATCTTTTGTGTTGATGAGGTTCTACGGAGACTCAACAAGTGGTCAGTTGTCTCCGATAGAAGATAAAACTGTTGAGGCAACTTCTCAATCAGGTCAATCTTCAGATCAGAAGGCGCCAGCATTTGAGGCCAATCAGACGGAAGCAACTGAGGATACCAAAGTCAATGCAACTGAGGATAGCAAAGTCAATGCAACTGAGGATAGCAAAGCCAATGCAACTGAGGATAGCAAAGCCAATGCAACTGAGGATAGCAAAGCGAACTGAGAATGGCAGAGCCACTGCCTTGGTTGATTGGATGTATCTTGGTTTCTGATGTTGACTCGGAAGCCCCCGCAATATGTTTGGGTTGTCCATCCTCTACTTGATAGCCCCAGAAAATCGGTTTTTCTGGTTCTTTTTCTGGTTCTTTTGGTGATAGGCATCCAATTTCTGTTTGATTCGTTGGGGGTCACTTTTCTCTCTATCTTCTTCCTTTTCGGGTCGCTCCGTCAATATTTTTTCCCGGTCCGTTACGAAGTTTACGATGATCGAATCACCGTTTCCTCATTTTTTTTTAAACAAAATCGATTATGGAATGAATTCCGAAGTTATTATATTGACCAACATGGGATTTTGCTCAGTCCGTTCTCAAAACCGTCTCGGTTGGAGAGTTTTCGCGGGATTTATGTTCGTTTCGGCTTGGATAAATCTGTGGTGCAGGATCTTGTTCAGAGTAAGGTCGGAATGGAAGATTGTTCAGCATTGGGAACAGAGTAGTTATTTACCTTAGTAAGGAGAAAATGTATGCCAAATATTTGGTATGGTGTTGCTGCAGTAGTGGCAATTGTTTTTCTGGCGACGACTATCCGTATTGTTAAGGAGTATCAACGTGTTGTCGTCTTTCGTCTTGGACGGTTGAGTGGTGTTAGAGGGCCGGGATTGGTACTGTTAATTCCGTTTTGGATTGAACGTATAGAACGTGTGAGCCTTCGGACCATTGTGGACGATGTCAAGCCACAGGAAGTGATGACAAAAGACAATGTTTCTGTTCAAGTTAATGCAGTGTTGACCTTTCGTGTAACTGATCCGGATAAGGCTGTTGTCGAAGTTGAAGAGTTTGGGTTTGCTATTTCCGAAATGGCCCAGACTACCTTGCGAAGTGTGTTAGGGCGTGCAGAGCTGGATGATCTTTTGTCCGAACGAGAGACATTGAATCAAGATCTACAGGAAATTATTGCTAGGCACTGCCAGAATTGGGGGATTGAAGTCATTGCTATGGAGATCAAACATGTCGATTTGCCTCCGGAGATGAAACGGGCTATGGCCAAGCAAGCCGAAGCAGAACGAGAACGTCGTGCTAAGGTGGTACATGCTGCTGGTGAACTGGAGTCGTCAGAGGCCCTGGCTGAGGCGGCAAAGCAACTTAGTGCCGACCCAACGGCTATACAACTTCGTTTCCTTCAAGCAATGATTGAAGTCTCTGCTGAGAAAAATTCGACATTGGTGTTTCCAGTACCTATTGACCTTTTAAGTGCCTTTAGTAAAGGGAGTAGTCTTGGTAAACTTCAAGAATTCATAGATCAAAAAACCGAAGCTTAGGGAGTTTGATGGCCTCAGTCTTTACTCAGATTGTCAATGGCGATATACCGTGCCACAAAATTCTGGAGGACGATCAGTACCTAGCCTTTCTGGACATCAATCCCATCCGTCCAGGACATACGTTAGTTATTACTAAGCGGCAAATCGACTATATTTTTGATCTTGGGGACAACTTGCTGTCCGGTTTGATGATATTTTCCAAGAAAGTTGGTACCGCCATCAAGAAAGCAACTTATTGTCAGAGAGTTGGTGTGGTTGTAGCTGGGTATGAAGTTCCGCATACGCATGTGCACTTGATTCCTACCAACAGTATGAGCGATTTCAATTTTGCGCTTTCGCAACAGGCTGACCAAGGAGAACTGGCTGCAATGGTAACGAAGATTCAGGAGTATCTCTAAAGCAGTGACCTTTCGAATTGATCACCGCCCGCGACGTAACCGTCAAACTGCTTCCATACGGTCAATGGTTAGAGAAACCCGTTTGCACCCATCAGACTTTATACTACCACTATTTTTGGTTGATGGTCAAAAAAAACAGATTCCGATTGAGTCGATGCCTGACTGTTTTCGTTTGAGCTCTGATCTAGTTGTCAAAGAGTGTCAAGAGGCCTATCAACTGGGGATTCCAGCAGTTGCGCTATTCCCTTCCTTGCCCGATTCACTAAAAGACAGAGTAGCTTCAGAGTCTACTAATCCGGATGGGCTTTTGCAGCGAACTATCTGTCAGATTAAGGGCAAGGTGCCAGAGATAACGATTATTACCGATGTGGCGATGGATCCTTATTCCATTGATGGTCATGATGGTTTGGTGCAAGATGGCGAAATTTTGAATGACGAGACACTGGAGATCTTGATCAGGATGGCCGTTTCCCAGGCAGAAGCAGGGGTGGATATTGTTGCTCCTTCAGATATGATGGATGGTCGAGTTGGCGCTATCCGACAAGGATTAGATCAACATGGTTATACAAGAGTAGGTATTCTAGCTTATTCAGCTAAGTATGCCTCGGCCTTCTATGGGCCGTTTCGGGATGCCTTGAATTCTGAGCCTCGTTCAGGTGACAAAAAGACCTACCAGATGGATCCGGCCAACCGGCGTGAAGCAGTTCGTGAGATTTTGATGGATGTCGATCAGGGGGCAGATATGGTGATGGTTAAACCGGCTATTATTTATCTGGATGTGATTGCAGAGATCAAAGCTAGGGTCAATCTGCCGGTGGTGGCCTACAATGTCAGTGGGGAGTATGCCATGATAAAAGCAGCGAATAAGTTGGGTTGGTTGGATGGAGAGGCCGCTATGGTTGAAATGCTGACTGCTATCAAACGGTCTGGGGCGGATATTATTTTAACTTATTTTGCTAAAGAGATGGCTGAGTTGTGCTAAGCTTGACTGGTGTGATGATATGGATTTGACGACATTTTTGAATCCTTTTATTTGGACTTATTTTGTAGCATCTTTTTGAGTTCTCGTTATTTAAAGTTATTAAAATGAAAAAAGATTACTTGCTCTGGCGGTACCATTTTCTCAAGGTTTTCGGTGTTGGTTTTCTGCTTATTGTTGGTTTTTTGCAGTTTGTATACACTGATCAACATGATTTTGTTTTGGTTGACAGTCCAAAGGATTTTTACGAAGACGAGCTGAAAGCCAATAGATATCCTATTGGAATACCTGGAGATGATAAGCCTGCAGTTATCTTTTCTCAGTCGTATCTCCGCGGCAATCGACTATTTTTGTTTGCTACACACGAATATCAATTTGGGGATAGTAAGCTGGAAGAAGAAATTGTTCTTTACACTTCCTTGGATCAAGGGGAAACTTGGTCAGATCGTCAGGTTCTGCCTATTTTGGGAGGTGAACCCTGCCCTTCGATTACTAAACGGGGTACAATCTTAATTACCACGCGTTTATTAGCTGCAGATGTTCGGAATACGTTAGGCTATACACACAGTTACTTGTATAGATCTACCGACAACCTCAAAACAATTGAACAAATTCAAATCAATGCTGAATTTTTTCCCCAGATTATGGAAGGAATACCTGAAACTGTTGAAGATAGATTGCAAACTGCTCAGAATAGAATTAGTTTAAGAAGGGAGTTTTTGTCTGCCAAAGCAAATGAAGACTCCAAAGGTTCGGAAACGATAGCAGAACGGGAAAAGCCTGCTATTATAGATTTAGAAGAGTTATCATCTTCTGATGAATTAGCTTTAGAAAATGTGCGAAGCCAAAGAAGAAAAAGGGGAATAGGAACCAGTCGGGATTTAATGGAAACTGTTGAAGGTGCAGAAACGATAGCAGAACGAAAAAAGCCTGCTATTGTAGATTTAGAAGAGTTATCATCTCCTGATGAATTAGCTTTAGAAAATGTGCGAAGCCAAAGAAGAAAAAGGAGAATAGGAACCAGTCGGGATTTAATGGAATTGATTGGTGAAAGAGAATCAACTGTAGATTTTCTTCCTGCGGGAGCTCTACAAAAATGGGTCTTAACGAGCCGGAATGTGTTGGAATTAACCGACGGAAGTTTGATTCTAGGTGTTTCTATGCCAAACGGAATTGATTACTTGTGGAAATCGTTCAATGAGGGTAAGACTTGGGACACCACTATGTTGTGTGATTTTGAAGGTGTCGATCCAAATCGAGTTAATCACCCGTTTTTCGGTGGAGGAGTGTTTTGGCAACCTACCAACCGAGATTTACTGGTATTGATTCCTGTAAACTCGGACTTGTTTCCAGTTGAAAACCACCAAACACTCGTCACAGATTTAAATCAATCAGAGAGATTAGTTGTTTTTCGGTCGGAAGACCTAGGTCGAAACTGGCGAAAAGAAAGTGAGTTGGGTGGTGATTATGGCGGAATGTATCCGGGACTAATCAGATTGCATGGTGGTAAATTGTTGCTGACATTTACCCTGATGGATTTCAAACAACCACTCGATTTATGGGCAATTGTTGGCAGAGAGCGGCCATTCGGTTTTGATTTTGATTTTCAATATGATCGGTTGATTTTGAGTAGACAAACATCGGAAGGTAAAAAAATTAATGCTGGATTTGGCAGTACGCAGCAAATTGGGGATGGTAAGTTCATTACATCTTATTCCTATCAAGGAATCGATAAAAAAACACACTTAGAAATTGTTGAATGGATTCTGCCTTTGGTTTCGCGGAGATCAGCAGGGTTCTAAAATGAAGGCGGGGTTCTCTTCTCTATTTTTGTCTTATACTTTTTGTTAATTGAATTATGTCGTCTGTTTCTCGGGAAAATAAATTTATGTTATTCTCGTCATAATACTGTAGCACCAAGTTGTGTATTGATTAAATGCAGTGATTTGGGCTGTTTTTTTTAGCAGCGAGTAAATTTTGTCGCATTGATAAGATATGAAAATTACCGATATTGAATGCCACATATTGGTTGCTCCTGATTTAAGACAGGATGCAACATCTTCTTCACAAGACAACGTTGTGGTTCTTGTGCACACAGATCAAGGCATTACAGGTGTTGGCGAAACTGATGTTGGACCTTGGATTGCAAAGGCCGTTATTGAGTCCCCTAGTAGTCATACAATGGCACTTGGTATTAAAGAATTGCTGGTTGGACAAGATCCGTTTGACACCTCGGCCCTCTGGGAAAAGATGTATGTTGGTACTTGCATGAGCACAAGACGAGGAGCAGGGGTTTGTGCAATAGGTGCAATAGATATGGCGTTGTGGGATATTAAGGGAAAGGCTCTTGGTTTGCCTTGCTACAAGTTGCTTGGTGGAGCCCATGCTGATTATATTGTGCCTTATGCTTCTCTTCAGCCTGATGGGAAGACCGTTGAGGACTATAGACAAAGTTTGGTTAATTGGTTGCTTAAGGCTAAATCACACGGATTCCGTGCTGCCAAGCTAGAGTGTACTTTGGGTGGTCCTTATCGACACACTGGTTTGCAGGGTACAGATGAGGAGATGACAGAGATCATTATTGCTTGTCGAGAAGCCGTAGGGGCTAGTTTCACATTGATGGTGGATGTCCAATATCTTTGGCGTGATGCAAGTAGTGCTTTACGAATTTTAAAACAATGGGAATCACTAGACATCTTTTTTTTGGAAACCCCCTTGCGCACAGATAATCTGGAAGGATATGCTGTGCTTGCTCGTGAGGCACCAATGCGCATTGCGGCTGGCGAATGGTTAACTACTCGATTTGAGTTTACTGAATTGCTTGATAGAGGACAAGTCGAAGTCGCTCAACCAGATGTCGGGCGTGTTGGCGGGCTTACTGAGGCTATGCGTGTATGCCATCTTGCAGAGGATAAGGGCAGACTTATTGTTCCACACTGTTGGAATTCTGGAATAGGTATTGCTGCTTCTGCACACTTGGCAGCTGCTATTCCCCATTGTCCATTTATCGAATATTTACCAGCAAACTTAACTGATTCCCCTTTGAGAATTGAGCTTGCTGATGATGGTTTACAGATGCAAAACGGTTTTCTTCATTTGCCCGATAAACCTGGTTTGGGTGTTGAGTTAAACATGGATGCACTGGAAAAGTACAAGGCCGAACCGTTGACACTTTAAGCTCTGCATTCATTACATTCAGTAGTTCAAAATGATGTATCCAAAGTGTTTTGCTGGAGATGGCTTTTGGCTGGATGTAGTATGTCCTTAGCTAAGTAGTCGTAGTCTATCCTACTAACCCGTGGGAGTAAGATTAAAGATAAGTTTGTAATATTGGGAGTGGGGTCAGAAATTAAATTGGAATATTAATTTCTAACCGCGACCATGTCCAAAAAACTGGGTTATACGTCCGTCCGTTAACTCGCCTTTTCGTTGCCTCTGACTAAGTATCCTCTATAAATTTTATTTGAAATACCAGTCGCAGCTTTGCGTAGGCTTGTAGGAAACCGAATTTTTCTACTCTTTTTTTATTGTTTCAAATTCGGAAATCGAAATTACAGAGGAACCATTCATGGCAGATTCCTCTGCTTCGAAACAAGCGAGGTGGGTGTTCACTGCGACTGCCAAACTATTGTGAGATTCTGTATCGGTCAAGATACAATCGATTAGATGATCTATTGTATCTTGGAAGGGGTGATGCGAAACAGCTCCACTGTCAGGCAAAATGGTTGGAAACGATCCAAAATCCCGTTGTCCGGGAACTTGTTTTGAATAGAATTGGTTGTTACGAATAACACCTTCATCTCCAAACACCTCGATATTAAACACGTATGGCATGAAGAACGTGGTTGAACCTGATATTTTACCAATAGCACCGTTTTCGAATTTTACCGATGCCATCGTTAGTGGTTTGACAATGTGCGATGGTACTGAATAAGTAGGAGTAGTACCACTTACCTGCACAATTTTATTGTTGTCTAGAACATATCGCGCAGCATCCATGGCGTGGCAACCACCATGAACTATCGCGCCAATATCCATTGGATTCCAATTCTTTTTATGAAATCTTTTGGGATTTGTATTAGTAGGGCCATGCCAGTAGTCTGCCTGTACGAGTAGAGGTTGACCAACCCAACCTTTGGCAACTACCTCTTTAACCGACAGAATTAGTGGATTCCAGCGTAGGACAAAGCTAACGACAGTTTTTATTTTTGCCTCTGATATAGCTTTGTACATTGCCCGCAGTTCTTCCTTGTTGATTGCAACAGGCTTTTCTATCAGTAGGTGTTTACCTGCTTTTGCTGCTGCGATACTTTCTTCAGCGTGTCGATCAGGAGGCGTACAAATAGAAATGACGTCTACCTCTGAATGTTCCAGTAATTTTAGATAATTATCAAAGAGGTCGCAGTCTAGGTTGAGTTGCTGTGCTTTTCTTTGAGCACTCTCTATTGTGCGGCTACCTATAGCGACTATTTGAGTATTTGGATTGTTTTGATAGGCTTTAATATGTTCTGCTGATACATTACCTGCTCCTTGAATGGCTACACCAAGCATTTTAATACTCCTTATTTTAATACAGTTTTTTATAATTTATTGATTATAGTTTATTCAGATACCCAGTAATAGTAAGAAACCCATGCACCAAACAAATAAATTGTGGTTGCTAAGAGGATAACAGTATTAAAACCAAAGGTAATGGCCAAAAAAGTTGCCAGAATTGCACTAACGACCGATGTATATCCATTTATTCCCCAGGCCCAAGTGATAAAGGAAGGGTAGCGTCTTCGCAATAGATCAATGCCAAGAGGAAATGGTATACCCATGAAAAAAGCAAGTGGTCCAATTAAACATATGGAAAAGATAATTTTGATGATGTCTGAATTTATTGTTAATTGAGAGAAAATGAAAGGTAAGAGTTGCAAATACAGACATGTGATTAAGGATACTATGCCTATTGCAAAGAGGATCGGGTTTCTCTGTCGCAACAAATAGCTGTTTTTGAACTTAGTTGAAAATAGGCTTCCAAGTCCAGAGAATACGAGAAAGCCGCAGAGGACAGTGGCAACGGTATATGTCGGTTGACCCAGAAACAGGAGAAACTTCTGGATGAACGCTATCTCGACGAACATAAATCCTGCACCTAGGCATAGAAAATAGAATAAAACTAGATATAGAGGAGATCGATGTGTTTGGTCAACTGGAGGCTTTGAACGATGTCGCCATAGAAATAACGGTAAGAAAATCAGGCCTAACCCAGCTAGAGTTGCTTGAATGAGTGTTGCTATCAAAAGAGGGTATTCCCATTCAATGAACGATAAGTTGTTTCTGTGGTTCGTTCGCATCATATGGAGAAGAGAGCTTAAACGTAGAGACTGGAAGAAATATGGGCGATTATCCGTTGCTGGATAGATATTAAAAGGAGACTGCTGGAAAAATTGCTGTCGATCACCAAATAGAATTGATTGTGCAGCACGAAAATATGTTGGTTCTGTCAGTTGATTGTAAAAGTTGGCCTCTGACTCAGGCATGTTTGGATAATAAGCAGTGTCAAAAGACCTCTGGTGGCAAAAATGCCGAATTGTAGTGCAGTCTTTAATGTCGAATTTCCTGTTTCCAATCAAGAGTGTTGCTGTTTGCCAACCACGGACTAGAATTAGTTGGTCATTGGGAACTTGGTTTTCAATTGTTTCTAAGGCTTGAACGGCCATAGCAAACATTCGAATCATATCTCGTGGTGGTGTCCTCAGCCATCTCGTTATTGAGATTACTCCGCCAGGTGCGAGGTGCTGAAATAGATCAGAGATAGCTTCCACTGTATACAGGTAATTCTCGCTTAGGGTGTGAGTTCCTGTTCCAGAAGCACTCGTGGAACCAAGCATGGAAATTTGAATTAAATCATATTTTTTCGTTGACGCGTTTATGAAGGTACGAATTTCTGCGATATGAACTTGAACCATCGAGTTTGGGGCATAGATCTGACCGGAGAAATCAGCATATTCTTGTTGGATTAAACCTACGACTTGAGGGTTCATTTCAACAGCGTCAATGGTGTTAGATTGATGGTAAAGAGCATTTAGAATATCTGTACCTCCTCCGGCACCAACGACTAAAACATTTGGCTCCTTCATAAGGTGATATGCCAATGCTGATATGGTATCATCCAAATAAGCGAGTTTGGAGAGGTCTCCGTCAAATTCAGTAATGGTGGTCATAGCATCCGCGTCCGTAAACATTCCGAGTTGTGGCGGAATTGAATGTTGTGAACTCAAGCTTAAGCCTGGAACCGCACGAATTGATGAACTTTTTACTACCTGTAATAATCCTAGTGGACTATATCGAGTGCTTTGGATTTTTGCATCCGGAAAATTTAGCGTGCTACTTAATCTTTTATATGGGGAAACTACTATAGAAATTGGATTGAGCAGAAAAAAAATTGTAAAAGACAACGCAAATGTTAAATGATATACAATTGCTTTCCGATTTTTCGTTCTTTTATTGTCTAAATTGGTAACTACTACACTACAAAAACCGATTGCGGTAACCAGAGTTAGATTTTGTGCTGGCGGAATTATGTACATCATAAAGATGCTTCCGAGTGCGCTTATGCCTGAACCGAAAAGGTCAAAAAAGTAGAGGTGACCAACCTTGTCGGGAAATTGAAGTAAAACCATGCCAATACAGGCCGACCCAAAGAAAAATGGCAAGGATAAAATTAAGTAGATAATCCCAGCAAGCAAAAACTGTGTTGGTTGCCAGTTCAACATCAAGGGATTGAATGGTATATATTGGTGTAGGATGAAACATCCTATTACACTGATTGAATAAGTTGATCCGCATACTGTATACATGGTATGGAAGTGTCGTTTTAACCATGTCTGAGTAAGTGAAATCACAGTCCCACTGAATCCAAACCCGAGCATAGCTAAGCTAATGATCATATGTGCGAAGTGATGCCATTGTGAAATAGAAAACAGTCGTACCAAGACGATCTCATAGCCGATAATTGAACCGGAGAGTAAAGCAATTGACAAGAAATATCGGGTCATAGATAAATGGATTCGGTTGTGTAATGAAAGTTGAAATGGGCTTTTGTCAGATATTTCAAGCTGGAATTACATCTATCAGTTCGCCCTTTTCATGAGCAAGTGCAGTCTCAAAAACATGACTAATACTACCCGATGGTTGGTATCCAAGTAGTGATTTTACTTTGCGTGTGTCTGACCAGTAAACCCAGCGAACAGGCAATTCGATTTCAACAATGGCTGTATTTGGGCTGGTATGCTCAGCAAGGTAATTGGCTACTTCCTTAAAACTGAAAGGACGTGATAGCGAGACATTAAACACTTCGCCTACTGCAGCCGGATGTTCTAAAACACAGAGGCATGCATCTGCCACATCGCGTACGTCGGCAGGTGAGTAAAGCCAAGGATGTCCTTCATTATCATAAGGAACACAGAGTTGGTCTGTTGTGCCTGCTGATTCAAGATGGCTGATATGTTCTTGGAGATCAGGATGAAACAAGCCACTGTGGGGCCGATTCATGGCAGATCGTAACAATCCTGTTACAAACCCTACTGACCAGCGTGATAGAATCTCGTTTCCTGCGAACATACCAGCTGGGCGGATCATCGTTGTTTTCAGCCCGTGTGAGATGTAATAATTCCTGACCGTTTCTTCATTAATCATCTTAGTCAGGGCGTATAATCCATTAGGTCTTTTAGGGTGAAGTTCATCAACGGGGGTATAGGCGTTGGCTATTAAGTGGTTTCCCATTGGGTAAACCGCATCCGAGCTGATATGTACGAAGCGCTTAATGATATCGGCGTATTGAGCGACGGCATTCAGAAGATTGAATGTACCATTGACATTAACGTTAAAGAACGTATCTTCAGACATTCCGTCATTGGGGCCGAGAAGATTTGCCGTGTGGATGACAGCGTCGATACCCACGGCAAGTTTTGAACATAACTCCGGATTGCGTAGGTCTCCTAGTATGATCTCGACATCGAGATTGTCGAGTTTTGATTGTTTCGGATCATTTGGTATGACAAGTGCCCTGACATCGTAATTTTTTGCTAATAATCTGTGAATGACATTTGCACCAAGCCGACCGGTGGCTCCTGTTACTAGAACCTTATTCATTGGATTATCCTTTTTTGGAGAAGTGCTTACACGTTTATGGAGTGTCGGTTTGTCATGTTTTTTTGAGTGGCGTGTCTTTTTTGTGCTGAGGCGCGAAATTCTATGTTCACAGGCATTATAGCAAACCTGATGATCAATAGTTGCTTGAGATTGATTTAAATCGTTGTGTTTAATAGGTAACTTTCATCTATTTAAGCCTTTTCATATAGTATAATATAATATGTAAATCAGAGTTTTCTAGATCTTGGCAGTTAGGTGAAGACCGATATTTTATTACTTGAATTTTGATAGGTAATCAGATTGATCTTGGCTGCGAGCGTTTATCTTAACTATGAATTATCCTAAGCTTCGTTATGTAGACATTTCACCGATACAAGCAGAAGGGCGCCAGTTTTTGTTTCTTAGAGATCCGTTTCATTATACAACTGAGCCCGTATTTGTTCCTTTAGAGTTACTTCCTGTTTTACGTTGTTTTGATGGGGCCCATTCCGTCACAGATATTCAAAACAAGTTTCGCCAACAGACTTCACAGGATTTACCACTTGAGGTGATTCAGAGTTTTGTTCGGGAGTTGGATTCGTACTTTTTGTTGGAAAACGAGACGTTTTATCAGCACCGCCAAAAGGTGCAGGACGATTTTCAGGCGTTACAGATTCGACCATCATCACTGGCTGGTACATCGTATCCGGAAGATGCCAGCCAACTGAAAGGGCAGTTACTCAGTCATTTTTCTGATTCAGGTGGGCCTGGTGTTCCGAATAGAGATATTCCTCCGGATCAGAAATTGGTTGGTGCGATTATTCCGCATATTGATCTCCGTCGTGGAGGATCATGTTTTGCCTACGCCTATAAAGAAATTGTGGAGAAATCGGATGCTGATCTATATGTCATCTTAGGGGTAAAGCATGCTGGTTCCCAAGGAGTGTTCACTGTTACCGAAAAGGATTTTGAAACACCTTTAGGGGTGACTAAAACTAATCGTGAATTTTTGGGGCTGTTACAGGACGATTATGCCTTTAATCTATTAGAGGATGAATTTGCTCATAAAAATGAGCATTCTATTGAATTACAGGTTGTGTTTATGCAGGCTGTTTTCGAGAAAAACTATGAAATTGTGCCTATTATTTGCGGCAGTTTCGATCAGGAGTTGATTGAGGGAAAGAATCCGGATCAATTGGATGAAGTCCAGCAATTTATTGGGAAATTGCGTTCGGCTATCAAAAAAATTGACAGAAAAGTGTGTTTGATTGCTAGTGTTGATGGTAGCCATGTGGGAGATCGGTTTGGCGATTCTTCGCCAATTGACGAGTCTCTTCTCAAACGGATTCAGTATGATGATTTGGAACTGTTAAGGTATATTGAGAATCTCGATGTCAGCCGTTTTCTCAATCGCATTCAGGTGACACGAAACCAGAATCGGGTCGATGGTGTTTGTCCAATCTACGTTTTATTGGAAATTTTGCAACCTTCCTCTAGTAAATTATTAAAGTATGATCAAAGCGTTGAATCAGAAGCGAATTCGGTTGTTACTTTTGCCAGTATGGGATTTTATGCTTGATATTTTTGCCTGAAACAGCTAGACATCGTTTCTGAATATAAATGATGATTTGACGTTTTGTGTGATTTTGGTTGAGGCGTTTTTGGGCATTGAAAACGTGCTTACTGAAGTAAGAGACATCCAAAAGATCATTGCTAGGAAGTGTTATTTATTCTGTCAAGGTAATGTTCCATTTGAAAACCTCCGCATGAATGAAGATTATTTTGACGTCATATATTGCTGTCTGAGTCCTCTGGCGCCTAGTTGTAGATTAGTTCTCCGGTGACAAAGGTGCAACTGAGCCTGACACGCATCGAAAACCACCAGTATTGAATCTGTGATCCATATTAGCATAGTCGCGATAAGCGACACTCACATAGCATTCACTGTAAGTCCAAGCCCCGCTACGTAAAACCCGGGCAGGTTCAACGTCTTTGTTATAGTTGCTTATAATTTCTTCTATGCTCAGATGTCCAGCAATGGGGTTTTTCTTTGTAACTTGGCTATAAAAGGTCGGGTCAAATACGTCTAGGCACCATTCGTGGACATTACCTGCCATATCGTATAAACCATAACCATTCGGCGCAAAACTCCCCACTGGTGCTGTGTTTTCGTCCCATATATCCTTGCCACCAATGCCCGCATAATTGGCGTTATCATGACTAATTTCATCTCCCCATGGGTATTGCTTTCTCACTAATCCTCCACGGGCAGCATATTCCCATTCTGCTTCAGTCGGTAACCGTTTTCCTGCCCATTTTGCGTATTCCATTGCCTGATACCAATCGACGTAAATCATTGGGTGCTGATCCGTGGGTGAATATTTGGGCACATCATCCCAGTGGTTGTAGGTATATCCACTTTCTTGTACAAACTTCTTGAATTGCTTTACCGTTACCTCTCGAATGTCCATGTAAAAAGGATCTAATCTTACCAAATGCACGGGATGAGCATAGGTAATGTTTTTGTCACCCATCTCGAAACTGCCAGCAGGAATCAAGACCATCTCAGCTCCATCTTTTTTCCAACTGACCCGTTTTTTTACGTGTTTTTCTATAAGATCGTCTGAAACTGGATCACATCCCACTAAGCAACATAGCACCAATAAGGTAAATGCTTTAATATCATATGAAACCCTTTTTTTAATCTTCATGTTTTTCAATTTATATCTGGATTTAGCTTATAAGTATAGCGATGAGTTAGATAGAGAAGGCAATCTGATATCGGATGGGGGCAAGGCCGTGCAATGTGGAGGAATATTTCTCTCATTAGGTACGATAAATTGGAGATATATAGGCTGGAATTAGAAAGTTTTAATCCATATTAACAACACAGCGAAAACCGACGTAGCTTGTGTTAGCTCGAGGAATACTGTTGTAGCGATAGGCAACACGCATGTTCCCAACTGCACTATGCCAGGCTCCCCCTCGCAATATGCGATTTGATGTTATTCTTACATAATTTTTCGTGATTCCTTTTATACTCCAGCGGGCAGATATAGGATTTTTCTTTTGGCTCTTATTTTTCTTTTGGCTCTTATGGTAAAATCGATCGTCATAGGAGTCCAGACACCACTCCCATACATTGCCTGCAACATCCAGTAACCCAAAACCATTGGCAGCAAAACTGCCTACTGGGGCTGCCTGTTTATACCATTTATGTTTACTATCAGGATTCAAATAATTGGCATCATTATGGCTCACGTTATCTCCCCAAGGATATAATTTGCTCTCCAAATTGCCGCGGGCTGCGTATTCCCACTCAGCTTCTGTAGGCAACCTCTTTCCGGCCCATTGAGAGTAGGCCATGGCATCGTACCAAGTCACAAAAACTATTGGATGATCATCTGTGGGTGAATATTTAATGATATCCTCCCATCGATTGTAGTTGTATCCACTATCTTGCACAAACTGCTTAAATTGTCCCACGGTGACTTCGTGAATATCCATATAGAAGGCACTTAACTCTACCTTGTGGACTGGAGTGGCATTTATCATGTTACCCATGTGGTCGCCCATTTCAAAGGTTCCAGATGGGATTAAAACCATCTTTGCACTATCTTTCTTCCATATAATCTCTTTGGCATGTATTAGATCAACTACAATCCATACAAACAACAAGTAGGATAATGCGATGATGCTAATTGGTTTTTTCATTAAAACCTCTGTTGGGTTATTTAAACAGGATATTTGGATGCGTCTTGGAAATTAAGTGGCGAAATTAAGAGTGTGGGGAACATTTGCTGCGCACCAGAAACTGAGTACAAAACTAAAGTCAACTTCTGGCCGCCGCTTATCGCACCAAGTCGCATGTAGGTCAATAGCGTAAAAGAGATAAAGCTCACTCCTCATTATTTTATGGATGTCGTTTTTTCTTGATCTTCTTTCTCACAACTTAGGACATAACAGCATACTAATAATAACACTCGCGCGCTTTAAAAACTTTTTACAAAATACCATCTATGTCTATTGTTTATTTCGTCGTGATTCTTAATTTACTCGACTGAATCCACAGATTGAGCGAGGCGGAAACCAACGAAGGACACTCTTGAAATAGGGTAGAGTTGAAGCCTAAAGGTGGTAGAACACCGATTAATATTATCAATCCAAGATCCACCGCGAATGACGCGCCAACTTCCGATTTCAGGTCCTTTTGGATTTTTGTTGGAAGTATAAGTATAATAAACGTCACTATACCAATCTGCTGTCCATTCCCAGACATTTCCTGCCATGTCCATGGCGCCATAGTAGCTTTTCCCTTTAGGATAATGTCCGACGGGCGCAACCATATCATCATATCCATCACTTCCATTCCATACATTGGCATACGCTTTGAGGGCATTTCCCCAGGGCCAAAGTCGGTCGGTTGGGCCCGCTGCCGCTTTTTCCCATTCTGCTTCTGTCGGGAGGCGCCCACCCGCCCATTTGGTGTAAGCCGTTGCATCATACCAGGAAACACCTACCACAGGATGAAGTGGATATTCTAGAGCCCGATCCGGCCATAAGCCGACTCCATGAACAGTTGAAAAATTCTCAGGTGCATGTGTTCCTGTAGCTTTCCAGAATTCATAGTATTCTTGGTTGGTAACCTCATATTTTCCTATTTCGAATGTATTGAGGTACACTCTATGGGATGGTTTTTGATCTGTGGCTCGATTGTCGCTGCCCATAGTAAACCAACCCGCGGAAATTCGTATCATGTTTTGGGAGGCGCTAAAAGCATTAGTAGCAGCCAATAGTGAAACCAGCAAGGGAAAGCATATAATGGGTTTTTTCATTGTGGTGGTTGCTCTATTAGGCTTTCGTAGGCTTGATAATGTTCATTGGCCCTTTTAATATTGCCGGCTTTTTCGTATACTCGTGCCAGGTTGAGATGATAAAAAGGAATCTCTGGAGCCTGTCCTACCGCTTTTTGAAATGATTGGATCGCTTTGGATATGTCTCCCATCATTACGTAGGCAGATCCCAGTGTATTGTACAAAATCGATTGGTTTGGACTCAGTTTAATTGCATGCAATAATGTGTCTCTGGATGGAATGGGATGGCCGAGGTTCATGAAGGCACGACTAAGACCAAGATAGTGGGAAATATTTCGCGGATCAAGTTGAATACATCGCTGAAATGTCTTTACAGCTAACGGATAGTTTTCCCTCTTCATGGATAACTTGGCTAATTCATCCAAAGCTTCGATATTTTCTGGTTCTGCTTGTGTTAAACGGGATAACCGTTCATGTTCGGTAGCATCCTTCTGCAGTTGTTGAAATTGGAGCATTTCTACCTGACCTTTTTCGCGTTCCCCAATGCGAAGGTAGGCTGTTCCCAAACCATGGTGTGACTGTGGAAAAGTAGGTGCTAGCTGAATCGATTTCTCAAAGTGTGGTATGGCCTCTTTGTAATTTCCTTGGTTAAGGTTTGCCATACCTAAGTGATACCAAGTAATCGTTGATAGGGGATTCAACTTGGATGCCTTTGTTAGTGTAGAGGAAGCTTCAACAAATTGGCGGCGTTGGATTTGAGCCTTGCCTAGTGTTTTTAGGGCACGTGCGTGTTTGGGTGCGTAATCAACAGCTTTTTTTAGTGTTTTGGATGCTTCTTCCCATTTTCCAAGATTGAAGAGAGCTTTTCCACGTGAATATAAAGCTTCTATATTATCTGATTTTAACTCAAGGGATTTAGTGGTTGCCAAAACGACACTGTTCCACCGTCTATCCTCCTCGTACGCCATACTAAGATAATGATGGACTTCGTAGTGATTTGATTCGATTTCCAGTGCTTTTTCTAGTTCATCGAGGGCTTTAGGAGTATTACCCTGGAACATAAGCATGATTCCTTGATCGAGGTGCTCAACATACTTTAGGTGCTGTAACTCAGTATTGGTTTGACTAACACCGAAAGAGTAGATCAATACAAAGTTAAATAAGAAAATTGAAATCATCTGTTTCACTGTACTAAGTGCCATCATTGTTTTGGGATTTGACGCAACCAAGTTCCAATTGGAGATTATCATACCCTTAATCTGTCTGTCAATGACATCATATTAAGGGGGTGTTAAAAACATCGGAAGTTAGGAATTGATTCTAGTAATCTCGTCAAGCCTCGATACCATTTTGATCTTTTGAGTGTTACACGGGACTCCTGACAATTTCAACCCCTTATTTTTTTAGGTTCTATTAGTAGGGAGAACCTAAAAAAAATAGCGGCACACAACTGACGAATGTGTGCCGCTAAAAATCACAACTGTTTGGTTTTGAGTTAAATTACTTGTCTGACTTAATATCTCCCCAAATGCTCGACACTCTATCGCGTGGCGAAACCGCGGTTCCTAAATTACCTATGTCCCCAAGGAACGCTGCCTTGGATTGTCCCGCTTTCGGGTAGATTTTTACTTTGCCCATTGTTGCAGCATCAAAGTGGAGGTTGGCATAGTCGTGACCACCACCTTCACCACAACGGAAAGACAAGACGTTTGCACCTTTTTCGAGCGTGACTTCAACATCAAAGTCAACCTCTGTCGGATGTCCCGTCCATCTGTCATCGTTGAACCATTTGGCTCCATTAATCCAGATTTGCGCATGATCATCCTGTGCTGGAGACATAACGGCTGTCATTTTGCTTGGTGCATCAATGACAATGACTTGATAGGTGTCGAAATTATCGGTATCGGGTAAGCCATATCTGGAGGACATGTTGCGCCCGCCTGCATCAGCAGGCCCTTTTCCTAAACTGACGACTCTCCAGTCACCTTTGGCTGGCGGCTTTGCTTTGACCATGAGGTGTTTTCCCCATTTGTCAAGCATGACGGACTTGGTTTTCATTAACCCTGCCATGGTTGATAATTCGACTTGGGTCAACTTACCTCCAGACCCTTCTTTGATTAGGTCTATGGCAGCAGTCGCTTTAAATCCACCATTATCCATATAACCGCCATCAGGACCATACCAGTCCATAATCCAAGGGACATCCGCACGCTGCGAGTTTAGCACTTTTGCCGGATTATTCTTCAATTCGTCCGCTTTTTTGAGAGGTCCGCCTGTAACATTTGGTGGCGCAGCTACGGCTAGTTGCATAGCTATCAAAAATGCGACGGCTAAACATAACGCAAAAACTTTTTTCATATTCTAAATCCCTCCGAATGAAACGCAATTGTTTTTTGCTTTTCAGGTTGTAATTTTGAACGATTTAATATTAACCAACAATGGTTAACCATCTAATTCAATCACGTTTTTGTGGAAAAGTCAAAGAATTTTTCGGTTTTCTGTAATTTAGTGGTAATAAATTGCGTTATTTTTATTTGAAACGGGCAAAAACTGTTTTCTTATTTAGCATTGTACCTAGTAAATAGTTGATTTGTGTCTCATATGGAATAGTAATTGGCTGTTTTGTAAGTAACAGATAAGGAGTTTTGTTGTTTATAGTGTTTTATAAAGTTAACTTAGTGTGCTAAAAATGTGCTAAAAATAAAAATGACAGTTGACTTTTGTGAGAATTTTGATATAATTTTCATAGAATGAAGCTAGGTGTCGCTCATCGTAGAGTGTGATTGATGTTGTTACACCTAAAACCTTGGATTTTATGTTTTTTTGAACGGGAGGAATTTGTACATGCGAAGACTCAAGA
>Ga0207984_1000129_pt1 | contig 45046 bp, 35 predicted proteins | sample ETNtaG_30_FD_185760 | JGI IMG/M metagenome (GOLD analysis project Ga0207984, IMG submission 185760) | Marine microbial and viral communities from oxygen minimum zone, Eastern Pacific Ocean - ETNP201306PF43B (SPAdes) (version 2) | ecosystem: Environmental > Aquatic > Marine > Oceanic ...
CCATGCCCCCAGCCATCTAAAATAATAAGTACTGTTTTTTTACCTTCCATAGACGGACAAAGATAGAAAAAGTAGGGGCTTAGTTAGTTAGAAATAGCACGGAAAAAACTAGAGCGCATCTGCTGATGAATTGCATTGTCTTTTCCCAGACGCTCAGGATGAAATTGAACTGCTATCATAAAAGGATGTATTTCAGTATCCATAATAGCAGCCTCTGGCAAACCATCATAAGATCGAGCAATAATCCGTAAATTTTCAGAAATATCTTTAAGCCCTTGATGGTGCCAAGAATTCACCAAAAAAGTGTCTTTATATAATGGGAAAATTAAATTCGTATAATAAGGGTTGTTACAACTTAATGCAATTTCATGCATTACTTCTCCATTATTTCGGTGAATAACTGTAGTGCCAATTTCTGATGGGATATCACCATACAAAGTTCCTCCACTTGCAACATTCATCATTTGCATCCCTCTACAAACCCCAACAAGTGGCAATTGATTCTTAAAAGCAAAATCAAATAACTTACGTTCTAATGTATCTCTTGAAAAATTAATAGTCCCACAAACTTTTATATTGGCAGTATCATTGTATTCAAGAGGATTTATATCCTCTCCTCCGGTTAAGATAATGCCATCAGCTAATGCCAATATGCTATCCGTATTTTTAATAGTGTAAGCATCTAGTATAATTACATTTTCATCTTCTATCCATTTTACATAATTTGAAGATGCCTTAGATAAAATGATTGTTTTTTGTTGCTCGTTTTGATAGGCCTCATTATGGCATGCACATAAAGTGAAGATGCAAAGTAATATAAGTAGTAGTTTTTTCATTGTTAATCTATTGTTTTAAAGTCTTCAAACTTAAGAATTTTTCTTAACGAATCCATAATCAATCTTATTCATCACAGATATATTTAGTTAATTCCATTTTTTAAATCCTCTTGTAATCTGCACTTTTCATTTTATTGCAAAAATGTGTCATTTTTGTGCAAAAACAGTCATTTTATTGCAAATAAATGCATTTTAATGATATTTTTACTAATATTTATATTGCAAAATAGCGCTTTTTATTAAAAATTACTAAAATAGCGCTCCTATAATTCACTAAAAATGCACAAAAATGCACAAAAATGCACAAAAACTATACTAAACTGTGTATTTTTTGCATTATTTTGTCGCTTCTCCATATTTTTTCAATATCAGGAATACTCATAATGCTCTGCATCAGTTTTTCTTGTTTAATTCCAATTTCCCAAGCCTCAGAATAAGGGGTATTAGTAAAACTAACCATAGAATAAAGTGGCACCCATTTATCTGGATATAAATTAGCGAATTTTTGTTCAATTTTTTTCTGCAATAAAAACAAAGGATCAGCAGTTTTATCCCTCATTACCACATAGTTTTGAATAGACAAATCCTGAACCCCATCACCATTAGGCTTTCTGACTCTTGTATATTCATCAAAACAAGACTTTAAATCATCCTTATGCTTATCTAAAAGCTCATCTAAGATTCTACAATCTTCAAACCCCGCATTCATTCCCTGCCCATAAAAAGGAACAGTAGCATGGGCGGCATCTCCAATTAGGATTGTTTCTCCTCTGACATTCCATGGATATGTTCTAATAACCCCTAAAGAAGAGGTCGGATTGTTTTCCCATTGCTGAAATAAATCAGGAACTAGTGGCGAAAAATCTGGAAAAATTGTATTAAAGTAGCTTTCAACCTCTTCCTTTGTATTCAGGTTCTCAAAAGAATCCTTCCCAACTGTTGGCGCGAAAAGGGTGCAAGTAAAACTCCCATCTAAATTTGCAAGTGCAATAAGCATAAATTCACCTCTTGGCCAAATATGTAATGCATTTTTATCAATTAAATGAGCCCCATTAACTCCTGCAGGAATGAGTAACTCTTTATAAGAATGCTCGATTTTAATCAATTTGAAATCATGCTCTAATTTCTGAATCATTTTATTTCTAACTTCTGATAAAGCCCCGTCAGCACCAATAATAATATCAGAATTTATAGTATTTATTTCTTTAGTGATGGTATTTTCAAATGTTACAGATTTAGCATCAAAATCAACATCTGTACAGAATTGATTAAACTCCAATTTTGCCCCTTTCTTTTCTGCAAGCTCCATCATGAGCGAATTTAGTTCAGCGCGAGAAACAGAGTAAATTGCTTGCCCCGGATTACCGTATGCCTGTTCTGAGAGATTCCCCTTTGTATCATGCATAATTCTTTTATACATTGGAATAGCAATTTTCATTACCTCATCATGAACATTTGCTTTTTTTAATGCTGCCCATCCTCTCTCAGATAAGGCCAAGTTTATTGATTTCCCAGCAGAAATAATTTCAGATCTTAAATCTTTTCTTCTTTCAAAAATATTGACCTTATACCCTCTTTTTGTCATGTAGAGCGCACAAAGCGAACCTACTAATCCGGCTCCAACAATAGTAATGTCTTTCTTCATTAAATTACTGCCTTTAAGATATTGTAAAAATTAAATACATCTGAGAAACTATTATAAAGTGGAACAGGAGCTATACGAATTACATCCGGTTCTCTCCAATCAGCAACAACTCCTTTCTCAGTGATTATATCAAATAATTCTTTGTTTCCATTTTTTACTCTAATAGAAATTTGACAGCCTCTTTCTTCTGGAGTAATAATTTCTATTCTATCTGTTTCTATTGTATTTAATAAGAATAATAAATAATCTGTTAGTTTTCTAGATTTTGCAACCAACTTATCCATGCCTACCTCATCAAAAATAGAAAGGGCCGCACGGATTGCTGCTAAGGATAAAATTGGCGGATTGCTTAATTGCCAACCTTCTGCAGATTTTATTGCATTGAATTCATCTGGCATTTCAAAACGATCTTCTTTATTATGCCCCCACCACCCTGCAAATCTTGGCAGATTAGAATGATGATGTTTTTCATGAACAAAGGCTGCCGCTACAGAGCCTGGGCCTGAATTCAAATATTTATAAGAACACCAGACTGCAAAATCAACTCCCCATTTATGTAAATCTAACTTTATATTTCCTGCTGCATGAGCTAAATCAAAACCTACCTTAATTCCTTTTTCTTGTCCTAACTTTGTTATTTTCTCAAAGTCAAAAACTTGACCAGTATAATAGTTTACACCACCCAACATAATTAGCGCAATTTGATCTCCATCTCTTTCAATTAATTGTGCTATATCTTCCGTTCTTATTGCAACCTCTCCAGCTCTTGGAGTAAGCTTTATGAGTGAAGTTTCAGAAGTAAAGCCATGATATTTTATTTGAGATTCTACTGCATAAATATCAGAAGGAAATGCATCTCCCTCAACAATTATTTTGTAGCGTTTTTCAGTAGGACGGTAAAAAGAAACCATCATTAAATGCAGATTAACAGTAAGTGTATTCATTGCAACAACTTCAGAACTTTTTGCTCCCACAATTTTTGAGTAACTTTCCGTTAAAAATTCATGGTATGGCATCCAAGGATTCTTGGCGTTAAAATGGCCTTCAACTCCAAAAGTTGCCCAATCCTCTAGCTCTTGATTCAAGTATTCTTTTGTGCGTTTTGGTTGCAATCCAAGTGAGTTCCCACACATATAAACATGCTCTTCTCCATTTTTTTGTACTGGAATATAAAACTTATTTCTATAGTCTTTCAGTTCATCATCTACATCTAAACTTTTTGCAAATTCTTCTGTATTCTTATAATTCATTTGTCTTATAAATAATAGGTCTGCTTGGTGTTGCGTCTGATACAAATGCAGCTATTTGCAGATTTAACATGTATATTCCATCTTCAATTATGTTTGGAACATAAATCATTTCTGTAATTGTTTTATTTTGAGTTTTTGGGTTGAATTCTTTTCCTTTTGTTTCCCAAAAGGCATTATGTGCAGAAAGAACTCCATCATCAAACAACCTATCCACTGAGGGTGTGTCAACCAACAAATGTTGAATACCCAGACTCACTAAATATTCCATTGCTTCAATGCTAAAAAATGAAGGAATCTCTTTCATGTAATCTTTCCTTTTTTTAGATTCAGAGTTTGGTGAGGTTCTAATAATTATCGCTTTTAAAAAATCAGAATTTGAGTACTGCAAGCTCTTTTGTAATTCCTCTTTCGTAATTACTAGGTCATCTAAATTTAACTCAGGTCTGTACTTTTCTGTAGTTGATTTTGGAATAACTGAGATCAGGGTTGCTGGAATCAATTCATCTTCCAATGATTCTAAAATAGAAACTCTTTTGTCAGTAATATGGCCGATACATTCGGTATGAGTTCCATTACAATGAGGAGTTAAACTATAAGTCTCAAAATTACAAGGCCCTCCTTTTCGAGTGTCTCCAACAAATTGCCCATCTCTGTATGGCTTTGAAGTTGCTTTTTCTACTCCATATGTGTTTGGCTGCTCTCCATTAAAACTCAATGGGATTGAGATATCATCTCCTTTTGAAAAATCTACTTCAAACTCTTTATTATTTATTTTGATTTTTGCAAGCATTAAATAAAATCTTCTTTCCTCAATCCTAACCACTCCATTGCATTTTCTCCTAATAGTTTTCCTTTCTTTTGGTTAGAATAATCCATAGAATGAATAAGTGCTCCTGGCTCTAATTCTCCAAGTGGAAAAGGGTAATCAGTACCCAAACACACCTTGTCCTCTCCAACTAAATCTACAATATAGTCCAACATTTTTGGGTCATGAACCAAACCGTCTAAATAAAAATTCCCTAAATAATCCTTTGGGTTTTTCTTATTGTCAATAGCACATAAATCAGGTCGGACATTAAACCCATGCTCTATCCTACCAATAGTTGCCGGAAATGAACCTCCTCCATGCGCAAAGGCAACTTTAAGATTTGGGAGTTTCTCAAAAACTCCACCAAAAATCATTGAACATATTGCAAGGGAGGTTTCTGCAGGCATACCAACCAACCATGGTAGCCAATATTTTTCCATTTTTTCTTTTCCCATCATATCCCATGGATGGACAAAAATACTCATTGCTAATTCCTCACATTTTTGAAAAATCGGAAATAATTCGACTCTATCCAAGTTCCAGTCGTTAATATGTGAACCAATCTGGATCCCTCTTAGCCCTATTTTTTTACATCTAATAAGTTCTTTTATTGCTAACGCCTGATTTTGCATAGGAATTGTACCTAAACCAATAAATCTTTTTGGGTATTTTTCTGCTAAATCTGCAATATGATTATTTAAAAATTCTGCAACCTCTAAAGTATCTTCATCTTTTGCCCAATAGGAAAACATTACGGGAACAGTGGATAAAACTTGAACATCTACCATTTGCTCATCACATTCTTTAATTCTTCTTTCTCCTGACCAGCAATTATCATCTACTTCTCGAAAAAAATTATTTTCCATCATCATTTTGGCGCAACAAGGTTTATGATGATCTAGAGAGATAAACCCACCGTAACCAAATTTCTCTTTAAAATTAGGGATGTTCTCAGGAAGAATATGTGTATGAATATCTACAGTAAAAATATTATCCATTAGATAAATCTCTTATCTGTTTCCATTTGATGACCACAAGTTTTACAAGTTCTTAATTTCTCGGAGTTGTAATACTCTTTAAACCTTGGCTGAAAGTCTGTTTCTACATTTGTTAACTGAAAATAAGTGTCATGTAGCTTTTCATTACATTTATCACAGAACCACATTAGTCCATCTCTCTCTGCTGCTGCTCTTTTACACTCAATTACTAATCCGATTGAGCCTTCTGATCGTATTGGGGAATGAGGTACTTTTGCAGGAAGCAAGAAAATTTCACCTTCTTTGATAGGAACATCAACTGCCTTTCCATCCTCTTGAATTCTGACATTTATATCTCCTTTTATTTGATAAAAAAATTCTTCAGTCTCATTGTAATGATAGTCTTTACGTGCATTTGGGCCTCCAACAACCATAATGATAAAGTCTTCAGATTCAGTATAAACACATTTATTGCCAACCGGAGGTTTCAATAGATTTCTATTGTCTTCTATCCATTTCAGGAAGTTAAATGGTTTTCTAATACTCATAATTTATATTTTATATGGTTGCTATTATTTTTAATTCGATTGCTATTGGGGTTGGTAAACTTTTAATCTCTAAAGTAGTTCTGCATGGTTGATTATCTTTAAAATATTCTGCATAAATTTTATTATAGGCTTTAAAGTCATCCTTCATATTGGTAAGAAAAACCTGAACATCTACAATATTATCCCAAGAAGAATCTGCGTCTTCTAATATGAAACGAATGTTATCAAAAACGGAATGACATTGGGCTTCAATATCATAATCTTCTATCTCTCCACTAGCATTTAGTGTAACTCCAGGAATTTCTGTTTGTCCTGCTTTTCTTGGGCCAACTCCAGATAAAAATAAAAAATTTCCAACTTTACGAGCATGAGGATATAAGCCAACTGCCCCAGGGGCTCTATCTGAATTGAATTTTTCTCTGTTCATATCTTTAAATTTCTTTATACATATAATAATGAGGCCCTATTCCTACTAGATCAAATAATTCTCCATTAATCTTAAATCCTAATGATTTATAAAAATTGACTGCTACTAAACGGGCATTGCACCATAATAAATCACATTCTTTTTCTTTGAGTTCTTTAAATGATTCTTCCATCAAATCTGAGGCGTAACCTTTTCTTTGAAAATCAGAATCAGTTGCCATACCTCTTAATCTATATGCAGTTGTTGATGTCATTTTATCTGTTTGTTCTGGATAAAAAGTTGAGCAACTTACGATATTGTTTTCTCGAATAACTCCTAAATGGAAAGTATCTTTTTCATTATCTCTATCATAGGATGTAGTTGAAAAATCTTGTCCTTGCCGGAGCATCTTATGTCGTAAAGAACGAATTTCCTTCGCATCAACTAATTTTATATGTGAGACTTGTATTTCCATTTTAAATTTTAACACAAATATTTTTAGGCTCTGTAAAAAACTGAAGAGATTTAAATCCCCCCTCTCTTCCCATTCCAGAGTGTTTCATTCCTCCAAATGGGATTCTTAAATCTCTTAAAAGCCAAGTGTTTATCCAAACAATTCCTGAGTCAATATTTGCAGCAACTCTGTGTGCTTTGCTTATATTTTCAGTAAATATAGAAGCCGATAATCCGTATTTTGTAGAATTTGCCATCTCAATAACTTCTTCCTCAGTTTTGAAAGGAATTAAAGAAACAACAGGGCCAAATATTTCCTCTTGATTAATATCGCAATCAGAAGAAAGCCCTTCTATAATTGTTGGTTGAACATAGTATCCATTTTTTAAATCACCTTCTAGTATTTCTCTTTCTCCTCCAATTAAAATCTTTCCTCCTAAAGTTTCTGCTAGTTCAATTTTTGCTAGTATTTTCTCCATATGATCTTTGGAAACTACTGCTCCTAAATTAGAAGATGTATCTTTTGGATCACCTACTTTTAGTTTTGCTGTTTTGGCAACTAAAGCGTCTTTAAATTTATCGTAAATTTCTTCTTGAACAAAAAGACGAGAACCACACAAACAAATTTGACCTTGATTGGTAAATGCGGCACGAGCGGCCATACTTACAGACTTATCAAAATCTGCATCTGCAAAGATGATGTTAGGGTTTTTACCTCCCAATTCCAAAGATAGCTTTTTGAACATTGGTGCCGTTACAGTTGCAATGTGTTCCCCGGTAACAGTACCTCCAGTAAAGGAAACGATAGGTGTATCTGGATGAGTGGTAAGAGGGTCTCCTGTTTTACTTCCTAATCCGTGAACAATATTTAAAATACCTTTAGGTACTCCTGCTTCAATACATATTTTACTAAATAAATAAGCTGTCATTGGAGTTACTTCAGAAGGCTTTGCTACTACTGTGTTTCCTGCAGCAAGTGCAGGAGCAACTTTCCAAGTAAGTAAATAAAGTGGTAAATTCCAAGGAGAAATACAAGCCGCCACGCCAATAGGTTGTCTCAAAGTATAGTTGATGGCCATGCCATCCATTTCATGCATTTCGGAACTATCATGTAGGATTGCTCCTGCAAAAAATCGGATGTTGGCAGGAGCTCTTGGGATATCCACATGGGCAGCTAAAGATTCTGGTTTCCCATTATCTTTACTTTCTGCTTTTATCAATTCATCTGAATATTTTTCAATCGTATCAGCTAAATTCATTAGGATGTCTGAACGCTTTTTTTTTGGTGTTTTACTCCAAGTTTTAAAAGCTTCTTTAGCAGCCGATACTGCATTGTCAATATCCTGTTTCTCAGAATCAGGGAGTAAGGAATATACCTCACCATTAGATGGGTTGTAGTTATCCAAATAATTTCCGTTTGTTGGCGCTACCAATTTTCCATTTATATAATTTAAAATCTTTTCCATTACAAACTTGCCGTTCTGCCTCCATCAACTGGCAGGTTAATTCCGTTAATATAAGCTGCTGCCGGACTACATAAAAAGGCCACAGCATTTGCTACTTCATTTGCCTGTCCAAATCTGTTTGCTGGAACGGATGATTTCATTGAGATTGAAATTTCTTCTTCCGTTTTCCCTTGTACAGATGCTTTCTTTGTAATTAAAGTTTTCAATCTATTTGTATCAGTAAATCCAGGTAATACATTATTTACCGTAATTCCGTAAGCCCCTACTTCAATAGAAAGAGTTTTTGCCCAATTAGCAACTGCTGATCTTATGGTATTAGAAACTCCCAATCCAGGAATTGGAGCTTTTACTGAAGTAGAAATAATATTAATTATTCTGCCGAAACCATCTTTTTTCATCCCCTCTACTACCTTTTGTACTAATATCTGATTGTTTACCAAATGCATTCTGAATGCATCCTCAAAAGAATCTGTTTTTGCATCAGTAATAGGTCCTCCTGCTGGCCCTCCGGTATTGTTTATCAAAATATGATAAGTTCCTTTTAAAAGATTCACTTCTTCTTTTAGTTTTTCAGTGTCCGAAAAATCAATACAAACAAAAGAATGTATTTGCCCTTGAGATTTATCTAACTCATTAAGTACATTTAATAATTTACTTTCGTTTCTGGCAATTAAAGTAATGTTTGCTCCAAGTTTTGCCAATTCAATTGCTGCTGCTTCTCCAATTCCTTGAGTGCTACCGCATACAATGGCATTTTTATTTTTTAAATCTAAATTCATTTATTCTATATTTATTCTTTTTTCTATTGTTCCATCATCATAGATATAAAAGAGCAGTTCGTTTTTTTTCTCTTTTTTCTCTCTTCCTAAAATATCTGTAATTTTAAGTAGTTCTTTGTTTGTCGTGTGTTCTTTAATTGTGGTAGTGCCAGTAATAACAATAAACTCTCCAATCATATTAAAATTAATATGAGGAGTACAAACATATTGATATAGTCCTACAACTTGAGGTATATACTGGAAAAAAGTATCTGAAGGCAATTGCCATATCTGATTAAAAGCAGCTGCTCCAGCAGGAATATTGTCAGATGTTATGGTATGAGTCATAGTTGGAGGGTCAAGAGGTATCCACTGTATAGTGTCTCCTAATTGAACTGTAATATTGTTTGGTGGAAGAAACTGATAGTAGCCGTTCCACACTTGTATTTGATGTATAGTTCCTTTTGAATTAAAAGAAGAAACAATAAATAATAGAAGTAATAGTTTTCTCATAATTTTATTTTTTATAATTAAATCCTAAAGTATCTTTTATATTTTGAGGCAATTCTGGTAAGTAAGATCTGGAAATCATTAGTGTTGCAATATTTGCTAAATCGGTAAATAGTTTGTGCTTATCGACAGTTTGTTTCAAATATCCTTGACCAGAACTTCCTCCAGTTCCAATTTTCTGTCCTAACATTTTTTCTACCATTTGCACATGTCTGAATCTCCAAGTTGCAATTTGATGATCAAATTCTACCAAATTTTTAAGTAATCTATAAGGAGAGTGTAAGATTGGCTCATCTCTATATAAATTGATTAAAAGTGCCGACATAGTCGCCTTATAAGAAAGTGAAGTTTCCCCATTTTCAATTGCACTATTATGTTTGGATTCATTTAGCACTCTTTCAAAATATTTTTTATTTTCTTCAATCATTCTTATTCTGAGAGTTCTGTCTTCATCCGTTAAGTTTGCAGATTTAATTCCTGAAATTTCTTTTTCTAATATTTCATTTACTGCCGATTCGTATTTTGAAGTGAAATCGAATCCTTCCATTTTTAAGAAAGGAATACGCTCCAACCATTTTTCTATCAAAGAAAACAAAGAGTTATTCTCTTCTAATTCTAAAATTTCTTCTTTCTTCTCTCCTTCAAATTGTGAGTGATAAGGGCATCCACCAAACTGATGTCTTTTCTTAATTTTCAGACCAAGCATGACTTCTAACTTTCTGAATTGATGTGATTGAAACCCAGATGCTGGAGAAAGATAATGACGGAAATCTAAAAAATCCAAAGATGTCATAGTTTCTAAAATATCCAACTGACCAACTAGTGTAGTCATAATTTTATTTACTCTTTCCAATCTACTAACTATAACTCCAAGATTGCTTTCATCAATTTTATCTGCTTTAAAAAGTTCCATTGCAGAATTTACTTCATGTAATATCTGTTTAAACCACAATTCATAAGTCTGATGAATGATGATAAATAGCATTTCTTCATGTGCTTCATTTCCTTTATCCTTACTAATTGGGTGTTGAGAGTCTAAAACAGAGTCTAATTTAAGATAATTTATATAATGAACTGAAGATATATTGCTTGGCATTTGATTGTTTTTTAATGCCGTAAATGTAAGAATATGATTTATAACATCAAAGTAGAAAATCCTAAAATTAGATATAAAAGCAAACTCATGCTTTCTACCCAAAAAGAATAATAAAAATCTGATTTTTTTTCAGAAGATTTAATGATAAAAAAAGATGTAATTAAAAATGAAATAATTATTCCGATTAAATGCTGAGAAAATATTTGTTTTTCAAAGTATTGAATAATATATAATCCTTCAGCAATCAATAGAGATAATACTGCAAGAAGTTTTGCTTTCGATTGGCCAAAAATTATCGGAATGGTTTTAAGTTTTTTATCATCAAACTTTAAATCTCGAATATCAAAAGGAATAGCAATAGCAAATACAAACAAAAAACGCCCAATAAGATGAAACCCAACATTGGAATCAATAGGGATGTCATTCTCCAAAACAAGCAAAAACATTGAGCTAATTGTCCAAACTAATGAAATGATAAAGATTTTAGAGAAAGGTATTTTTCTTAATCCGAAAGGATACAAAACAGATAAAACTCCAGAAATAACAATTACAATCTGGGTTTTAGTTTTTAAATCAAAAAAGTGATAGATACTCATTATTGCACCAATTGCAATAAGAATAAATACAGCTAATTTATTTTTGTTCAACCAATCTTTTCTAGATTGGTTTTGTATTTTTCTTAACCGAAAAATTCTCTGAAAGTTATAAGTAAAAAGGGTTGCGAAAAATACAAATTGAGACAGTTTGTAATTGGAAGTTCGAAACAAAATTTCTGAGCTAATAGTGAGCCCTAAAATGCAAAGAGCTACAAAAATGTTGCTATAGATAGGCCAAATCAAAATATTTTTTAGCAGGCGCATTATTGTCCAAAATTAGTAAAAAAGAAGAATCTTTTTTCTTTGATAAAACTACACCTATTATTTAGGCAATGTGTAATTTTGTATAAAATTTTTTGCAATGTCAAAATATACTTTTAAGGATAGACACATTGGCCCTAGAAATACTGAAATTGAAAAAATGCTTTCAGTTATGTCTTATGATTCTGTTGAAAAATTAATAGAAGAGACTATTCCTTCTCAAATCATGTTGCAAGAAAAATTAAACCTTCCAGATCCTCTTACTGAAAGCAGGTATAAAGAGCATATTAAAAGTCTTGCTCAAAAGAATAAGAATTATCGCTCCTACATTGGGATGGGTTATTTTAACACTATTTTACCTGGAGTTATTCAAAGAAATATTTTGGAAAATCCTGGTTGGTATACCGCTTACACACCATATCAGGCAGAAATATCGCAAGGCCGATTAGAGGCGCTTTTAAACTACCAAACAATGGTGTGCGATTTAACGGCTATGGAAATTGCAAATGCATCTTTACTTGATGAAGCAACTGCTGCAGCTGAGGCAATGCTTATGTTATTTAATGCCAGAAGCAGAAAGCAAAAGAAAGATGAGATAGTGAAGTTTTTTGTATCCGAGCTTTGCTATCCGCAAACCATTGATGTGCTTATTACAAGAGCAGAACCACTTGGCATTCAGTTAGAAATAGGGAATCATAGTAGTTTAAATTTAAACGAAAGTTATTTTGGAATTTTGCTGCAATACCCTGCAAAGTATGGTGAGGTTTTGGATTATTCTCAAATTGTTACTAAGGTGAAAGAAAATGAAGTTGCAGTTGTTGTGGCGGCTGATTTACTCTCATTAACAATGTTAACTCCTCCTGGTCAGTGGGGTGCAGATGTAGTAGTTGGAACATCTCAAAGATTTGGTATCCCTATGGGATATGGTGGCCCTCATGCTGCATATTTTGCTACACATGAGAAATACAAAAGAAATATTCCAGGCAGAATAATTGGAATAAGTAAAGATGCAGATGGTAATAGGGCGCTTAGAATGGCTTTACAAACCAGAGAGCAACACATTAAAAGAGAAAAAGCAACCTCAAATATTTGTACAGCTCAAGTTTTATTAGCTGTTATGGCTGGTATGTATGGAGTTTTTCATGGCAAAGAGGGGCTGAAAAATATTAGTAAAACTATTCATTCCCTTACAGCTACTTTGGCAGAAGGACTTACACAAATGGGGTGTAAGCAACTAAATGATATTTATTTTGACACCATTCAAATAAATATCGGCAATATGAATATGGACAATATACGAGCTTATGCTGAGGATGCTAAGATGAATTTTAATTTTATTGATGATAAAAATCTTTCTATCAGTATTGATGAAAAGGATGATTTATCCAATATCAATGATATTTTAAAAGTATTTGCAAAAAGTAGTAATATTTCTGATTCTGAAAATTTAATAAAAGAAATTTTAAATGGAGATTACAATAAAGCGGAAGCAAGGATTCCAGAAAATCTGTACAGAACTTCTCCCTTTTTAGAGCATGAAGTTTTCAACCGCTATCATTCTGAAACAGAAATGATGCGATATATTAAAAGTTTGGAGAATAAGGATTTGTCATTAACTCATTCCATGATTCCGCTAGGTTCTTGTACCATGAAGCTTAATGCAGCCACTCAGCTTTTTTCACTTTCTTGGGAAGAATTTGGTAATTTACATCCTTTTGCCCCCGCTCATCAAGCAAGGGGTTATCATATTATGTTTCATGAATTGGAAGAAATGCTTTGTGAAATCACAGGTTTTGATGCTATGAGTTTGCAACCTAATTCTGGCGCGCAAGGCGAATATGCTGGACTGATGGTTATTCGTGCATATCATAAAAATAGGGGAGAAGAACACAGAAACATCTGCTTAATTCCATCCTCAGCACACGGTACTAATCCTGCATCAGCTGTAATGTCTGGGATGAAAGTAGTAGTTACTCCTTGTGATGAAAACGGAAATATGGACATGGAGGCATTAAAGGAAAAGGCAATTGAGCATAAAGATAATTTGGCAGCTTTGATGGTTACTTACCCTTCAACCCATGGAGTTTTTGAAGAAGGCATCATGGAAGCAACCAGTATTATTCACGAAAAAGGAGGGCAAGTATATATGGATGGTGCTAATATGAATGCACAAGTCGGGTTTACTAATCCTGCTAAAATAGGAGTAGATGTTTGTCATTTAAATTTACATAAAACATTTGCTATTCCACATGGAGGTGGCGGACCTGGAGTTGGCCCAATTGGAGTTATGGAACATTTAAAAGCATTTTTACCAACTAATCCAATTATTATTACTGGAGGAAATAAAGCAATACCAGCTATTTCGGCAGCCCCTTGGGGTAGTGCATTGATACTTGCAATTTCTTATGCTTACATAAAAATGTTAGGTGCAGATGGTTTAACAAAATCAACTCAGATTGCTATTTTAAATGCAAACTACATTAAAAGCCGCTTAGAAAAACAATATAGTATATTGTATAAAGGTAAATGCGGAAATGTTGCTCATGAAATGATTATTGATTTCAGAGAATTTAAAAAAGATGGGATAGAGGTTGTTGATGTAGCCAAACGCTTGATGGATTATGGTTATCATGCGCCAACTGTTTCTTTCCCTGTTGCGGGAACATTAATGATTGAACCAACTGAAAGTGAGAGTTTAGTAGAAATTGATCGTTTTTGTGATGCCATGCTTGAGATAAAAAATGAAATTGATGAAGTGGTAAATAGGGAAGTTATACCTGAGGAAAGTGTACTCAAAAATGCTCCTCATACTATTTTTTGTTTGACAGAAGATTGGCAATGTAAGTATTCAAAAGAAAAAGCAGTTTTTCCTTTACCTTATGTTAAAGAGAATAAATTTTGGCCCGTTGTGCGTAGAGTGGATGATGTTTTTGGAGACAGGAATTTGCATTGTTCCTGTGCTCCAAGAGAACTATCAATAAATCGTTAAATAAAGTAGAAAATCGCTAAAGCAGAATAATTAAAATCGTTATCCAAAGCAATAGACTATACAAAAATGATTTTATTCTAATAGTCTTTAAATTCTATAATTGAAAGGTTAATTACTATTAAGAATAAGCTAATTTGAAAGCTTTTTTCTAACTGCTTTTATCACACTAAAACTAATATATTCATAGAACCTTGAGTTTAAGAAAATAGTAGCTATAAAAAAGATAATGAAATATGGAAAAGAAAGTTTTTTATTCTTTACTTTTAAAACAAGCTTTTATAAAAACAAATTGAATTATAAATCCTACCTTTGTAGCTCAATAACTTATCTGAAATTGGATGGAAACCATTGAGATCATTGGGTACCTTGGGGCAATTGTAGTAGGGGTGCTGGTGGCATTGGTTGGGGCAGGCGGCTCCATCCTTACTGTACCCATTTTGGTTTATCTTTTTGGTGTTGCACCGGTAGCCGCAACGGGATATTCTCTCCTCATAATTGGAATAACCTCCTTCATCAGCACCTTTGGTTATATATACAGGAAACTGATCAACTACCGCATCGTGGTTTTGTTTGGCATACCCTCCATTATTGCCGTTTACCTAACTAGACGGTTCCTGGTGCCGATGATTCCCATTGAAATATATGAGCAGGGAAACTTACTCATTACCAAAGATTCCTTTTTAATGCTGTTATTGGGTGTGCTGATCATGATATCTGCCATTTTCATGGTATCGTTAAAAAATAACTGCCAACCAAATGAACCACCAGTCAAGATATCCAGTTTTCAATATTCCCGAATGATCCTTATAGAAGGAGTCATCATTGGTGTCCTGACCGGTTTTGTAGGAACGGGAGGTGGGTTCATGATCATACCTGCACTGGTCATCTTGTGCCAGATACCTATTAAGACCGCAGTAGGGTCAGCTCTCCTTATTGCTGCCTTTAAGTCAGGCATTGGATTCCTTGGGGAAATAGGCAACAACCCCGATATTGATTACCAACTTATAGGTGTCTTTACTGGCCTGGCCCTGATAGGCATTGCCATTGGGAACTTTCTGTCTCAAAAAGTATCGGGCTATAGACTACGTAATGCTTTTGGCTATTTTATCCTGATGATCGCCATCTTTATTTTGATCCGGGAATATATGAACCTATAAGGTTATTTTTTGTAAAATGCTTCTTTAACCGGTTTGAGTGGCCGTCCCATCCAAAGTGGCCGTCTTAACCCTTCCGGTCCAGGAGCAGGGCGAGTCATCTCCTGCCATTCTTTATAGACAGCAAAAGACCGGTTGGTATCTACAAATATATCACCGTATTTATCATCAGCACCGGCCTTTTCTATCCTCACCTTTTGGTGCCAGCAATGCATACCGCTTATGGGGTCTGGATGTACCGGAAAGGTAATGTTCTGATGCACCCCGCCATCTTTCCAAAATATATGCTGACTATCGCTGTCATCACTGTCATATCGCTCTATCTGTGTAACAGTATTCATCAGGTATTTTCCCTTTTCTACCTCTTCAATTTTAACCGTGTTCATAGCCCATCGGTTGGCCAGGGGATCCTGCTTCCTTCTCCACCTGCCAATGTGATGAGAACAGGCCACAACCCCAGGCCTAATGGATTCCGTCACCCATACCTTGTCTACAAAATAACCAATATCTGTATTTACTTTCAGCAGGTCTCCATTCTTTACTCCGAGCTTTGTAGCATCGGAGGTATGCATCCATATGGGATTTCTGTTGGATATCTCTGCCAGCCATTTGGCATTGCCCGAACGGGTATGGATCAATGCTGGCAAACGAAAGGTAGGCACAAGTGGGAATTCTCCCTTTCCATTATCCATGTCTTTCCAATGCACATGGGATTTAATATAGCCAGGTATCGCATATTCAGGCCATTTCCAGTCGATCATGGTTTGAGAAAATATTTCTTGCTTTTTAGAAGGGGTAGGAAACCCTTCCCGGACCTTACCATCAACCATGGGCCCTATCACATCACCATTTTTCCTAACCAACCCATCCTCATCAGGTTGTGTTTCTCCTGCCTCCAGCTCTGTCATGTGCCTGTCATATACCTTATCTGTGATCTCAAAGGCTCCGTATTTTTTCATGTAATCGAGCTCTGTAAGCCCCTCCTTTTCCGCCTTTTCCGGAAGACCCGGAACATTTTTAAATATGTGATGGTAATACTCATCAATGGTCACCTTTTTACCCTCGGAGCTGGGCGATTCAAAATGTTTCCTGATACCTAAAGAACCATCCGGGTCAATGCGCCAGGACAGCTCTATCCAGAATTCATCCTCCTCCCATACCTCTCCGACATTGGCTTCATAGGTGTGGGTTACTTCTTCCCCATTTTTTCTTTTGAACTCCCGCAGTACGGGTTGTCGGAATGCGATCCACATTCCTGAATGGGTCTCGTAACTGTTGAGGTCATGCCGTTCGGCAGAATGCCCCATGGGAAGCACATAATCTGCATTAAAGGCCGTTTCATTCCAAGTTGGCGTGAGTGCAATATGCATACCTACCTTGCTCTCATCCTGTAGCATCTCCATCCAGGAAAACCCATCCGGATAGGTCCATACGGGATTAAACACACGGGTAAAATATACGTCCAGCTTGCCTCTTCCCTCTTTTACCATATGGGGTAAAATAAAGCTCATCTCATAGTGAGCCATGGGATATTCATCAGGAAAATGCAGCTCGTTCCAAAACTTATGAGCTGGAGGATTGTTAAAAAATGTAGGCTTGAACTTGTTCCAGGCACTGGGCATAGTGCCCCCCTCCGTACCCACTGCCCCAACCAAAACACTTAAGAAATGCAATGCCCGTGTGGCCTGCCACCCACCCAGATTACCTGCAGAAGCACTCCGCCAGTTGTGGCAGGCAAACTGGGTGCCGGCCTTACCAATTTCTCTTGCAACATCTACAATTGCTGCTGCATCCACCCCACATTCATCAGCGGCATATTCAGGTGTATAGGAACTGTATTCCTTTTTAAGGGCTTCAATGAATTCTGCAAAGCCATGCTCCTCCTTTTCAGGAAAACGGTAAGCCATGAATTCTTTCCAATTCACCCATTGCTCCATAAAGCCTTGGTTGTACAGGCCTTCATCCAAGATGATCTTTGCCATGGCCAAAAATAGGGCTGCTTCCGTTCCCGGATAGGTGGCCAGCCAGTAGTTTGCCATGCTAGCGGTATTGGATAACCGGGGATCGATTACACAAAGCTTGGCCCCTTTCATCATTCCTTCAATGATACGCTGCGCATGGGGATTGAAATAATGCCCTGTTTCCAGGTGGGCACTCAAAAGCAAAATAAATTTGGCGTTCGCATGGTCTGGTGAAGGGCGGTCATAACCCTGCCATATGGAATAACCAAATCGGGCTCCTGCCGAGCATATGTTCGTATGGCTGTTGTGACCATCTACACCCCACGACTTCAGCACCCTATCCATATATCCTTCATGTCCCGGTCTACCCACATGGTAGACCACCTCATTGTTTCTCTCCTCTACAATTGCTTTTCTTATCCTGCCTGCAATATCATTCAGGGCATCATCCCACGTAACCCGCTCCCACTTTCCTTCCTTCCTGTCTCCTACCCTTTTCATGGGATACAATATTCGGTCCGTATCTTTGATCTGGTTAATGGTGGCCGGGCCCTTGGCACAATTTCTGCCTCTACTACCCGGGTGATAGGGGTTGCCTTCAAACCTTCTTATTTCCTGGGTTTCCTTATCCACGTAAGCCAGCAATCCACAGGCAGCCTCACAATTAAAGCAGGTGGTGGGTATAATGGAATACGATTTCTTTTCTTTTTTTGGCCATGCCTTTGCTTCATATTCCTCCCAGTGGTCCCATTTTTCTGGAGGTGGATAATTAGAAAGAGGGCCTGGCTCATCCAACTTGGGAAGGGCCTCTTCCAAACCGGAAAGATCCTTGCCTTTGAACCGGTCCAACTTCTTGATGAGCCCCAGGGACTCGGCTGTTTTTTCTATAAAAGTGCGTTTGTCTCCCATCAGCTCAGCGGTATTAATTGGGGTGCTTTTACCAGTACATGGTTAGCAATCCAGGTTCCTATAATCACCAATACTGCAGCACCTAAATCCATGTAAGACACATTGACGAACAACAATGCTATGGGAAGGATGTTGCCCAGCAATACCACACCCAGCCAAAATTGGTTTTTAAAAATTCCTTGATGAATCATTTTTGAAGCCAGCCTGGCATCTCTATTGGATTCTTTGTGCAATGCCTCATAAACCGAATATAGCAAATGCGCAAAGGTGCTGCATAGCAAGACAAACCTAACCCAATAAACACCCTCCAGCGCCATGATGTACGATAGCACAAGCATTGCCGAACCGCCTACCATAATAGAATGAAGGAACATGTGAAATGGCAACATTTTGTTCTGCCAGTAATCTCTGCCCTTAGCCTGAGCAAATAAGAAAGCGGTGTAAACCACTGTTAGGAATGCAAAAGGAAAAATAAGGTAGTTTAATACTGTCAAGCTACCCATCCAATCCATGTAATAACCCAACATCCAGGCAGACATTAAGCCACCAAATACTGTGATAATATAAGCTCCCCTAACAATCCAGGATCTCCATTGTGGTCGTAGCAATACGCTTAGAAACCGATCTGGTCTGTCCAGGTCCTTAACCAACAGGGCACCTGTAATGGTCAGAAACACGAGACCAACAAATAGGCTGACTAACACCATGTCTTGTCTGCCTTTCCCCAGCCAATAAAGCACAATGGAGATCAGGACTGCACCACCGGCAATCCCTTTGGTTACCAAATAGGCAGCTACCTCCCATCCCCAAAGAACCCCTTTATCTGGTGCATCGTAAGTTCGGGCAGCACTGTTGTCAAACTTTTCTGAAGGGCTCGGATCTTTTGCTACATTATGTCCTACTCCCCTTTCTTGCGAGCTCCACATATAACCAGATTCCCTGTTGGTTGCAACTGGCTCAAGGGATATCTCATCGGCTTCAATATAAAAAAGCTTGGGAGCTGTACCTTTTTCCGTTTTTCTTGCTACCACTGTGTTTTCCGCCAAAAGCTGGCTGATCTCCGTGGTATCATCATCCATATCACCAGATATGATTGCATGCTCAGGACATACCACAACACAAGCCGGTTCCAGCCCATTATCAACTCGATGGGTGCAATAATTACATTTGGAAGCGGTATTGCTTAATGGGTCAATGTATAGAGCATCATAGGGGCAAGCCTGTGTACAGGCCTTGCAGCCAATACATCGGTCCTTATCAAAATCCACTATCCCATCATCCCTGGTGTACAATGCAGTAACTGGACAAACTTCAACGCATGGTGCATTAGCACAATGATTGCAACGCATCACCGAAAAAGAACGTTGAGAATATGGAAATTTACCGTGCTCAATGTATTTTACCCAGGTGCGATTTACTCCAACAGGAACTTCGTGCTCACTTTTGCAAACAACCGTGCAGGCATGACATCCGATACATTTCCTATTGTCAATTATGAAACCGTAATTGCTGATATTCTACTATTTTTATTACTAATCTAAGAAAAAATTACTAAACCCAAAGCACTAAAGATAAAGATGATTCTTAGTGCGATTGAAATTTGTTCCTTAGTAAAAAGAAAAATATTTTTTTAGAGATTAATTGTATTTCCATTCTAATTTTTTGCAAATAAAACAACTTTATTATTATTAAGTAATATTTGTTAGGTAAATATTTTTCCAGGATTTAATATCTGATTAGGGTCAAACAGTTTTTTAATTCCTTTTTGTAATTTCAATTCTTTTTCTGAAAATACAATATCCATAAAATTCTTTTGCACCAAACCAACACCATGTTCTCCACTAAGGGTGCCTCCAAGACTTTTGGTCAACTGAAAAATTTCACGAATTCCAAAGTCAAGTTTGTTGTTCCAATCCTCATCACTCATATCCCCTTTTATGATGTTGATGTGCAAATTACCATCCCCTGCATGTCCATAGCAAACCGATTTGAATCCATATTTTTTTCCAATCTCTTTTACTCCTTTTAATAATTTAGCCAATTCTGCTCTTGGCACTACTGTATCTTCTTCTTTATAAATTGAATTGGACTTTACCGATTCTGCAATTGCCCTACGCAATTTCCAAATTTGATTTTTTTGACTTTCACTATCAGCCAAAAGAATTTCACCACACTCAAATAACTCCATAACTTTAGCAATTCGTTCACAATCTTTATTTAACACTTCCATATCATTTCCATCTACTTCTACTAAAAGATGAGCTTGTATCTCATCTTCAATTTGAAGATCAATATCGGTATATTTTAAGGTCCAAATGGTAGCATCTCTCTCAATAAACTCCAATGCTGAGGGCGTAATACCAGCACGAAAAACTGCAGAAACCGATTCACAAGCTTTCTCAGTAGAAGTGAAAGGCACAAGCATTGTAACATCTTTTGTTGGTAAAGGAATTAACTTGAACACAATTTTAGTAATGATTCCAAGGGTGCCTTCACTGCCAATCATAAGGGAAGTTAAATTATAGCCTGTTGTATTTTTTAGCACATTAGCACCAGTCCAGATTATTTCTCCTGTGGGCAATACTACCTCCAAATTCAGTACATAATCTTTGGTTACGCCATATTTTACGGCTCTTGGGCCGCCCGCATTTTCGGCTAAATTCCCGCCTAACAAGCAGCTTCCTTTACTAGATGGATCAGGTGGATAAAACAATCCTTTTTTGGATACTGCATTCCTGAAAAATTGATTGATAACTCCTGGCTCTACAGTTGCTTGTAAATTACGCTCGTCAATTTCTATAATCGCGTTTAAGCGTTCCGTACTCAAGGCTACTCCACCATAAATTGGTAAAGATCCGCCACTCAACCCAGTCCTTCCTCCACAAGGAGTTACAGGAATATTCTCAGCATTGCAATACTTTAAAACATCAGCAATTTCATCAGATGTTTTTGGTTTTAAAACAACTTCAGGAGGATAGAATAAATCCTCCGTTTCATCATGACTGTATTCTGCTAATTTTTCTTCATCAGTAAATACAAAATTGACACCTATTACTTTTTTTAAAAAAGAAATATCATCAATATTTAATTGCTTGTATTCCATCTGCACAAATTTAATTAAATTCGCCACTACTTATTTACTGCTTACAAATAAAGATGAAAAAATTACTAACACTTACGCTTTGCTTTTTGCTTATTACTCCAACTTATGCACAAAAGCGTGATATTACATTGGAAGATTTATGGAAGAATCACGTTTTCTACCCCGCCTATATTGGAGGATTTAAATCCATGAATGATGGAGAGCATTATTCAACTTTGGAGCAAACTGATGAGGGTCAAGAAATCATAAAATACCAATTTAACAATGGTAAAAAAGTACGTGCCTTATTTAATAGTGCGAATTTTAAAATCCAAAAAATTAAGGGTTATTCTTTTAGTAATGATGAGAAACAAATTTTGCTTAAAACAGAAACCGAGAAGATTTATAGGCATTCAAGTAAGTCAATTTATTACGTCTACAATGTGTTTACCGATAAGCTCAAAAAATTCAATGATGATAAAATTATGTATGCTACTTTTTCTCCTATTGGGGATAAGATTGCCTATGTATTTGAGAACAATTTATATATCAAAGATATTAGGACTGAAAAAATCACTCAAGTAACTAATGATGGCAGAAAGAACCATATTATTAATGGTGCTTCCGACTGGGTTTATGAAGAAGAGTTTTCACTTGTTCGTTCTTTTGAGTGGGCTCCTGATGGAGAAAATATTGCTTATTATAAATTTGATGAATCTCATGTAAAAGAATTCTCAATGGATCTTTTTAAAGGCGAGCTTTATCCTACTCAGGATGTGTTTAAATATCCAAAAGCTGGTGAAACTAATTCTGTGGTGAAAGTCTATTTTTATAATCTTAAAGAAGCAAAAAATACTTTTGTATATACTGAAAAAGATTACGAATATCTTCCTAGAATTAAATGGACAAATAATCCTAATAAGATGGTTATTCTTGGAATGAATCGCCACCAAAATGAATTAGACTTTATTTTAGCAAATGCATCTGATGGCTCAAATAAAGTACTGTTTACTGAAAAAGACAAATACTACATTGATATTCATGATAACCTTACTTTTTTGCCAGAAAGAAATTTTATCTGGACATCTGAAAAGGATGGTTTTAATCATATTTATTTAAGAGATTTTGAAGGGTCAGAAATTCAGCTTACGAAAGGTAATTGGGAGGTAACAGATTTTCATGGGGTAGACTCGGATAAAATGGAGTTATATTATACATCTACAGAGGACGGTTCAATCAACCGTTCTTTATATGTGCAGAATTTGGAAAGTGGTGAGAAAAGAAAACTCAGCACTGAAATTGGTGTAAACTCTGCATCATTCAGTAAAGGACTAAAATATTATATGAATTCTATTTCAACAGCTAATATTTCACCTAAATTTACTTTACACAAAGCGGATGGGACTCAGTTAAAAGTGTTAGAAGACAATGCAGATTTCAATACTAAAATGGAAGATTTTAATCTTTCTAAAAAGGAGTTTTTCACCATAAAAACAGAAGATTCAGAATTAAATGCTTGGATGATAAAACCACCAAACTTTGAAAAGGAAAAAGAATATCCACTATACATGTTTTTATATGGAGGCCCCGGCTCACAACAAGTAAAAAACTCTTTCGGTTGGACAAATTATTATTGGTATCAGATGCTAGCACAAAAAGGATATATTGTTGCTTGTGTGGATAATAGAGGAACTGGTGGAAAAGGTGCAGAATTCAAAAAGATGACGTATAAAGAACTAGGTAAATTCGAAACAATAGACCAGATAAATGCCGCAAAATATTTTGGAAACTTACCCTATATTGATACTGATAGAATTGGAATCCAAGGATGGAGTTATGGAGGCTATATGTCGTCATTAGCTATCACTAAGGGAGCTGATGTTTTCTCTTTAGCTATTGCAGTTGCCCCAGTTACCAATTGGAGATATTATGATAATATTTATACTGAACGATTCATGCAAACACCTCAAGAAAATGCAAGTGGATATGATGAGAATTCTCCAATTAATCATGTAGATAAACTAAAAGGCCATTATTTATTGGTGCATGGATCAGCTGATGATAATGTACACGTGCAAAATACTATGGAAATGATTTCAGCCTTAGTAAAAGCAAATAAACAGTTCGATTTATTTATTTATCCTGACAAGAATCATGGTATTTACGGTGGAAACACACGTTATCATTTGTATAAAAAAATGACAGATTTTATTTTAAAGAATTTATAACAGAAAATTTATTATTTTCGGCACTTAATAAAAACCTAAATAAATATGGGACAAATTATTGGATACATCCTCTTTACAATTATAGCTGTATTCGGGGCAAAATGGTTTATAGAAAAAGATGGTCATCCTAAGGCTCTTTTTTATCTGTTTTTCGCAGAAATGTGGGAAAGATTTAGTTTTTATGGAATGAGGGCATTACTCGTTTTATATATCATTAAAGATTATATGGCGAGCGTGGAGAACAATGAAGAAATTGCATATGGTATTTATGCTGCATATGGAGCATTGGTGTATGCTACACCTTTACTTGGCGGATTCCTTGCTGATCGTTTTATAGGATATAGAAAAGCCATTATGCTTGGTGGAATCTTGATGGCTGCAGGACATTTCTTTATGGCATTTCCAATTGATTTCTTCTTTTATGGAGCTCTTGGATTATTAATTGCAGGTAATGGCTTTTTTAAGCCAAACATTTCTTCATTAGTAGGGTCTTTATATGAAGAAGGAGATATAAAAAGAGATTCTGGTTTCACAATATTTTACATGGGAATAAATTTAGGTGCTGCAGTAGCACCACTACTATGTGGATATATTGGAGAAATGTGGGGCTGGCATTATGGATTTGGGCTTGCTGGAGTAGGAATGTTAGCTGGTGTCGTTGTATTCTGGGATGGAATTAAAAAAGGTGTTTTTGGAGATAAGGGGCTACAACCTATTGAATACCAAGAAAAGAAATTTTTTAATTTTAATATTGAAAAGTTAGTATGGGTTTTTGGATGTTTAATTGTACCCATTTTTGCATATTTAATTGTTTTAGAAGCTAGCGGGGCTGAATTTTTGGGGACAATAATAAATATACTCTTAGTAATTTCTGTGGGTTATGCTGGTTATCTTATGTATGAAAATTATAGAGATGGTCAGCCTGCTGCCGCTAATAAAATTGGGTCGATTTTAATTTTAGCAGTACTTTGTGCTGTATTTTGGGCTTGTTTTGAACAGGCTGGAAGTTCCTTAGTAGTATGGGCAGACAAGTGTATTGATTTGAAATTTATGGTTGCTTCTCAAACAAATGCTATAAATCCTGGATATATCATCTTCCTTGCCTTTCCTTTTGCTTTATTATGGGAAAAACTTGATTTATGGGGAAAAAACCCTAATACAGCAAAGAAATTTGCTATGGGTATTGCTTTCTTAGGATTAGGATTCTTGGTATTCGCATACAGTATTAATTTTATTAGTGATGCCGGGAAATTGCCATTTTCTACACTTTGGATTGGTTGGCTATTAATTACTACAGGGGAACTATGTTTATCTCCTATTGGTTTGTCAAAAGTTACTCAATTAAGCCCTAAAAAATCTATAGCATTTTTTATGGGTCTTTGGTTTTTATCATCTACCGTAGCACATTACATAGCAGGGGCTCTGGCAAAATTAACTATAGGTGGTCAAACAACAAGTTCAGAAGGGTTATTGGGCAAATTAAATACCATGTTGTTTAGTGGTGTTGACCCTACTGCAAATGGTGTTGCAGAGGCAATGATATATAATGACTTATTTGGGAAAATAGGATTTGTTACTATAGGAATTGCTCTTGTTACACTTCTTATTTCTCCAATAATTAAAAAATTAATGCACGATATTCACTAACACACAAAAAAATGAAACATTTATTAACAGTAGTATTATTAGCATTTTCTCTTAATGGATTTGCACAACAAAAACCATTAGAATGGCATACAGATGTTAAGAAAGCGATTGACGTATCGATTGAAAATGGGAAACCATTGCTTTTCTTTTTCACTGGAAGCGATTGGTGTGGATGGTGTAAACGTTTACAAAAAGAAGTTTTCTTTAAGCCAGAGTTTGCTACTTGGGCAAATAAAAATGTAGTATTAGTAGAGTTAGATTTTCCAAGAAGAACGAAACTTTCAGCTGAATTACAAAAGCAAAATAGAGAATTAGGGCAGATGTTTGGAGTAAGAGGATATCCTACTATTTGGTTTGTAACTCCTGAAATTCAAGAAAGTAGAAAAATCAATTTTCAGAAGTTAGGAAAACAAGGATATGTAGCTGGTGGTCCAAAAGCATGGATTGCAGGAGCTGATAAATATATTAAGCCAAAGAAATGAGAAAACTAGTTCTTCTCAGTTTTCTTTTATTATTTAGTATTGCTGCTTTCTCACAAGGTGAGGCTAAAACTAATATTCAATGGTTAAAGCTTAATAAAGCAGAAGAGTTAGCTGCAAAATACGATAGTGACATGCTTGTTTTCTTCTTTCGTAATGGCTGTCCAGATTGTAAGAGGATGAAAGAAGAAACGTTCAAGAATCCTGAAATTATCAAATTAATTAATGAGAATTTTTTTCCTGTAATGTTAAATGCAAGAACAAAAGACACCATTGTATATAATAGTAAAAAGTATTTTAATCAGCAGCCTGTTGAGCATGGCTCTACCTTTAGGCACGATTTGTTTCATGAATTAGCAGATGCTGTTAAAGGTCAATACTACTATCCTTATATTGTTATTATTGATGGAGAGCATAAAAAGGTAAAGCCTCTCCCTGGCTTTTTCCCTACCATCCGTTTAAAAAGAAGTCTGTCCTCACTTTTAAATTCTGAACCAAAATAAAAAAAGGAGCTTTAACTCCTTTCTTTCGGGTGGATGATGGGATTCGAACCCACGACCCCCGGAACCACAATCCGGTGCTCTAACCAACTGAGCTACAACCACCATTTTTAGCGAGTGCAAATATAAATATTTGATAGATATACTACGCTTATTTATAAAGTAAAAATGCAGTATATTTGTTTCGAAATATGAGAGATAATAAACATACAGAAGTCCTAAAAGTGGATGGAATGACTTGTGCCAATTGTGCACTTGGAATTAGAAAACATTTGGAAAAAAATGGAGTGCAAGAGGTTGCTATTAATTTTATAACTTCTGAAGCTTCTTTTGCTAAGGATTCAAAAAATACTTCAAACAAGGTAATTCAATTAATAAATGAGATTGGGTATAAAGCACAAAGTATAAGTATTAATAAAAAAGAAGAAAAGCTTTCCTCATTAGAAAAGAAATTCATTTTTACTTTATTTTTTACACTTCCTCTTTTTTCTCATATGTTTTTACCAAAAGACTTTTTTCTACAAAATGCTTTAGTCCAATTTGCGCTATGCTTACCTGTATTTATTGTTGGATTAACGTATTTTGGAAAAAGTGCTTTGAGCAGTTTAAAATCCAGATTACCCAATATGGATGTACTCATAATGATGGGAAGTTCAGCTGCTTTTTTTTACAGTATTTACGGATTGACACTTTCTATTAACGGGCATCCTAATGCTCATAATTTTTTGTTTTTTGAAACCACTGCAACCATCATCACTTTAGTTCTTTTAGGAAATGTTTTGGAGTACAGATCGGTAAAGCAAACTACCACTGCAATTGCCGAATTATCAGCAATTCAAATAGGTGTTGCTAAAAAAGAAGTCAATGGAGAAATTTTAGAAACTCCTTTTGATCAGGTTAAAGTAAATGATATCCTTATTGTAAATGAAGGGGATAAAATACCTGTTGATGGTGTGCTTGTGTGGGGGTCGGCTTTGATAGATGAATCTATGCTTACTGGAGAAAGTAGTCCTCTAAATAAAGAGGCGGAAAGTAATGTAATAGGAGGTACTATTGTAACTTCTGGAAGCATAAAAATAAAGGCAACTTCAGTGGGCAAAAACACGCTTCTTTCTCAGATTATTGAATTAGTTAAAAATGCAGAGGAGAACAAACCTAATATTCAAAGTATGGGTGATAATGTCAGTGGGGTTTTTGTTCCTGTTGTATTAGTTATTGCAATTATTACTTATTTCTTTTCTTCATTATTGATTGCTTATTATAATGTTGATGCTCCCATTTCTGATCCTCTTTTAAGAGCAATTGCAGTATTAGTTATCTCCTGTCCTTGTGCTATGGGATTAGCAACACCAACTGCTGTAATGGTTGGTATTGGTAGAGCTGCAAAAAAAGGGATTTTACTAAAAGGAGGAGGAACACTTGAAAAATTAGCGAGCATAAAAAAAATAGTTTTTGATAAAACGGGTACACTTACTACAGGGGATTTTTCTGTTAAAAATATTAATATTCTGGAAGGAGAGGAACAATATGTTAAAAGTGTCATTTTTAATTTAGAAAAACACTCCTCTCACCCTATTGCAGTTTCCCTTATGAAAAACCTAAAATCTGAAGCAGAAGTTTTTGAATTGGAAGGTGTTAAGGAAGAAAAAGGTATAGGAATTTCAGCAAAAATAGGTAATGATATTTTTCAAATTGGCTCTTCAAGGTTATTACAAAATACAGAAGAACATGATTTGTTTTTACTTAAAAATAATAAAGTAATTGCAACTATCGATATTGAAGATGAGTTAAAATCAGATATCAAAAAAGTATTGCTACAAGTAAAAGATTTTAATATAAATTCCGTTTTATTGAGTGGCGATAAGAGAAAGAAATGTGAAAATTTAAATGAAAAATTGCATTTTTCAGAAGTTTATACTGAGCAGTTGCCACATCAAAAATTGGAAAAAATAGAAGAATTGGTTACAAAGACTCCTACTGCAATGTTTGGGGATGGTATAAATGATGCTCCAGCACTTGCAAGGGCTACCGTTGGTATTTCTATTGGTAATGCTACACAAGTTGCTATACAATCGGCTGATGTAATTTTACTTGATAAAACTAGGCTACATCAATTGCCAAAAGCATTGCAAGTGGCTAGACATACTTTACTGACAATAAAGCAAAATTTATTTTGGGCTTTTGCCTATAATATAGTTGCAATTCCTATTGCGGCTTTGGGTTTTCTGAATCCTATGTGGGGAGCACTTTTTATGGCCTTCTCTGATGTTGTTGTAATTGGGAATTCTGTTCGTCTCAAATACAAAAAAATATTTTAAAAGATGAGAGATTTAATTGCAAGAGGATTAAAAGATTTGCTTTATCATAAAAAAGAAGTAAGCAATACAGCTATTTTATTTTCTACCCAGATTCTAGTACTAATAATTGGACTTGGAATTAAAACAATTCAGGTTAGAGCACTTAGCCCAAAAGAATACGGTTTGCTTGCTCTTTTTGGAACGATTACTTCAGTAATTGTTTTGTTTTTTCATTACGCTTCTTTTTCCTCTTTAAAAGTTATTTTAGCTAATAATACAGATAAACAAAAGGAAAAAGAATTGGTTGGTTTAGGAGTTCTAATTGCAGGATTTCTTGGAATTTTATTTTCTACCACACTTTTTACTATAAGCTTTTTTGTGGATAATCTACTTCATGCAGAAATAGGGGATTTGCTTATGTTTTTAGCTCCATTTTGTTTTATACTTCCATTTCAATTTTTTATTTCGGAGATTTCAATTGGAGCCAACAAACTAAAACAATTAGCAGTTTTTCATTTGTTTTCTCGGATTCTTTTTATTGCATCTCTTCTTGCTTTTTTCAAGGGAGATTTGCTAAATGTGAAATTGATTATTATTCTAAATTTGTTAGCTTGGCTTGTTTCCACTATTGTAATTTTAATCAGTTATAAACCATCTTTTAGTAAAATAACGAAAAACTTTGAAAAAGTAAAAGAGAAAAATAAATCATTTGGATTCCCCTATTATTTTGGTGCTATTGTAAACCAATCTACTTACAAATTAGATGAACTTTTCATCACCTATTTTATAAATATTACACAATTAGGATTCTACACTTTAGCGAGTATAATTTGTTCTCCAATGACTTTTCTTAGCCGAGCTTTTGTGAATAGTATTTTTAAAAAGATGGCCTTGAAAGACAGGATTCCTATCCGTGTTTTTGTATATAACGCCCTTTGGCTGAGCTTTTGTGTTTTGTTTTTATATCTTTTTTCCGATCTTATTGTAAGCACATTATTTGGAGAAAAATACATGCAAGTGAGTGGTTATATTCTACCACTTTCCATTGCTTTTTTATTTCAAGGGATGTATGCACCTTTTACTTTCTTGGTGGTAAAATCGAAAGGAAAAGAACTTAGAAATGTTGCTTATGCTGAAGCAATGGTAAATGTGATTGGGAACCTCTTATTAGTTCCCGATTGGTTTGTTTTTGGATATGAAGTAGGAGGATATGGTGTTTTAGGAGCAATTAGTGCAAGTATCTTATCTCGTTTTACACACTTTGTTGGGCTTTGGTATTATTACAATAAAATGATGAGATCATGAAAATTTGCATGCTTACATCTTTGCATTCCCCTAAGGACGATCGTATCTTTTTTAAAGAAGCTGTTTCATTAAAAAACAAAGGATTTCAGGTGAATATTTTATGCTTGGCAGATGAGAAAGGGTTTGTAAGAGATATGGCTGGGAATGTATTAAATCCGAATTTGGAAAGTTGTATTGAAAGTGATGGAATAAACATTATTGGAATTCCGAAACAGCAAGGAGTGTTAGAAAAAGCACTTCATATAATAGGAAAAGGAAAAACATGGAAAAATTTTATTGTAAAAGCAGTAGAGTTTGAAGCAGATATATATCATGCTCACGAGCCACAAACTGCTTTTATAGGACTAAAAATAGAGCAAAAAACAAATGCAAAATTAATTTATGATGCTCACGAACCCTGGATTTTTTCTCGCTCAATAAAAGAATGGATTCTAAAGAAATTATGTCTTTCAAGACTTACAAATCTAATTTCTGCTAATGCTATAACTCAACAATCGTTACTTCAAGAAAATCCAAAACTAAATACAGAAGTTATTTATAACTGTTCCCCTTCTTTTTTTTTAAATTATCAAAAGGAAAATACTGAAGTTATTATCTGTCATGAAGGATCTCTTTGGTTCAATAGAGGATTAAAATTGATTGTGGAAGCGTTGATTATTTTAAAAACTACGCAACCTAATTTCAAATTCAGAATTATTGGAGATGTTTTTGCAGAAGAGAAAAAATATTTAGAAAAAAAAATAAAAGAAAATAATTTAGAGGAAAATATTGAGATTACGGGCTGGCTTAGCTATAATGATGTGCCAAAATCATTAGCCGAATGCAGTATTGGTATAATTACAAATACGGATGAAGAACGCAATACTTTAGCTGGTCCTCCAAACAAATTATTTAACTATATGACAATGGGTTTAGCAATTGTTACTGTGGATTTATCTGCTACTACCGCTATTATAAATGAAACAACTTGTGGAATTATTTTACAAAAAAGAGACGCTCAACTTTTAGCTAAGGAGCTTCAAAATTTGTTAGACAATACTGCCATAAGAAAACAGTTTCAAGAGAATGCTTTACGCTGGGCAAAAACAAAATTTAATTGGCAATCAGAAGCAGAGAAATTATTTCAGTTTTATAATCGCTTGAAGTAAAATTATTTCTAAATTTACCGCTCAATTATTTTTTAAACCTAAAAAACAAGATTATGAAAAAAGGATTACTATTTATTTTTACATTATTATTTGGCGCAAATCTAATGGCTCAAATAGCACCAAATCAAGTGTTTAACGCTTCTGATATTGCTGTGATTAACGACAAAGTGATTATGGGAGGGGATGAGGTATTGAAAGATTTGATAAGGGAGCCAAATCCATCAACTGCTTCCATGAGAATGGCTATGCCTATCAATGAGTATATTGTAGGAACTACCACTTACGATTTGCAATCCAATGCTACTGTTATGGACAGAATTCTGCATCATCATGATGGCACAATTTCTGTGGCATGGACAAGAAGTACTGAATTTAATACTTCCTGGACAGATAGAGGAACGGGCTATAACTTTTTTGATGGAACAGCTTGGGGCTCACAACCAACTTCTCGCTTAGAAACTTCAAGATGTGGCTGGCCTTCAATGCTTGCTACAAATTCTGGAAAAGAAATTGCAATTGCTCATAATACAGCAAATTCCTATTTTCAAATGACTTATAGAAATACTATTGGCTCTGGCACTTGGACTGAGCAGATTGTTTCCTCACAAGATAGTAATGGTGTGTATCGTGATTTAGTTTGGAATCGATCAGCAATTGGCGGAAATAATGGTGAGAGTATTCATATGATTGGAGTTACTGCCCCAACTGGACTTTCTGGTACGATTTATAATGGTTTGGATGGTGCTTTGTTATATTATCGCTCACAAGACGCAGGTGTAACATGGGACATACAAGATATGCAATTACCCACTATTGATACTTCTATGTTTACTCGTTTTGGAGGAGATAGTTATGCTATTAAAGCACAAGGAGAGATTGTTTGTATTGCATTTTTTGGAGAATGGGATGATACCTTTATTATGAAATCAACTGATAATGGAGATACTTGGACTAAAACAATAGTACTTGATTTTCCTGTTGATAAGTATGCGACAGATGATGGAATTGATTTAGATAATGATGGCGTGATGGATTCGCTTTATACTACTGATGGATCTGGAGCATTATTGCTTGATAATAGTGGTATGGCACATGTATTTGCTGGTAATATGAGAATATTAGATGCTGATTTATCTGATGCAAGCTCTTCTTATTTTCCTTACACAAATGGCTTATTATACTGGAATGAAGGAATGGGAGCAGATACTGGAGGACAGATAACTAACTCAGTATGGTGGTCAAATAATGTAGTCGTGATTGCATCTGCTCAGGATATGGATGGAGACTCTGCTTTAAATTATATTGATTTTGGTATTTATTACTCTTCTCTTTCTTCCATGCCAAGCTGTGGAATTGATGCAAATGGTACTATCTATGTTTCTTTTTCATCACTAATGGAGATATATGATAGTGGGGCACAAAATTATCGTCATGTAAATATTATCAAATCGCATGATGGCGGAATGAGTTGGACTGACCCAATTGACATTACGCCTGTTTCTTTATTTTTAGGAATGGGAGAATGCGTGTTTGCCTCTATGGAAAGAGATGTGGATGATAAAGTTCGCTTAGTTTATCAAAAAGACATGGAACCAGGATTAACCGTTAGGGGAGATGAGGATGCGGTTGGGATGAATGATATCGTTTATTTGGAATTGGATACCAATTTTGTGGTTTCTGCAATAAATAATAATCCAATAAATAATAATTTAACATTGGAGGTATATCCTAATCCTACTAAGAATCAAACTACCATTAATTTTAAAATTGAGAAAAAATCAAAAATGAGTATTCATGTAGTAGATGTTTTGGGCAGAAGTGTTTACAATAACAACACTACACTTAGTAAAGGAAACCACTTGGCAATTCTAAATGTTGAAAATTATGATGCTGGAATTTACTATATCAATACGCAAATTGCTGGAAAAACATTTAGCAATAAGTTGGTTGTAACCAAATAGATTTGAGATACTAGATTAAAAGCCGAGCGATATGCTCGGCTTTTTTTATGCTTTATTTTATATCAAAAAAGGAATCTACCTTTAACATTTGATGGGAAATAAATCCCTCAGCAAATTCACAGTTAGATAATCTGCCCAAATCTTTTGCTCTGTATTTTACACTTTCTAGAAATCCTTTTTTTGAAATGATAGTTTCTGTTTCTTTGGAGTCCGCATTAAAGAATTGGGTTTTGTATGTTTTTACAGCTTCTATTTTTTTCTTCATTTGCCCACTTATATCAATTACAAAATCGGGTTGTAAATGGTTGAACTGAATATAATGATAAATGGCTTTTGGTCGCCAAACTTTTTGCTTTGTTTCTACTTTTTCTAGTCCTGATAAAAAGCAAGCGTCCAATACTATTTGTGATGCCCTGCTATGGTCTGGATGCCTATCCGATGGGGCATTAGTAATTACAATTTCAGGGCAATATTCTCTTATCTTTTTAATAAGTTCTAATTTATGTTTTTCATCATTTTCAAAAAAGCCATCTTTGAAATCCATGTTTTCTCGTATCTCAACCCCTAATATTTTTGTGGCATTTTTGCATTCCTCCTTTCTTGTTTGTGGAGTCCCTCTTGTTCCCAATTCTCCTTTTGTTAAATCAATGATAGCAACCTTCTTTCCTTGTGATATTAATTTAATAACAGTTCCTCCACAGCCCAATTCCACATCATCAGGATGAGCACCAAAAACCAATATATCAATTTTCATTTTCAGAAGATTTAAAATTTAACTTTGCTAAAATAGCAGAAAGTACCATAATCCCAATCAGGTAATATACAAAAGAAGGAATCGGCATTGGATCTCCAGCCGCATAAGAGTGTAATCCTGAAAGGTAATAATTCACCCCAAAATAAGTCATAATAATAGACCAAATACCAACAAGAGACGCCAAGTTAAATACATATTTGTTTTGTAAAGCAGGAATAAAACGCAAATGTAAAATAATAGCATAAACTAAAATGCTTACCATAGCCCAAGTTTCTTTTGGATCCCATCCCCAATATCTTCCCCAAGATTCATTTGCCCAAATTCCACCCAAAAAGGTGCCAATCGTTAGCATATAGAGTCCAATGGTCAAGGATTTTTCATTGATAATAGTTATCTCTTCACAAATTAAATTCAACTTCCTATTTCCTGAAAAATTTCCAATAAAAATAAGCCAAAGCGCAAAAAGACCAAGCATGGTCCCCAAAGCCAAAAAGCCATAGCTTGCTGTAATAATTGCCACATGAATCATAAGCCAATAGGATTTTAGAACTGGCACCAAATTTGTAATTTCAGGGTCCAGCCAGTTCAAATGAGCAACCATTAGCAAAAGGGATGCAACAATAGTTGTGGCTACCAATGTAAGTACAGATTTCCGGCTGAAAAGCACACCAGAAAGTAGAGTCGCCCAAGAAATATAAATCATAGACTCATAACCATTACTCCAAGGGGCATGTCCTGAGATTACCCCCCTAACAATAAGCCCAATGGTATGTAGTGCAAAGCTACTATATATCAGCCATTTTAGGATTGTAACCAATACGTTAAGCCATTTTCGATTCTTAAATATTTGCATAATTACAAAGACCAAAAGCAAAAATCCAAGTATAAAGTAGCTCATAAATAATTTAGAGAAAGGCTGTAAATTATTATAATAGACCTCCCATTTTGTTTTGTAAGTAGCAGGGATAACTTTCGCTCCATATTTTTCTTGAAATTTCTGAATATAGTCCAGAATCTCAGTTGCGGTTGCCCAATCCTTATTTTCTTTTGCTGACTTGATGGTATTAAAATACATGCTCATAATATTAGTTACAAAGAGGGAATCGTTGGAAGAAAAAAGTTCATTTTTGGAATAAGGATGCCATACATTATTGCTATCGTTTGCAAGTGGAAATAGTCGCAGAAATCCACCATTAAAAATAAGATAGCAAAGGTTTATCCTTTCATCAACTGCAATTACATCTTTATCGAATTTATCTCTGTTTCTGGGTTGTTTTTTGTATGCATCTTCTACAAATTTACTTAGTTTGTAAGTTCCGTCTTTTTCAAATAATTGAATAAAGCTTGCTAATTTTTCTTTCGTATCCAAGACATTTTTAAGCTCAGGATTCGAAATTTTAATAATTGGAATATTGCCCCAAGCCACAGGATTGCTCATCATTCCAATCAGTATTTGGGTGGCAGATTGCCCATACAATTCTTGCTTACGGGAAATTTTTCGAATGTATTGGGTGGATAATGTACTCAGGGGTTTTACCCTTCCGCCATTGTCTTGTACTAAAAGTTGTTCTGCTCTTTTTGCATGAGTGGCATCAATCAAATTCGCTTGAATCAAACTATCTACATTAGCTTCTAATTCCATGGCAATTGAGCTAGAAAAAGAAAAGCCAAAAACCAAAAGCAGTAAAAATGTTTTTTGTTTTATAAGTTTTAGCTTCATACTAAGTATTCTAAATCTTGTATTGTAAGAGAAAAAAGTAAGCACAATTCCTAAAAACAAAAGCCCATAACCGACATAAGTTAAGAGCGTGCCCCACCAATCATGGTTAACCGATAAAATAGTGCCTTTTTCATCCTTATCATAAGAGGATTGGAAAAGCCGATACCCTTTATAATTTAAAACATTATTCATGAAAATTTTGTAATCTATTTCCTTATCCCCATCAATTACACTTACCTCAGATGCAAAGGAGGATGGGCTCATAGAGCCAGAATATCTTTCCACTTGAAAGTCTTTTAACTTAACATAAAATGGCGTTTGCAAATATTTTGCTCCATAGGAAAGTGTGAAGTTTAACCCTTCCAAAGCAAATTTATTTTTAGGACTTACATATCCGCTTCCACCAATAAGTTCAATTTGTTTGCTTATCCCATTACAATTCACATTTACTATTAGAGCATCTTCAGCACCATTTTCCATTTTCAGGAATTTACTTGTCGATACTATTTTTGCTTTGGCATGAATTTCTTTTACCACAAATTGCAAGTTTTCAGCAGAATATAATTTTTTTGTTGTTAAATTATTTCTTTTGTTTTTAGAAAGAGTTGCAGTGCTTCTATCCAGCATGCTCATGCTTTCGATATCAAAATTAGCCACCAACATCAGGCTATCATTGTAAAATAAATTGATTGCCTTTTCTTGCGGATTGTTTAAGGTAAAGGTATTATTTGCAATAATTTTTTGTTCCCCTTCCAATAGGAAAACAGATTGCATGCCATTATTTCCTGGAACAACTAAATGCATAATTGGGATTCCTCCTGCTATATTATCAAACAATGAATCTTTTACATTTGGAATAAAATCGGCATATTCAATGCTTATGTCGTTTTCCAGAAAATCGATAGGAATAGAGAAATTATTGTTACTAATTGGAGATAGAAAAAGCCGTTTGTTGTACTCATATTGCAAAGTTTTATCATCCACTTTTATTTGTAAATACAAATCATCAGACACAAAACTATTTTCCATCCTTCCTTCCCTTATATGCATCATCCCTTCTGTACCAAAATATCTTGTAGTGCCAGCCCCAATCAGAATAATAATAAAAGCAAGATGATAAACTAAGATCGTGATTTTACTCCAACAAAACATATTATTTTTGATAACACTCAGTATCAAACTAAGGCACAACAAAATCAGAATTACTTCCAACCACCAGGAGTTAAAAATAAGGGCTTTTGCAGCTCTTGTACCAAAATCGTTTTCAATAAAAGTGGCATATCCAATGGAAAAAGCAAAAGCAAACAATAAGATTGCCGCAAACTTCATGGAGGATAAAAAGTTGAGAAGCCGATTAACCATTTCAAATTAATTAGTTTGCAAAACTATAATTTTGTTTGCTTAAAAAACTAATTTCGCTTCAAAAGAATGAAGAAGATTATTTTAATAGGAGCTGGTAATGTTGCACATCATTTAGGGCTTTCCTTATTTGGCGCGGGCCATCAGATTATTCAAGTAATAAGCAAAACACAAAACAGTGCAAAAGGCTTAGCCGAAAAGCTAAATACAGATTTTGGTACGGATATTACTAATATAAAAAGGGCCGATTTTGTACTTATTGCCATAAATGATGATACAATTGCTTCTGTTGCAGCCCAAATAAAAAACATGCCTTTCGCCCATACTTCTGGCAGTGTAAGCATTGAAAATGCAGGAGTGTTTTATCCACTACAAACTTTTAGTAAAAACATTTTTCTTAATATGAAAGAAGTTCCTTTTTGTATTTCTGCTGGGGATAAAGGTTTTGAAAATACTTTATTGGAAGTGGCTAAAAGCATCTCAAATAATGTTTATCAAATAGACGAAAATCATAGGAAAACCTTACATTTAGCAGCAGTATTTGCTTGTAATTTTTCTAATCAAATGTATTGTGTTGCGGAGGATTTATTAAAAAAATCAGATTTGGATTTTGAGATGTTAAAGCCATTAATTACCGAAACTGCCAATAAAATAAAAAACCTATCTCCATCAAATGCACAAACAGGGCCAGCCAAACGAAACGATTTGGAGACTATCAAAAAACAGATTAATTTATTAGAAGATGATGATTTGAAAGCAATCTACAATTTAATAACGGCTCAAATTTTAAAGCAAAAATAATATGCAAAAAATTGCTGCTTCTTTACGGTTGATTCGCTTTCAAAACTTACTGATTATAGCACTGACTCAGTATTTTATTCGCTTTGCTTTCACCAAAACATTTTTGCCTTTTCCGGCACTTAGCAATCTTGAATTTTCACTATTTGTATTTACGACCATATTGATAACGGCAGCTGGCTACATTATTAACGATATATATGATGTGGAGACGGATTTAATTAATAAAAAAGACAGCTTGGTTATAGGAGTTTGTTTTCAAGCTCGAACTGCTATTATTTGGTATTTTATCTTAAATATAGTTGCACTTTTTTCAGGGGCTTATTTGGCTATTATTATTGGGAAACCACTTTATAGTTTGATATTTTTGTATTGTATTTTCTTTTTATGGCGATATTCTAAATCCATGAAAAGAGCATTTTTAATTGGCAATATTCATGTAGCGATTCTTACTGCTTTAGTACTTATAAATACTACCCTTTTTGATATTATTCCTGTTGTGCATTTCCCTGGAAATGAAAGTGGATTGATGATTGTTAAAATAATTTTCGTTTATGCATTATTCTCTTTTTTATTAACCTTAATCCGGGAATTTATAAAAGACATAGAAGACAAAGAGGGAGATGTCGCAATAAATTCTAGAACTTTGGCTATTGTTTTGGGTAGCAAAAAAACCAAAATAATTGTATTTTGTTTGTCCTTTTTAGTTGTTGGAATTGTGGGGTTTTGGCAGTATTTTCAGTTGCAAATAATTTTTCTAAACAGTATAAAATTGGATGGTGAAATTTATGAATCTGTGCTTATTTGGGGAACGGATAAATATGCCATAATTTACACTGCTATTTTACAAATAGCTTTGTTGTTTTTTATGTTGAAATTATCCAGTTCAAAAACAAAAACGGACTTTTACTATTTGAGTCAGTTTTGTAAAATCATCATGCTTTTAGGGATATGTTCCATCCCATTTTTCACCTATTTTTATCTGCAATAAGATGTTAGTCAGAATATTAAAAGATAAAAAAATAATTCTGGGTTCTGCCTCACCAAGAAGGCAAGAGTTATTAAGATCATTAGGAATTGATTTTGAGATAAGAATAAGTAATACGGATGAAAACTATCCATTACATTTATCTCCTGAAAAAGTAACAGAATTCTTAGTAGCAGTAAAATCAGAGAATTTATCTGCAACAATAAAAGCGAATGAAATATTAATTACTGCTGATACTATTGTAGTAAAAGGAGATAGGGTTTTAAACAAACCAAAAGACAGGTTAGAAGCACAAGAAATGTTACAATTTTTATCAGGAGATAAACACAAAGTGATCACATCAGTATGTTTAGCAAGTAAAAATAAACAAAAAGTATTTACATCTGAAACAGAGGTGCATTTCAAAGTACTTAGCATAGAAGAAATAGATTATTATATCAAGGAGTATCAGCCATTTGATAAAGCGGGGGCTTATGGCATTCAGGAGTGGATTGGCTTAATTGGTATTGAAAAAATTAAGGGATCTTACTATAATGTGGTTGGCTTACCGGTAGTAAAATTATATCAAAAGCTGATACAATTTGTAGGTTTATAGCGTTAACATCTTTACATTTTGTATTTTTGGCAAATTAAAATCTGAATTATGAAAAAAACAAGTAGATTTTTTAGTATTATAGTTCTTTTGAGTTTTCTCCTTTTGCAGAGTTGCATCCCTATGCGAAAGATAGTTTATATGAAAAACAATCCGGTCTCTGGGAAAGAGATATCTATCACACCTCCGGTTCATCACTTAGAGATAGGAGATGTTTTATTTGTAAGGGTTTTAAATTCAAATGATAAATCTTATGAATTTTTTAATATTGAAACTAATACTAATTCTTCTGCTAATAACACTTCAATGTCTTCTTTGTATTTGAATGGATCAACTATCAATAGTTTAGGAATGATTGAGATTCCTGTTATTGGAAAGATATTTTTATTAGGGAAAAACTTGGAAGAGGCAAAAGTTTCTATTCAGAAAGTAGTAGATGAATATTTGCAAGATGCCATTGTAATTGTAAAACTAGCAAATTTTCAGGTTACTATATTAGGGGAGGTAAATAATGCAGGAACTTTCCCAGTTTTCAAAGAAAGTGTAACTATCTTTGAGGCATTAGCAATGGCAGGAGATTTGTCTGATTATGCTAATAGACAAAAATTAAAAATAGTAAGAACGCATAATAATAAGAAAAATATTTATACAATTGATTTGACTGATCAGCAATTGCTGTTATCTGATTTTTATTACCTTAGAAATGATGATTTAATTTATGTTGAACCACTTAAATATCGGACTTTTAGAAAGTCCCAATCTCAAGTTGTATTATCAGCAATTACAACTTTAACTCTTATGGTAAATGTATTTCTAAGAATTACAGAATAAAATGCCTGAATTTCACAATAAAGAGCAGAATCAGGAAGAAACTATTGATATAAAAGCGATATTATTTAAGTATCTTCGTTATTGGCATTATTTTTTACTTTCTTTCTTGTTTTTTTTCTTTTTAGGAACTCTCAATAACCGATATACTATTCCTGAATATAGTGTTTCTTCTACACTTTTAATCAGAGATGATAGCAATACTCAATTAGGTGCTGAGAACTTACTTGAAGGACTAGAACTTTTTAGTGGAAAGAAAAATTTAAAGAATGAAATTATAATTCTAAATTCTTATAGTAATACTGAGAAAGTAATTAAAGAATTAGGGTTAGGATTATCTTATTTCCAACACGGTTTCTTTCAAACTAATGAGCTTTTTGAGAATACTCCTTTTAAGATTATTGTTGATTCTTCACATGTTCAACTAACAGGCGTTGAATATGAATTAGAAATAATTAATGAAAATCAATTTCAACTTTCGGTAAGTGCTGAAGATCATTTCCCTTGCAATTTAAAGACTGAGAAACTTGACAAAACATTATTGGGAAATATTAATATTGACAAAACATTTGAGTTTGACCAAAAGATCTCAAATCTTTTTTTCTCTTTCATAATTCAAAGAACACCATCTTTTAATTTAGATAACATCATTGATAATGAAAAAACATTTTCATTTAAACTGCACCAAACAAATGTCCTCGCGCAAAAGTTAATTAGAGAAATAACCATAAATCCTATAAATAAAGAAACCTCTATTTTAAAGCTAAATATTAAAGGAAGAACGCCTAAAAAAAGCATACAGATTCTTAATAAATTAACAGAAGTGTATATAAGAAATAGTTTGGACGAGAAAAATTTAATGGCTATTAATACAATTTACTTTATTGATGAGCAACTTGCTGTAATAAAAGATTCCTTAACACTTATTGAAAATCAACTAGAGATTTTTAGAAAACAAAATCCGAATCTTGATATAGTTAATAAAGATTTTGGAACCTACTTCCAAAAGCAAGAATTGGATAATACATTATCAGAGCAATCTGTAAACATTAAATATTATCAATCTTTATTATCTTATTTAAAAGACGATAGTGATGCACATTCCATAGTATCTCCAACATTAATGGGGATAAGTAACCCAGAGTTAAATGGCTTAATTCATCAATTATTACAATTAGATACCAAGAAAGATGAATTACAGTTAACTACTACTGCGAAGAACCCTGCTTATAAGGCAGTTCTTTCTCAAATAAAACATACAAAAAACACTATTATTGAGAATGTTCGTAATCTTATTTCTTCTGCTTTAATTTATGAAAAAGATTTAAAAGTTAGAATAAATTCTTTTAACAATAAAATATACAAATTACCTGAATTAGAAAAAAGTTATTTAATTCTTAAAAGAAAACATGAATATAATGAGCAAACTTCAATTTATCTTCAACAAAAAAGATATGAAGCTTCTCTTGCAAAAGCTGGGACAGAATCAGACCATAAAGTTATTGACCCTGCTAGATTAGACAGTGAGAAACCAACAACACCAAACAAGGGGTTAACTTATTTTTTCGCTTTACTCTTTGGACTAATTTGTCCAATTGCATATATATCACTAAAAGAGTTCTTTAGTGATACTATCTCTAGTAAATCAGATTTACAAAATGGTACTGATGTCCCGATTTTAGGCCTTATTGGTCATAGTGAAAAAGAAAAAAGTTTGGTTGTTAATATTGCCTCAAAATCTATTATTGCTGAATCATTCCGGACATTAAGAACAAACATTCAATATTTAGCAGCCCATAAAGACAATAAAATAATTACTATCACTTCCTCAATTGGAGGTGAAGGGAAAACATTTGTAGCTATGAATCTTGCTGGAATATTTGCATTATCAGGACATAAAACAATTTTAATTGGTGGGGATTTAAGAAAACCAAAATTACATAAAGATTTTAATGTTAATGAGTCAAAAGGTTTAAGCAGTTATTTAATTCATAAGTCCTCATTAGAGGAAGTAATTGAAAAAACTAAAATAGAAAGTTTAGATGTAATAGGATCAGGACCAACACCTCCTAATCCTGCTGAGTTGTTGGATAGTCAAAGTATGCAAGAATTAATAACTAAGCTTAATAAAACTTATGATTATATAATTATTGATACACCACCAATTGGGCTTGTTACAGATGGCGCAATTTTAATGAGATATGCTGATATTAGTTTATATGTTGTAAGACATAATTATACTAAACGTAATATGCTAGGCGCTATGAATAATTTATTTGACCAGAACCATATTAAAAATATGCATATTATTATTAATGATTTTGAGCAGGCCCGATCCTTATATGGTTATGGATACGATGGTTATGGATACGATGGTTATGGATACGGCTATGGTTCTGATGGATACGGCTATTATGAGGAAGAAAAAAAATCTTAATTCATCAGAACCTAACTTCAATCTTCTAAATTATAATCTACTCTCTATTTTCTTATCTTTACCATCTTAATTTTACAAGATGACTGGTAAAAAGATACCTTACTTTTTTGCACTACTTCCAATTATAGTTTTAATAGTATTACTTGCTTACAATGTATTTTTGTATGGAGACAACTCACTTGGAGGTGCAAACCAATTAGCATTACTTTTTGCAGCAGCAACTGCATCAATGATTGGAGTTAAATTTGGATCAAAATGGAATACAATATTAAATGGAGTAAGCAAAAGCATATCTAGTACTACCCCATCATTAATTATCTTACTATTAATTGGTGCACTTGCCGGAACTTGGCTGTTGAGCGGTATTGTACCAGCAATGATTTATTACGGTCTACAAATCTTAAATCCTAAAATATTCTTATTTGCAACTGCTGTAATCACTGCAATAGTTTCTCTTGCAACAGGAAGTTCATGGAGTACTATCGCAACAATAGGTATTGCTCTTTTAGGCATTGGTCAAGCACTTGGTTTGCCAACAGGATTAATCGGTGGAGCAATTATCTCAGGTGCATATTTTGGAGATAAAATGTCTCCCTTATCAGACACAACAAATTTAGCTCCTGCAATGGTGGGGACTGATTTATTTACTCACATCAGATACATGATGTACACCACGATTCCTTCTTTTACAATTACTCTTATCATTTTTTTAGTTATAGGATTTACCTATATTACATCAGGGGAGCAAGATATAAATGAGCTATTATCAGCTATATCCAATTCTTTTAATGTTAGTGGATGGCTGTTTTTAGTTCCTATATTGGTTATTGCGCTTATTATTAAAAAAACACCAGCAATTCCTGCACTTTTAATCGGAACATTACTCGGAGGAATCTTTGCAGTTATCTTTCAGTCAGAAGTTGTTATGTCGATCACGAATGCTGACACCTTAAATTTTAGCTCAGCTTATATGGCAGTTATCAATGCTATGGGAAGTGATATTGCAATTAATACCGATAATGAGATGATAGACAATCTACTTTCAACTAGAGGAATGGCTGGTATGCTTAATACTATTTGGCTTATTATTTGTGCTATGATTTTTGGAGGAGCAATGGAAGCAGCAGGACTTTTAAGAAGAGTTGCTGAACCAATAATCAGATATGCTGAAAATACTGGAAGTTTGATTGCAACAACTGTAGGAACTTGCGTGTTTTTCAATATTACTGCATCTGACCAATATTTAAGTATAGTTGTTCCTGGTCGAATGTTTACTGATACTTACAAAGAAAAAGGGTTAGCTCCAGAGAATCTAAGCAGAACACTTGAAGATAGCGGAACGGTAACATCAGTTTTGGTGCCTTGGAATACTTGTGGAGCAACACAATCAGCAGTTTTAGGTGTGGCTACTTTTGCTTACTTACCTTTTTGTTTCTTTAATATCATTTCTCCTTTAATGACTATTGCTTATGGTTACTTTGGAATAAAGATTAAGAAATTAAAAGATTGATTTTGAACAGATAAGATTTTATTATAATCATTGAAAAAGCAAGATTATAGTATTATATTTGCACCCTGAATTTTATAAATCCTAAATATAGATAAAATGAAAAAAAACTTACTATTTATTTGTGCATTATTAGTTGCAACTATAACATTTGCACAACAAAGAATGATGTTAATGCCAGAACAGGCTCACTTGCTTTCAAAGAATGTTCAATGTATGAATCCTTTGAGTCCGCCATCACCTTCCTCTATCGCTCCTCCATTTTTTACAGATGATTTCTCCAATTCTAATTATTGGACTATGACTGATTTGACAAATGGTGGAGCGCAGAATTGGGTAATTGGGACTAATGGCCCAACAGGGACTTTCTCAGCTGCTATGAATGCAATCGCTTCAACGTCTGGGGGTAATTTTGCACTTTTTGATTCGGATGCCCTTTCTATCCCGAGCGATGTTGACGCTTTGCGAGATGATTCTGACCGTGACTATGGCCGTGGATTCGATTGGCAATCGGATGCGGAGTCTGATGGCGAAGCAGATGCTATGGCTGTGGACTCTGATGGCGATGCAGATGCTATGGCTGTGGACTCTAACAGCGATGCAGATGCTATGGCAGAAGGGCTTGCTGCGGATGTGGAGCCTATGATGGAGTCCATTGCTGTGCAGATGCTATTTGCTTGACGTGTCTCAAAGAAAAACAGATGTCCATACTATATACATGTTCATATATGCGTAGTGACCCTATATATTTGGGCTTCTTCTTATGGTAGATCGATGATCCAAAAGGAAGAGT
>Ga0207984_1000135_pt1 | contig 43704 bp, 46 predicted proteins | sample ETNtaG_30_FD_185760 | JGI IMG/M metagenome (GOLD analysis project Ga0207984, IMG submission 185760) | Marine microbial and viral communities from oxygen minimum zone, Eastern Pacific Ocean - ETNP201306PF43B (SPAdes) (version 2) | ecosystem: Environmental > Aquatic > Marine > Oceanic ...
CCCATCCAAATTCCATCACGCTCAGGAATATGACCTGTAGTAGCAATTCCTCCTGACTCTTCTCCTCCTAATAACACTTCTTCTGTAATCATTTTTCCTGCAATATGCTTAAAGCCAATCTGAACTGTTTCTTGCTCCAATCCATAATGCTTACACATTTGTTCTACTTTTACTGAACAAGAAAATGCAGTAACTACTTTCCCTGACATTCCTTTATATTTCACCATGTAGTGAATTAATAAAAGGATAATATGATGTGAATCTACAAAGTTTCCTTTGCTATCATAAAGTCCAATTCTATCCGCATCACCATCAGTTGCAAGTCCACAATCCAAAGCATTATTTTTCATCAAATCAGAAAACTCTTGTAAATTTCTATGAATTGGCTCAGGAGCAGTACCTAAAAACCCAGGATTATCATCACAATGCAACAAAGTAGCATTTGGTAAGAGGCGTTTTACGGCATTCATTCCTGCACCAAACATAGCATCATATGCAAAATTCATATCCGAATTATTTATTGCATCCAGATCAAAGCTTGCTGCTGCATGTTTGCAATACATATCTTCCAGATCAACATAAATTACTTTACCCTCAGCAACTAAACTTCCCATACTAATTGCATTATAATCTACTGAATTGGCATCAGGAATTTTATTTTCAACAGATGTAATATCAGCAGGCAAAAGAGGTCCTCCAAAATAACCTTTTAGTTTGTAGCCGTTATAACTTGGAGGATTATGAGAAGCTGTAATCACCACACCCAAAGATGCTTTTTCTTTCACCACACCTAAGGAAACCATAGGAGTAGAAACAAAGCCTTTTGCAATTTTCACTAATACTCCTTTACTTGCTAAAACCTTAGCAGCAGTTTCTGCAAAAAGCTCTCCTGCAAAACGACAATCATGTCCAATTACTACTGAAGGATTGTCATTATTCTCATTCAACCAATCTCCCACAGCAATACTTACTCTAGATACATTATCACAGGTATATTCTTTTGCAATGATTGCTCTCCAGCCATCCGTTCCAAACTTAATTTCCGTCATTCTTTTGTTTAATTATTAATCGTGCAAAACTAATAAATTAGCGCATTATTTTTCGTTTATTTAATGCCCTTCTGTATTTTTTTGCATTTCTACTATGTTCTCTTGATGTTTTTGCAAAATTATGGTAGCCAGAAAAATCCTCTTTTGCGCACATAAAAAGATAATCATTTTTGCTTGCATTTAGTACCGCATCAATGGAATTAATAGATGGAATACAGATTGGTCCGGGAGGCAATCCTTTATACAAATAGGTATTGTAAGGGGAATCGATTTTTAAATCTTTTGTCAGCACCCTTCTTATGGAAAAATTACCAATGGCAAAAATAATAGTTGGGTCCGATTGTAATTTCATTCTTTTCTTCAATCTATTGAGATAAAGCCGAGCAATAACTGGTCGCTCATCTTTTTTGTAAGACTCCATTTCCACAATGGAAGCAACAGTTGTTATTTCTTTTTTCGTAAGCCCTTTTTCTTTTGCTTTTTCTATTCTTTCTTTGTTCCAAAACACCTTATATTCTTTTAACATTCTGTCAACAAACTGCTTTGCTGATGTATTCCAATAAAACTCATAAGTATTTGGAATAAATATTGATGAAATATTTTCTTTTGAGAATCCATTAGTATCTAAAAAAACAGAATCAGTAATTAAATTAATAATTAATATTGAATCTGTTTCTAACTGACTTGCTATTTTTCCAGCTAATTGATCCTTTGTTCTTAAATTATGAAATCGGATTTTCAAAGGTACTTGGTTACCAGAACGCAACATGTTAATCAAATCATTATTATTCATTTCTCTGTTGATAAAGTATCTTCCAGCTTTTACATTAAACTTAAAATTTTTCCTTTCTGCTACCCATTCGAAAGAGTTTTTATCTATAAGCAACCCTTCATCAGATAATATGCGTACAACATCAGAAAATTTGGAAGTTGTAGGAATGTAAATGAATTGCTCAGTTTTATCGTTTAATTTTATGTTGGGCTGATACACATAACTATACAATCGGTGAGCTAAAAGTACGCCTAACAAAAAAATAATTCCAACAAAAGAGATAATTACTTTTTTGATAAATGAGGGTTTCTTCTTAAATCTTCTTCTTTTTTTCAATTACAGATTTTCTAGAATTAATTTTGCTTTATGATTTGGGGCAATTTCTAAAATTTTATGCAAATAAAGTTTTGTGTCTTCTATTTTATTTTGGATTTGTGCAGAAAGTACTAAGTTCTCATAGGCCAAAACATAATCCGGATCTAAAGCAATGGCTTGTTTTAAACCGTTCTCTGCAGTAATGAAATCCTGATTTAATATAGCGATATAACCCAAATTCAAATGTATCTCTTTTATGGTAGGATTTAGTTCTAGCGCCTGATTAAAAACCTTAGTTGCATCTTCTTTTCTGTTATTTTTAAGTAAAAAACTACCATATTTTATTTTGTAATCCATTATAAATGGCATTAAATGAGTCCCTTTCCTAAAATAGGTGTCTGCATCTTTATTTAAATCCTTGGAAGCAAATACTTCTCCCATCATGCTATAGGCTAAAGCCAAATCAGATTTTCTATATTTTGTACTATCAATAGTATTGCTCATAACAAAATTAATAAGCCCCTTCTCATCATTTTTCAGATAATAATACTGAATGTAACTGGAGAAATTACATGTAGAAGATTGTAGAAATTGCAATGCGCTATCCAAATATATTGGGTTTGCTTCAAAACTCTCATAACGCTTTAAATAAGCTTTGGCTTTTGATAAGTTGGTTGGCTTAGGATTGTTAATTGCAAAAAGCCCTAAAAAAGTACCTTTCTTCTTTTTATTCTCTTTATGAATGCCAATTTTATGATCGGTTATGGCAACATGCATAATATCGGAAGAAGAAGATTTAGGCATATGGCAAGAAGTACAATTCTGGCTTTGCTCATCTTTACATTCTAAATGGCATTTTTTACATTTATTATCAAAGTAACTTTCCTTTAATGTAGTAACGCTTTTATGTGGATTATGACAAGACACACAACTAAGTTCAGCACTGTTATAGCAAGCAGATTGCTTTAATCTATCTACATGAGAAGCCATAATAAAGGAGTCGTCCTCTTTATACTTTGGCAAATATGTATCCATTACATCTTTCAGATGCATTCCTGCTTTGAAATCAGTAAATGACGCCAAATTATTAAGTACTGTTGTGCCTTGCAAGTGACACCTCTGGCAAACATCAAATTGTAAATCGGCTGGTAATCTTGCAGGATTTACAATAGAATAATCTATGTGTATTGAGGTATCAATAATCTCCCCTGCTAACTTACTTTTTACATGCAACTCTCCTGGACCATGACACCTCTCGCAATCAATCCCATTTGGCACGGTATTATATTTGTTTGTTGAACCACTTTCATGATTGGGATAAGCATTATGGCAACTCATACATTCTAAACCAATTTCACGAGAGAATCGACTGTTTTGTCCGTTTTCAAATCCTGGTGGTAAATCAGCTATTAATCTTTGGGTGTAGTATGTATAAGGCATTTGATGCATATAACCATTTATCTCAAATAAATGAGAATTGGTATGTTGTCCACTCCCTATTTTGTAAGTCACTTTCTGGATAAGTTTGTGTGTAGTATCTTTCCCTTTTAAGCGATACTCCAAAAGATACAAACTATCTTTCTTCCAAAAGGGTTTGTAGGAAAGATTTTTTATAGAATCCTGAATAATAGGCATTTTAGAATTTGATAATTCACTATGCTCTTTAGTTGCAAAATGGAAGGACTTACCCATTCCTGTTTGCATATAGGAATCATAAATCTCAGCATGGCACATTCTGCACTGCTCTTTTCCTACATATTTTACGGTATCATTATGGTTTAAGTAAGCGGTATAATTGCTTACCTCTCCCCTTTGGCAAGAAAACAACAAACAAGCAGCAATTAAAGAAATAATGCTCCTCATTATTTTAATTTTTTAACTAATTTAATAAAATATTGTAAATCCTTTACTTCTTTTTCTAGTTCAAAGCCACAAGAAGTAAATAGTTTAATACTAGCCAAATTATCTTTTGTAATACTACAATACAATTGGGTTATATCTAAAATAACAAAAGCATAATCGGCAAGTAGGTTTAAAGCCTCTTTTGCAAATCCTTTATTTCTGTGATCTTTGGTAATAATTACTCCCACTCCTGCACTATCAGTAGTATAGTCAAAAAGGTCAATAAAGCCAATGGGTGTGCTATTTAAATCAATAACAAAACGGTATTGTTTAGCTACTGTAATATCAGTTTTGGCATTTGAAATATAATCCAATAACTCCTGTTTATTGTATTCCTTCTTTTCACTCCCAAATTGCCAATTTTTTGTATTGTTCTCTACCTCAAACAAAAAATCTAAATCAGAGTTTTGCAAAGGCCGTAATACTATGTTTTTACCCTTTAACATTCAAACTCGCCTGCATAAACCATACTTGCTTCACCGCTTAACCAGATATTTCGATAACTGCCATTAAACTCCTCAAAACTAACACTTAACTCTCCTCCTTCTGTTTTAACGTCTATCAAATTTTCTTCAATACAATTAGCATAATGCATAGCTATTGCAGTTGCTACTACACCCGTTCCGCAACTAAGAGTTTCCGCTTCTACTCCTCTTTCGTAAGTTCTTACTTGTAAATCAGCACTATCTTGCACAAAATTCACATTTATACCTTCCTTTCTAAAAGGTTTAGAATTCCTTATTCTTCTTCCCTCTTTTTCAATATTCATATTTCTCAAATCATCCACCATCTCAATATAATGAGGTGATCCTGTATCCATCACTAAGCCATCACCTACCCCTTCAATATCGCTTACATCTTGCATTTGTAAAGCAATGGTATCTCCAAGGAATTGTCCTTTATGTTCTCCATCAATAGCCAAGAAAGTTGTTTCTTCATCAATAATCTCTAGTAGCTGAGCAAAAGCAATAATACATCTACCACCATTGCCACACATTGAAGATTGATGTCCGTCAGAGTTGAAATAAATCATTTCAAAATCATATTTATCATGCTCCTTAAGTAAAATAAGCCCATCAGCACCAATTCCCATTCGCCTTTGGCAAAGAGCAGCAATCAGGTTATGGTCGTTAATGTCAAAAATATTTTCCCTATCATCTATCATGATAAAATCATTACCAGTTCCTTGGTATTTGTAAAACTCAACAATCATGGGGTAAAAGTAACAATAAAATCAGCTATATATTTTGAAAGAAAAACTATTTTTGCAGCAAATTCTAATACCTCAAAACAACAAACAATGGCAGTCTCTTATGAAAACCAATTAAGCGATTGGGTAAACAAAGAAAAATCAGGTGTAAATTTACTAAACTCAGTAGGAACATTAATGTATGACAAAGGGATTGAACTTATCCTTTTCAGAAATCAACTTCTAGAGATTGGCGTGTCAGAATTAATGAATTTATTCTCATACGCTAATAATGTAGTAAAACGAAAAACAGATGTTTCCACTGCTGCTATACTAGCTAATAAAATGCTAAAAATGGATTTAGCACCATCAAAATTAGATATTGGTTTGCTTACTGCTGAATATATTGAAAGTGGAGCTAATGATGCTAATGCATTTCTAAGTGACAAATTAAGTTCCATGTTAAGTGCGGACAATACAAGGGTTTCACCAAAAGATGTTATTCTTTATGGCTTTGGCAGAATTGGAAGACTGACCGCCAGAGAACTAATAAAGCAAGCAGGGAAAGGGCAACAATTAAGACTTAGGGCTGTTGTTGTAAGAAAATTAACGGATGCGCAAATTGTTAAAAGGGCTGATTTATTAAGAAACGATTCGGTTCATGGTGCATTTAAAGGTGTTGTTGATGTTGATTTAGCTAACCAATCAATAATAGTTAATGGGCAAGTTATCCGATTTATTGATGGAGGAAATCCTGAAGATATTGATTATATATCTTATGGAATTGAGAATGCTTTATTAATTGATAACACAGGTGCATTTAGAGATAAAGAAGATCTTTCTCGTCATCTGCAAGCAAAAGGAGTAAGCAAGGTATTACTTACTGCTCCAGGGGCTGGAATTCCTAATATTGTATATGGAATCAACTCCAAAGAATTAGATATTGATAATACGAATATTTTATCTGCAGCTTCTTGTACTACAAATTGCATTGCTCCTATACTGCATATTGTAGAAAATAAATATGGTGTAGAAAAAGGACATTTAGAAACTGTACATTCTTACACAAACGATCAGAATCTACTTGATAATATGCACAAGAAGCCAAGGAGAGGACGCTCGGCAGCTATTAATATGGTAATTACATCAACTGGTGCTGGGAAAGCCGTTACCAAAGTAATACCTTCTTTGGAAGGAAAACTTTCTGCAAATGCTGTGCGTGTTCCTACTCCTAATGTTTCATTAGCAATCTTAAAATTAACATTAAAAAATAACACCTCCGTTGAAGAGATGAACGCTAGTATGCGTAATGCTGCTTTACACGGAAGTTTAGTAAATCAGATAAACTACCAAGTGGAACCAGATTTAGTATCTACTGATATTATAGGAAACTCCTGTTGTTCGGTTTATGATAGTAATGCTACCATTGTAACAGATGAAGGAAAAGATGTTGTGCTTTACATTTGGTATGATAATGAATTTGGCTATACAAAACAAGTTATAAGATTAGCAAAACTAATTGCAAAAGTTAGAAGGTTAACTTATTATTAGAATTATATAATGCTCGACACATTAAAAATAAATTACAGAGCATTTATTAGTTATAAATTCTTCAATTCATTATTTACAGGAATTTCTGTTGGAAGTATATTTATTATTTATACTCCTTTATCTCCTTCTGTCTATTCTTTAGGAGGTATTGTTTTGGCAGCTCTCATGCTTGTTGTTGCTATGTTTTATGCTAAGATTCTTAACAATCATTACTTTTTTCGAATCTCCTTATTTGTGGAATTGGTGCTTTTGGTTATGGTTGTTTATTTTCTCCTTTATTCTTATAGTTACCAAACTGCTTTAATGATTTATATAGGATATCAATTGTCTTTTGTATTTGGATCCTATTTGGTAAGGGCAGAAACTTTGGCCCTGAAAAAAGATAGAATTTTAACCTTTGTGGATGTTGCTAAACAAGCAGGATATTTAATTGGCTTGGCTATTTCATTCTTATTTTATAAGGTATTAGAATATCGATTTGGTATTATAGATAATCAGCTCCAAGTATATAACCTCCATTATATACTTGTACTAGTAGAAGTCCTCATTATTTATCTTTTGGTAAAATCTTTTAGTAAAGTTAAAGCAAATCAACCATTCTAGCTTTCTAATTTTTCCTTTAGTTTGTCCATTATTAAAGCTGGAGGCAGACAAGGCTTTTTAGTGACTTTATCTACAAAGACCAAAATCACTTTTCCAACATTTAACAACTCTTTTGCGACATTATAAGTTTCATATTCAAATGTAATTCGTGCTGAAGGAAGCTCCTTAATTGTTGTTCTAATTGTAAGTTCATCATCATAAAGAGCTGCTTTTTTATAATTAATTTCAAAATCTACAACTGGAAGCGCAAATCCACTTTTCTCTAATTCTTTGTAACTCACCCCAAGTGAGCGTAATAATTCCACTCTTCCCACTTCAAAATATTGAGCATAAACGCCATAATACACATATCCCATTTGGTCGGTTTCGCCATATCTCACTCTTATTTTAGTTTCCTTAGAATACATGCTGCAATAATACGCACAATAATTTTAATTTCTTAATATTGTAGCTCAATGAAATTCAAACAATACACTATATATATATTAGCTTCTTTACTAACTGCTTGCACAGTTCAATACAATTTACAATCACATTCTGAAAGTAGTTTTGATGTAAAATCCGCAAGCGATAGTGCAATTGCTGCAATAATTGCCCCATATAAAGCGAGAGTTGATTCTGTGATGGATAAAGTACTTTGTATTTCTGATGTAGAAATGAAAAAAGGGAAACCTGAGAGTTTACTCGGAAATTTTGTTTGTGATTTATGTTTGAAAAGATACTCAGACATTGCAGATATTTGCATAATGAACACAGGAGGATTACGCTCTACACTTCCAAAAGGAAAAATTACAAGAAGGGATATCTTTAAATTAATGCCTTTTGAGAATGAGTTGGTTGTTTTGGAATTGGAAGAAAAAGATTATTTAGAAATGCTTCAATACATTACCAAAAGAGGTGGAGAACCATTTGCTGGAACAAACATTTCAATGGATAAAAACGGAAATGCCATCAGCCAAAGTTTTGATTTGAGCAAAGGAAAGATTAGGATTTTAACTTCTGACTACTTAGCAAATGGAGGCGATAAAATGAGTTTCTTTCAAGGGAAAGAACAAAATCTAGTTGGCGAAAAACTTAGAGATGCAATTTTAAATTATTGTATTTCAAAAGATACTATTTCCTCAAAATTAGATAATAGGTTAATTATAGTAGAATGAAAAGTAGAAGAAATTTTATAAAGCACGTAGGATTAGGTGCATTAGGAATGAGTATAATTCCTAATGAACTGTTTGCAAATTCTGATTTAATAAAACTTACTATTCTGCACACTAATGATATGCACAGTCACATTCAGCCATTTACAAGTGGAAGAAATAAAGGGCTTGGTGGTATGGCACAAAGGGCAACACTTATTAAAAAAATACGACAAGAAAACGAGCATGTTTTACTTTTGGATGCTGGCGATATTTTTCAAGGAACCCCTTATTTTAATATGTATGGTGGAGAGTTGGAACTGAAACTGATGAGCGAAATGCAGTATGATGCAGCCACCATTGGTAATCATGACTTTGATAACGGACTAAGTGGTTTACATAAGCAACTATCTCACGCAAAATTCCCGTTTTTGTGCGCTAATTACGACTTTTCTGATACGCTTTTAAATGGACAATTTGAGCCCTATAAAGTGTTCCAAAAAGCCGGTCTAAAAATTGGTGTTTTTGGCATAGGAATTCAGCTGAAAGGACTGGTTCCTAAAGCATTATATGGTAATACTATATATGCCAATCCTGTGGAAAAGAGCAATTATTACGCCAATCATCTGAAAAACGAATTAGACTGTGATTTAGTAATTTGTTTGTCGCATTTAGGTTATAAATATAAGAGTGGGAGAATATCAGATTACATCCTTTCAGGGCAAACAAAAAACATTGATTTAATTATTGGTGGGCACACACATACTTTTTTAAATACACCCGTTACTAAAATTAATAGCGAGCGAAAACAGCTGTTAATTGCACAAGTAGGTTGGGCTGGCATTAAAGTCGGGCAAATAGACTACTTTTTCAGTCAAAAAAAAGTTATAAAAAACTCTTTTGGAGCCTCAATTTATGTAAATAATGAGAAAAAATGGAGCTAAAAGAATCTTTTTTTTTGTACTCTAAACTGATAATTTTTGAATAAGTTAAAAAAAATAAAGTCAAGTGCTGAAAAACTTTTTTTATAACAAAATTGTTTTAATATTTGCTTCACAATTTGTCGCAGGACAGATTTTACGACTTGAATAAAAACTCAAAACAGAAAACTAAAACCACTAGGAAATGACAAAACGGTCTTGTGAGGAAATATGGGAAAAATGCTTGACAGTCATACAAGACAATGTGAGTTATCAAAATTTTAAGATGTGGTTTAAGCCAATCGTACCAGTTGCAGTTAAGGACAATATACTCACTATTCAAGTTCCAAGTCAATTTTTTTATGAGTGGCTCGAGCAACATTATATTACGCTCATAAAAAAAACAATCAAGAAAGAATTAGGAAAAGAAGGAAAGTTAGAATACCATATCATTATTGAGAACTCCACTGGTTCTAAACCCTATATTACAAAGATTCCAAGTAGTAATAGTAATACTCTGAAAAATAATCTGGTTAGCATGCCGATTAATTTAAACGAAACTTCCATAAGAAATCCTTTTATTATTCCAGGGCTTCAGAAAATAAATATTGATCCTCAGCTAAATCCTTCTTACACACTTGATTTGTTTGTGGAAGGAGAATGTAACCGATTGGCTCGTTCAGCTGCTTATGCTGTGGCGCAAAGCCCAAGCGGAACATCTTTTAATCCACTACTTATTTATGGTAAGGGAGGATTAGGAAAAACACATTTGGCCAATGCAAGCGGTATTGAATTTAAAAAACAATTCCCTGATAAAACGGTTCTTTATGTTTCAGCTGATAAATTCCAAACTCAATTTGTAGATGCTATAATGGATAATAAGAAAAATGATTTTGTTCATTTTTACCAATCTATTGATGTATTAATTATTGATGATGTTCAGTTTTTCTGTGGAAAGGAAAAAACCCAAGATGTATTTTTTCATATCTTTAATCACCTGCATCAAAACGGCAAACAACTTATCTTAACCTCTGACAAAGCTCCTGTGGATATGGTGGATATGGAACAAAGATTACTATCTAGATTTAAGTGGGGATTATCTGCTGATTTACAAATTCCTGATTTAGAGACTCGCCTGGCAATTTTAAAAAAGAAACTCCATAATGATGGCATTGAAATGCCTTATGAAGTGATTGAATATATTGCTTATTCTATTACAACCAATGTGCGTGAATTAGAGGGTGCGCTTATTTCCCTTTTGGCACAATCCTCTTTAAACAAAAAAGAAATCACAATTGATTTGGCAAAAAACATGCTCGATAAATTCGTGAAAAACACCGTCCGTGAAGTTTCAATTGACTACATACAAAAAGTAGTTTGCGATTATTTTGATATCCCTATCGATATTATGAAATCGAAAACTCGAAAAAGAGAAATTGTACAATGCCGACAATTAGCCATGTTCTTTTCCAAGCAAATGACAAAAAGTTCTTTAGCAGTGATTGGCAAACATTGCGGAAACAAAGACCATGCCACTGTGTTGCACGCTTGTAAAACGGTAAATAATTTGGCCGATACCGATAAGCAATTCAAAGGGTATATTATCGATATTGAAAAGAAACTCTCTTTAGCTTAACCACTAAATCATGAGCAAAATTTTAATGGTTTGCTTAGGTAATATTTGCCGTTCACCATTAGCGGAAGGTATATTAAAAGCTAGAACAAATCATTTAGATGTTGTGGTAGATTCAGCAGGAACAGCCGCCTATCATGTTGGGGAACAGCCCGATATTCGTTCCATTGAAATTGCTAATAAATATGGTATTGATTTAACTTCTCAAAGAGCAAGACAATTTTCGATTAATGACTTTGATGAATTTGACAAAATCTATGCAATGGACACAAGCAATTATGCTAATATCATTGCATTAGCTAGAGATAAATCAGATAGAGATAAGGTCGATATGATACTTAATGAAAGTAATCCGAAATCTTTTAAATCAGTACCAGATCCTTATTATGGTGGTCCTAATGGCTTCCAAGATGTGCACAAAATGTTGGATGATGCTTGTAATAAAATAATGGAAAACCTTGAAAAAATATAAGCAACATCTCATTTCCGCCTTGTTCAAAGAATATTAGGCTTATTAAGAATAAAAAAGATATTTCCAAGCCTACTATATTCATGATAAGACAATTTACATTATCAATTATCTAAAGATAAACAAAAACAGAAAAGCTGGCTTTTTTTATTTAGGGTTTAATGATTATGTCCCTTATGAGGGTCTTCTTTATCTTTAACAGAAGCAGCTTTTATTTCTAACAATTCTACCTCAAATATTAAAGTGGCATCTGCCCCTATTCCTGCTTGGGGTATACCTCTTTCACCATAAGCTAAATTAGAAGGAATAATAAATGTCCATTTATCACCAATCACCATTAATTGAACTCCTTCTGTCCATCCAGGAATAACCTTGTTAAGCGGAAATGTAGTTGGCTCTCCTCTTTCTACTGAACTATCAAACACCTTGCCATTGGTAAGCTTCCCTGTATAATGAACTGTTACAGTACTTTCAGCAGTCGGATGTACTTTACCACTTCCTTGATTGATTACTTTATAAGCCAATCCGCTAGCTGTAACGGTTGATCCTTCAGTAATTTTTTTCATTTCTTTAGCTGATTCTGCAGCTTTTTCAGCTTCATCTTTTTTTATTTTCTCCAATGCAGAGCTAAAAGTTCTTTTAGCATCAAAGTTTTTTGCAGAACTACCTTTTTTGATGATAGTAACCGATTCCAAAACATCATCTTTCTCAATTGCATTTATCACATCTAACCCCTCTATTACATGACCAAAGACAGAATGTTTTCCATCAAGCCAAGGAGTTTCTTTATGAGTAATAAAAAACTGACTACCATTTGTAGCAGGACCTGAGTTAGCCATAGATAAAATTCCAGGACCTGAATGCTTTAGATCTGGATGAAACTCATCAGGAAATTTATAGCCAGGATCTCCACTTCCATTTCCATCTGGACAGCCACCTTGAATCATAAAATCAGCTATTACCCTATGAAATTTTAATCCATCATAATATGGAGTTCCTTTTGGTTTTGCTTTGTTTTCAATTTCTCCTTCTGCTAATCCTACAAAATTAGCTACTGTTAATGGTGTTTTCTCATATTCTAATTGAATTAAGATTTCACCTTTTGTTGTTTTGATTTTCGCATACATACCGTCTGTTGTTTGTGATTTTGTTGTTAAAGTTAATCCTGCAATAATTGCAAGTGTTAAAAGTATTCTCTTCATTATTCTAAAGTTTTGTGTTATTTAATTGTGTTTTATATTCTTTAAAAATTTTCTTTAAAATCTCTATTGTTTTTTCTACCGATACATCTGAAATTCCTCCTGCCGCATTCATATGCCCTCCTCCATTGAAATATTTTTTAGCAATCTCATTTACCTTGAAATCTCCTTTCGAGCGTAAAGAAAGTTTTACCATTCCTTCTTTTTCCGCAATAAAAACGGCAAATATAACATCTTCAATGGTAAGAGCATAATTTACGACCCCTTCTGTATCTCCTTTTTGAAAATTAAATCGTTCTAATTCCTCTGCCGTTAACGAGATTATTGCAGAATTATTTTCTTTGAAAAGTAATAATTTCTGATTCAAGCAATAACCAAAAAGCTTTACTCTATTTTCCGAAAAATTATCATAAACCAAATCATGGATTTTTGAATTATTAGCCCCTTTTCCAATAAGTTCAGCAATAATATGATGTGTCTTCTCTGTTGTGGAAGAATATTTAAATGAACCAGTATCGGTCATGATCCCAGCATACAAACATTCGGCTACCTCTTTATTAATTAGATGTTTCCAATCTAGAGAATCTATTATTTCAAAAACAATTTGTGCAGTAGCACAAGCTGTAACATCAGAAAAAAGAATATCAGAAATACTTTCATCTGGCTGCTGATGATGGTCAATCATTACTTTTTTCGCAGTAGCATTTTGAACCGTATTTGCATAAGAATCTAATCTAGCAATTTGCCCAAAATCAAGCAAGAAAATCAAATCTGCTTTTTCAGTAATTTCAATTGTTCTTTTCTCCTCTTGTGTAAAAACAATTACTTTATCGTTTCCTGGCATCCAATGTAAAAAGGAAGCGTAATCATTAGGTGTAATTACATTCACATTATACCCTAACTGAACCAAAACATTATAAAACCCAAGTGCTGAACCCATAGCATCTCCATCAGGCCCTCTGTGCACTGTAATTAGAATATTTTTATTTTCAGAAAGAAGTTGCTTTAATGCGTTTATTTTTTCTTGCATAGGGGCGCAAAAATAAGAATAAAAAACATCCTACGAATGTTAATTTTCATAGTTTTGCAGCCGTTTACTAATTTTAATAAAAATAGAAATGGGAAACAGAACATTCACAATGGTAAAGCCAGAAGCAGTTGAGCAAGGCAATACAGGATCAATTCTTAAAATGATTGAAGAAAATGGATTTAGAATCGTAGCATTGAAAAAAGTACAACTAAGCACTGCAAGAGCAGGCTTGTTTTATGAAGTTCATAAAGAAAGACCTTTTTATGGCGAATTGGTCGATTATATGAGTTCAGGACCAATTGTAGCGGTAATTTTAGAAAAAGAGGATGCGGTTACCGATTTTAGAACTCTAATAGGAGCAACAGATCCTGCTGATGCTGAGGATGGAACAATTCGAAAACTTTTTGCTGAAAGTAAATCCAAAAATGCGGTGCACGGTTCTGATTCTGATGAAAATGCACAACTTGAATCTGATTTCCATTTTAATATAGAGGAACAGTTTTAATTAGAAATAGCCACCAAAAGTGTGATTATTTTAATATTATTTCTTTCACAATCTCTTTAGCTGTTTTTTGATTTATCTTCTTTAGTATTTCATTCTTCTGATAAGATAATTCGTTACGAACAACAGCAGATTTTATTTTTATAACTAAGATCCCATCTCTAAAAGACAAGTTGCTAATATATTTCATTAGGTTTTTTCCTAAAACTTCTTCACAGTTATTAAGTACATCTAGCTCTTTTAATCTTCCTTCTAGTTTCTGATTTTTTAGTAACCTTTTGATTACAGCCCTGATAGATTGTTGGTTCGATTTTCTCAATTTACAACTCCTCCATTTTCAATTTTAAACATCTCATATTTAATTCTTGAAGTATTTAATATTTTTTCTATTTGATCCCTGTTCGTATCCGTAATAAATACTTGTCCAAAGAACCCTTCACGAGCAAAAGAAATAATTTTTTCCACTCTTTTTTCATCTAATTTATCAAATATATCATCTAATAATAATATAGGCTTAACTCCTAGCTGCTTTTCCATAAAATCAAATTGCGCTAATTTTAGGGAGATTAAAAAAGACTTTTGCTGCCCTTGTGAGCCAATCTTTTTAATAGGATGATTATCCATTTCAAAAATAATATCATCCTTATGAACCCCTACATTGGTATATTGACTCATTCTATCTTTACTTAATGAGTTTTTTAGTGCCTGCGCAAAATCATTTTTGTTTAACTGAGAAGAATATTTTATATCAACCACTTCCCTCTGGTTAGCAATTAGCGCATAATATCTCTTAAAAACACTTATCAATAGTTCTAAAAAATGAGTCCTTTCTTTAAAGATAGTTGTTCCGAATGCTATTAGCTGATTATCAAAAGTTTCTAATGTTAAACTGTCAAAATATTGTTTTTCAGCAAAACTTTTAAGTAAGGTGTTTCTTTGTTTGAGGGTCTTGTTGTAATCAATAAGACTTTTTAAGTATTTGCGATTGTATTGAGCAATGCTACTATCAATGTATCTTCTTCTAATTTCAGATCCATCAAGTATAATATTGCTGTCAGTTGGCGAAATAACTACTATTGGGAATCCACCTATATGATCAGAGAATCGTTTGTATCTTTTGCCATTGCATTTGAGTGTCTTTTGTTCTCCTTTTTGCAAATTACACTGAATTTCTGATTGTTCATTTGCTTTAATAAATACTCCTTTAAGGATAAAGAAATCTTCAGTAAACTTTATGTTTTGCACATCCATCTTATTAAAATAACTTTTGCTCAGGGATAAATAATGTATGGCATCCAGAATATTTGTTTTCCCGGAGCCATTATCACCTACAAAACAATTTACCTTTTTTCCAAACTGAAAATTACTTTCACTATGGTTTTTAAAATTTAATAATGATAATTTTTTCAGATACAATAGTTCTTATTTTTTATAAAAATAACTATCTTTTATTATTCTCTTTACTTTAATGCGAAATAATTTAAAAAAAACTTATTTTTGCACTTCAAAAATAGAAGAATATGGCGAAACAAACAGATAAAACAGATAAGCAATTCGCACAGATTGAAGAAACATTAACTAAGACCGAACAATACATTGAGGATAATCAGAAAAGTTTGACTGTAATAGCTGGAGCAATTGTTGCAATTGTTGCAATATACCTTGGCTTTACTAATTTTTATTTAGAGCCACTAGAACAAGAAGCGCATGCTGATATGTATATGGCAGAAATATATTTTGAAAAAGATTCTTTTAACCTAGCACTAAATGGTGATGGACAGTACTTAGGATTCTTGGATATTGCGGATGAATACAGCTTGACTAATGCGGGCAATTTAGCAAATTATTATGCTGGATTATGTTATTTGCATACAGCACAGTCTGAGGACGCCATTGAATATTTAAGCGATTTTTCCTCAGATGATATTATTTTATCAACTCTGGCATTAGGATGTATTGGAGATGCTTATTTAGAATTAGAGGATAATAGTAGCGCGCTAAAATATTATGAAAAAGCGGCTGATAATGCCAGTAATGATTTCACTACCCCAAGATATTTGATGAAACAAGCTATTGTTTTAGAGATGGATGAAGAGTTTGAAGATGCGTTGAAGATTTATAATCAGATAAAACAGGATTATAGCAAATCGCAGATAGCACAAGATATTGAAAAATACATTGTAAGAGCTAGCAATCGTTAAAAGCCAAAATGGCAACTCAAAATAATAATCTTTCCCTTTATAATAAAGCAGATGTTCCTTCTGCAAAAAAAATACGTTTTGGTATAGTGGTTTCTGCTTGGAATAAAGAGATCACTTCTAACTTACTAAAAGGCAGCAAGGATACATTAATGGATTGTGGTGCTTCAAGTATGGATATTATAACAATGGATGTTCCTGGGAGTTTTGAGCTTATTTATGGTGCTAAAATAATGGCAAAAAAGAAAGTAGATGTCATTATATGTTTAGGAAGTATTGTTCAAGGAGAAACAAAGCATTTTGATTTTGTGTGCAATGCGGTTTCTATTGGAATAAAAGATTTGAATATTGCATTAAATATTCCTGTTGTTTTTGGAGTTCTGACAGATAATAATTTACAGCAAGCAAAAAATAGGTCGGGAGGAAAGCATGGGAACAAAGGGGTCGAAGCGGCTATTACTGCTATAAAAATGGCACATCTCAACAAATAGAATTTTACTTTATAAAAGTATTTTATCTGAACTAAAAAATACTAAATTTGCAGCCCAATTTAAAAATGGTCGAGTAGCTCAGCTGGATAGAGCATCTGCCTTCTAAGCAGACGGTCACAGGTTCGAATCCTGTCTCGATCACAAAATAAAAAATCCCAGCATAATGCCAGGACTTTTTATTTGCGGAGAGAGAGGGATTCGAACCCCCGGTACATTGCTGTACGCTGGTTTTCAAGACCAGTGCATTCGACCACTCTGCCATCTCTCCAAAAGTGGAGCAAAAATAGAAATATTTAGCAATCTGAAAATCTATTCTTCCTTTAATTTTATCTGCAATATAATTCATCTAATTTTGTTAGTTTAGCAAGATGAAATTTAAAGTAATTATATTTTTTATTCTTTATGGTATTTCTGCTATTTCAGAAGCACAAACACTCAAAGCATCTTTGTATACTGCCAACTTCAATAGCCCTGAGAACAAAAGCTATATTGAAACCTACCTTTCTTTTGATGTCAATTCTGTGCATTTGATAGAAGATGAAAACAATAAATATTATGGAGAGTTAGATATCTATATTGAAATATTAGAAGATGGTAATTTGATTTATAATGACCATTACTTGCTGAAAAGTCCTTATTTTAAGGATAGCATTTTTAATAATCTCCTTTTTATCGATCAGCACAGAATTGCTATTCCAAACGGACAATATTCACTTAGTATAAAAGTAAAAGATATACATTCTTCCAGTGAGGTTTTAGAACATAAAGAGCAAATAACAATGGAATTTGAAGAAAATAAATTAGCATTTTCTGATATTACCCTAATTGAGAAATATACAAAAACCATAAAAAAAAATAAGCTTTCCAAAAGCGGTTATGACCTTACCCCTTATGTTTCTAATTTCTTTCCTCCCACTGAAAATATACTATCTTTTTATTTTGAAATTTATAATACTGATAAGCGTTTCCCTTCTGCTAACCGATATTTGTTAAATACATACATTGAGACTTTCGAAACCAATGTTTCGTTATTTTATTTTACAAAATCGAAAAGAATGGATATCAAAGAGATTCAGACTAGTTTATTGTCATTCCCAATTGAAAGATTACCAACCGGAAATTATAATTTGGTTTGTGAAATTAAAGATGTGGAAAACAATTCCATTCTACAGAAAAAGTTGTTTTTCCAAAGAAGCAGTCCAAAGCATGACAAGAGTATGAATGATATTAGCAGTGTGGATATTGCAGGCACTTTTGCAGAGCAAATTACAAGTATAGATAGTATGCTTTTGTATATCGACTATCTCTATCCTATTTCAACAATTTTGGAAAATACATTTGCTGAAAACCAAAAAAGATACAATGATTTACTTTTGATGCAGAAGTTCTTTTTAAACTTTTGGGAAGGAAGAAGTCCTTTTAATCCAGAGGAGAAATGGAAAAAATACCTAACAGTTGTAGAAACGGTTAATAAGGAATTCCAAAATGCAAGAATTGATGGCTATAAAACCGATAGAGGAAGAGTTTTTCTTCAATATGGCGCACCAAATAGTCGGCACAAAGTAGATAATTCTTCTGCAAATCTGCCTTATGAAATTTGGCATTATTACAAATTAAAAACGCAATCGGACTGTAAATTCGTTTTTGTAAATGAGCATTTGGGTATTCAGGATTATAGGCTTTCCTATTCCAATGTAGAAGGGGAAGTAAGCAATCAGCAGTGGAACGATCGTTTACAGCAAAATAACAACGCTACTTTTGGGGATGATTTTATCAATAATTACATCAACCCAAGATAGAATACATATATTTGCCAATATGATTACAAAGGTTTTCTACTACCTCTTTCTGACACCAATATCCCTACTTCCCTATCCAGTACTGTATTTAATTTCCGATCTTTTATTTTTTATTTCTTACAGAATAATTGGATACAGAAAGGAGGTAGTTTTTACTAATCTTAAAAATTCTTTCCTTGATAAAACAGATAAAGAGTTAAGAGTTATTATGTCTGCTTTTTACAAGCATTTTTGCGATATTATTATGGAGGGGGTAAAAGGATTTACCATCTCAGAAGAACAACTGAGAAAAAGATTGGTAGTAAAAAATCCTGAGTTCAGCAATCAATATGCTGATAAAGGACAAAGTATCATTTTTGTTGGAGGGCATTACAACAATTGGGAAATATGCGCACAAGCATTTGCCATGTATTCCAATCATAAATGCATAGGGATTTACAAGCCACTTAGCAATGCATTTTTTAATCAGAAAATTTCAGAATCCAGATCAAGATATGGCATGCATTTAATTTCTATGAAACAAACAAAAAGGTCGTTTGAGAAAAAAACAAAAGCAAAAGCAATTGTTTTTGGTTCGGACCAAAACCCATCAAATCCCAGAAGATCCTATTGGATGGAATTTCTAAACCAAGATACTGCTGTTCTATTTGGAGTAGAGAAATATGCAAAAGAATATGATTGGCCAGTAGTTTATGTAAGTATTAGCAAAGTAAAAAGAGGACATTATGAGGTAAAGTATTCCTTAATTACGGAAACACCCACTACTGAGCCTTATGGAAAAATAACAGAAGATTTTACAAAAAGAATAGAAAAAGATATAATAAACTTGCCACAATATTGGTTGTGGACACATAGAAGATGGAAACACAAAAAAGAAAAATAAAAACGGCAGTTATAATCCTTAATTGGAATGGAAAGGATTGGTTAGAAAAATTATTACCGACTGTTGTTCAGTACGGTAGTGATGTAGAAATTATTGTTGCCGATAATGGCTCTACAGACGACTCTATATCGTTTTTATCTGAGAATTTCCCAGCTATTAGGATAGTAAATAATAAAGAGAATTTAGGATTTGCGGGGGGCTATAATAAAGCATTAAATCAGATTCATGCGGAATATTATGTATTACTCAATTCGGATGTGGAAGTGAGTGGAAACTGGATAGCACCCATTATTGATTTAATGGATAGTGATAAAAATATTGCAGCATGCCAGCCAAAATTACTAGATTATAACAACAGAGATAAATTTGAATATTCTGGGGCATCCGGAGGTTTTATTGATAGGTTTGGCTATCCTTTTTGCAGAGGAAGAATTTTTGATTGTCTGGAAGAAGACTGTGGACAATACAATGATGCTATTGAAGTATTTTGGGCAACTGGTGCTTGTATTTTTCTAAAGACAGAAGCATTTTGGGAAGTTGGGGGTTTTGATGAAGAGTTTTTTGCCCACCAAGAGGAAATTGACCTTTGTTGGAGGTTGAAAAATAAAGGATACAAAATAATGGTAGAGCCAAGCTCAGTAATATATCATGTAGGTGGTGGTACGCTTGATGCTGGCTCCCCTTTTAAAACACACCTTAATTTTAGGAATAACCTAAAAATGCTTTTCAAAAACTTACCTCTACCCTCTTTATTTGTGGTTATTCCTATACGCTTGCTTTTAGATGCAGTTGCTGCTATTACTTTTTTGAAACAAAAAAATGGTTTTTCTCACTTCTTTGCTATTGTAAAAGCACATTTTGCTTTTTATTTTGCTATCCAAAAACTGATTAGTAAACGCCAAAAGATTAGCCAAAAGAATAATTTAGTAGGAAAAATGAATTACTCTATTTTGGTAAAAAATAAACTAAAAGGAATAAAGAATTTCTCGAATTTATGATTACTCAATTATAATTTTCTTCTCTACTGTTCCATCATCATAGATGTAGAATAATAGTTTGTTTTCTGTTCCATTTGATTGCCTCCCAAGTATATCTGTCATTCTAAGTATTTTTTTAGATTTAATTACTTCATCAACAACAAGTTTTACAAAATTGTTAATCCTGCCTTATAAGAGTCTAAACCCAAGCCACAAATTACTGCTTTGCAATTCTCAGACAAAAGTGATTTCTTCCTAAAATCTTCCCTTGCATATATATTCGAAATATGCACTTCTGTTACTGGAGTATCTATTGCTTTAATACAATCAGCCAAAGCTACTGAGGTATGCGTATATCCTCCTGCATTAAGTATAATATAATCGTATGAAAAACCAACTTCTTGCAGTTTATCAATCAACTCCCCTTCTACATTCGATTGAAAATATTCTAATTCCAAATCGGAAAATTCCTCTACCAACTGAGAAAAATATTCCTCAAAAGAAATATCTCCATAAATAGATTTTTCTCTTTTGCCTAATAAGTTTAAATTTGGTCCGTTAATTATTATCACTTTCATAGCAAGGCAAAACTAAACAAATGAGCTGGGAATCATCCATATTGGGTTTTAAAAGTTACTTACAAGTAGAACGTTCCTTGTCTGTAAATTCAGTAGATGCCTACATAAGAGATGTGAAAAAGCTAGCAAGTTTTTCCAAATCAAAAGAGATAAATGAACTAGATATCAGTAAATCTGACTTATCCGATTTTGTATCTGCTATCAGTAAAGAAGGCGTTTCGGCTCGCTCCCAATCTCGAATTATCTCAGGAATAAAAGCTTTTTACAAATACCTCATAATGGAGGATTATATCACTGCCGATCCCACCCAGTTATTAGAATCTCCAAAAATAGGCATGAAATTGCCCGACACACTCTCTATTGAAGAAATAGACAAGCTCATTGCTGCTATTGATTTGAGCAAAGCAGAAGGCGAAAGAAATAGGGCAATTCTCGAAATACTTTATAGTTGTGGGCTAAGGGTAACGGAACTAATTACGCTCAAACTTTCCAATGTAAGTTTTGTAGAAGGGTTTATCAAAGTAATAGGAAAAGGAGACAAAGAACGCCTTGCTCCTATTGGAAAAACAGCTCTCAAATACCTAAACATCTACATTGGTGAAGTGCGAAATCATCAAGATATTCAAAAAGGGCATGAAGATATTATTTTTCTTGGCAGAAGAGGAAAACAGCTAACAAGAATAATGATTTTTACCATCATCAAGCAATTGGCAGAAAGAATTGGTCTGAAAAAGAAGATTAGCCCTCACACTTTTAGGCATTCTTTTGCAACACATCTTATTCAAGGTGGTGCGGATTTACGTGCAGTACAAGAAATGCTCGGGCACGAAAGTATTACTACCACTGAAATTTACACTCATCTTGATAAAGAATACCTTAGAGAAGCTATTACTCAGTTTCATCCTAGGGCGTAAGTTATAATGGAATAAATTTCCTAATTTCGTGCAGATGTTTAATGCTAAGCAAATACTCATAAAATACTGGGGGCATACTAATTTCCGCCCCATGCAAGAGGAAATAATTCAATCTGTATTAGCTATGAAAGATACACTCGCTCTGCTTCCAACAGGAGGTGGTAAATCGGTTTGTTTTCAAATCCCTTGCTTAATGCAAGATGGAATTTGCGTTATTATTTCTCCTTTAATTTCTCTGATGAAAGACCAAGTGGAGCACCTAAAATCCAAAGGATTAAAATCAGTTGCTATCACCTCAGGAATGAGCAAAAATGAGGTGGATGTAGCACTTGGAAATTGCATTTATGGAAACTACAAATTCCTTTACCTGTCACCAGAAAGGTTACAAAACAAAATGGTACAAGAAAGAATTCGGCAGATGAATGTTAATTTAATAACGGTGGATGAAGCACATTGCATCTCAGAGTGGGGATATGATTTCAGGCCATCCTATTTACATATTGCAGAGATAAGAGAGGTAATTCCTAATGTGCCAATTTTAGCACTTACTGCTACTGCAACAGACGATATTATAGATGATATTCAAGAGAAACTTCTTTTTAGTGAGAAGCACTTATTACAATCCTCCTTTGTGAGAGAAAATCTATCCTATGTAGTAATCAATACAGAGAATAAAAAAACCAAATTAGTAAAAATTCTGAATCATTTTAAAAGTAGTGCAATAGTGTATGTCGGTAGCAGAAAAGAGACAAAAGAAATAACACAGCTACTCAGAACTCATAATATTTCTTCCGATTATTATCATGCAGGCTTGGATATGGATATCAGAAACCAAAAGCAAGAAAAATGGACTCATAATGAGATTAGAATAATGGTAGCCACCAATGCATTTGGTATGGGAATTGATAAAGAAAATGTGCGAGTTGTAGTCCATATCAACACGCCAACATCATTGGAAGCTTATTTTCAAGAAGCAGGACGTGCCGGCCGAGATGGTAAATTGGCCTATGCCATACTACTGACAAACAAAAGTGATGTAATTGACCTTAATCGTTTTGTTCTCTCACAATTTCCAAGCGTGCAAGAGATAAGAGATTGTTATCAGAAAATAGCAGATTATTTTCATATTGCAGTGGATACGGCAGAAGGAGAAAGTTTTGAATTTGACATCAATGACTTTTGTGAGAGATACAATTTGAAGACCTATAAAACTTACAATATTTTAAAATATCTGGAAAAAGAAGAATTCATCAAACTAACTGATTCCATTCATTCTCCCTCCAAATTACATTTTATTGTGGATAATACAGAACTTTATCGTTTTCAAGTGGCTAATGTGCATTACGATTCTTTCATCAAACTTTTATTGCGCTCTTATAGTGGTCTTTTTGAAAACTATGTAACGATAAATGAACAAACTTTATCCAGTAGATTTAACTCTCCTCCTACTCAGGTTGTGGATTTGCTTGAAAAATTACAGCAATTAGAAATCTTAAAATATTTGCCAAGAACAAATGCCCCAAAACTTATCTTTACAAAAAACAGGGCAGAGGCATCTACCATTAGAATTTCAGAAGAAATATTAGAAAAAAGAAAGAAACTAAAAAAACAAAAGATGGAGTCGATAATTGCTTATACTGAAAATAGCACCATCTGTCGAACACAGCAATTGCTGGAATATTTTGGGGAAGAAAACAATTACAAATGTGGACAATGTGATGTGTGTGTGGAAAGAAATAAATTAGACATAAGTGATTTGGAGTTTGAGAAAATTAAGAAATACTTACAGAATATTTTATCAGAAAAAGCAATGATTTCTTCCGAAATTATAAATCCAATAACAGATGTAAGAGAAGAAAAAGTTTTAAAAGTATTACAGTGGCTTTTGGATAATGGTAAAATAAAACTGACTGAAAATAAATATTCATGGATTGGGTAATTATTTTACATTTGCCAAGATGAAAATAATCTTTTTTGGCACACCACCTTTTTCTGCTTACATTTTAGAAAAACTTCAATCTTCCTATAATGTTGTGGCAGTTGTGTGTCCACCTGAAAAAGAAAAGGGCAGAGGAAGAAAAATGATTGCTCCTTCTGTAAAGTTAAAAGCCCAAGAAATTAATATTAAGGTTTTACAGCCAAATAATTTAAACGATTCTTATTTTATTGAGGAGTTAGAAAACTTAAATGCTGATTTATTTATTGTGGTGGCTTTCAGAATGTTGCCAGAAATTGTTTGGCGTATTCCAAAAAAAGGATGTGTGAACTTGCACACCTCCCTTTTACCTAATTACAGAGGAGCATCTCCAATAAATCGGGTGCTAATTAATGGAGAAACGCAAACAGGAATAACTACATTTTTTATCAATGAGAATATGGATAGAGGAAATATTATTCTGCAAGAGAAAATCGAATTGGATAATAAAATTACTGCTGCAAACTTGCATAATATTATGATGGAAAATGGAGCGGATTTACTATTAGAAACCATTGATAAGATTACAGGCAACAAAGTAGAGCAAGTGGAACAAAACATAGCTTTAACCGATAAAACAGCTCCAAAAATTAATAAGGAATTGCTTCAAATAGACTGGAGTCAATCGGTGGAAAAAATTCATAATTTAATAAGAGGGCTTTCCCCTTGCCTTAATGATAATACACTACTAAAGGATGTTGCTATTTGCCCTTCCGCTTGGTTTTATTTACAAGCCAAAAATGATAAGCAAATTAGAGTGAAATTATTGCTTTCTGATTTTGAAGTGGAAACAAATTCATTGGAGGTGGGGAGTATTGTTACCGACAACAAAACCCATCTTAAAATTGCAGGAAATGATGGATTTATTTCCATTCTGCAATTACAAATGGAAGGGAAAAAAGCAATGGATATTAAAAGTTTTTTGGCTGGATTTCAAATCAATAATAAGTTTAGAGTTTGCTAATAGATGAGCAGTATAAAAAGCAGTTAATCAAACATTTATCTGAGTTTATCACAGAAGATAGATTAGCTTTATTTTATGATAATTTAAAGCAAAGAACAAGTCGCATAACAATAGTTTTAGAAGATATTTTTCATTCCCAAAACGCCAGTGCAGTGCTAAGAACAGCCGATTGCTTTGGGATACAAAACATCCACATCATTGAGAACAGAAATCAGCATAACATCAATCATAATGTATCATTGGGTTCGTCAAAATGGCTAACAGAAACTTTTTACAATAAGAGTGAAAACAATACAAAGGAATGTTTGCAGAATTTAAGAAAAGATGGATTTAGAATATTGGCCACTACACCACGCAATGCAAAAAGCATCCATGATATTGATCTAAATAATGAAAAAATTGCACTACTTTTTGGAGCAGAACAAGAAGGACTATCGGGCTTGTCTCTACAATTAGCAGATGAAAAAATCAAAATCCCTATGTATGGATTTACTGAAAGCTACAATATTTCAGTAGCAGCAGCCCTTTGCATGCAAACAGTAATCAGTAAAATGAGAGCGTCAGAAGTAGAGTGGCAACTTACTGAGGTTGAGAAAGATGAAGTGTTGTTGAATTGGTTGCGTAACAGCATAAAGGAATCCGTTCTTATTGAGCAAAGATTTATTAAAGAGATAATCAGCCAATAGATATAGAAATTATTATATTTGTCGATTAAATTATTTAAATGGGAAAAGGAGACAAAAAATCAAAAAAAGGAAAAATTAGAATGGGTTCTTTTGGAAAAGTAAGACCAAGAAAAAAAGCTAAGATTACCTTTGTTGCAAAAAAAGTAGAAAAGAAAGAAGTAGAAAAAACGGAAACAAAAAAGAAAACGACTAAAAAGAAAGCGGCTGTTAAGAAAAAAACAGCTACAAAAAAAGCTACTAAAAAGAAGGCCTAACGCTAAGGAGCAAGTCTATCTAACTTCCAATTATTTTTACTAATGGTATATTTTACCCTATCGTGCAAGCGAGATGGTCGTCCTTGCCAAAACTCAACACTTTTTGGCATGACTTTATAACCACCCCAATTCAAAGGTCTTTCTACCTTTTTACCTTTAAATTTACATTCCATATTTACAATATTATTTCTAAAATCCGTGTCTAAGGGAATTACTGAACTTTGCTGAGATACCCAAGCCCCTATTTGACTCTATCTTGGCCTGGAACTAAGATATTTATCACTATCTAAATCTGATATTTTCTCTGCTAAGCCAACAATCCGAACTTGCCTTTGGAATTTGGGCCAATAAAAATTCAATGCTACATTATTGTTATTTTCAATATCATTGGCTTTTATACTTTTATAATTTGTAAAAAAAGTAAATCCTTTTGCATCAAAATCTCTTAATAACAAAACTCTTGATGAGTGGGTATTCTTATCAGAAACAGTAGATAAAACAAATGTATTAGCTTCATCATTTTTTTCTAATGCTTGCTCCATCCATTTGCTAAACAAACTGATAGGATGCTCAGGAAAATTGTTAAAATTTAATTTATGGTTGTTGAAATCTTCTCTTAAATGTTTTATATTATTTTTAAAATCGCTCACCTTTTATTATAAATTAGCCCCAAAACTAAAAAATAAACTGCATAAATGTTAAAACCACAAAAAGGAAGGCTGCTAATTTCTGAACCCTCAATCGAGGACTCCAACTTTTTTAGATCTGTAATTCTTTTGGCAGTGCATAACAAGCACGAAAGTGTTGGTTTTGTACTAAACCAACCAACCAAAATAAAAGTTCACCACTTAATTGAGAATTTTCCAAAATCAAGTTTTCCAATTTATATTGGTGGTCCTGTTGAAAGGAATTCCTTGCATTATGTGCATACCTTAGGTGAAAAGATTGAGGGCTCTCAAGAAATTTTAGATGGACTTTATTGGGGAGGTGATTTTCAACTGGTGAAGAAAATGGTGGAGAATAATGAAGTGGATAGTAGTAATATTAGGTTTTTTGCTGGTTATTCTGGTTGGGATGAAGCTCAACTGCTAAAGGAGATAAGAGAAAACACATGGATTACAGTTCCTGCAGATAAAGAAAGTTGCATGAAGTTAAGCTCAAACAAAGAGCTTTGGAGTTCCTTTATTAAAAAAATGGATGCCAAATATGCCATTTGGACAAATCTACCTGCTGACCCTTTTTTAAACTAATTGATTAATTTTTTCAACTAATAATTGCGAAACTTTTTGACTATCAAATTGTTGGGCTTCAATTTGGCTAACCCATTTCACTCCTTGAAGTGCATTAGTTAAAAACACCTCATCTGCTTTGAAAATATCTTCTGTTTTTACTTTTACTTCTATTATATTATAATTCAAGTTTTTTAACCTTAATATACAATTTCGCATTGTTCCATCCACTGGCCCATCCGATAATTTTGGCGTATAAATATTATTATTTTTCACATAAAAAATATTTGAATTTGCACTTTCAATAATGTGGTTTTCTGTATTGAACATCAAACAATCATCCTTTCCTTTTTGATTTGCATCAAGCGAGCACATTACAGATTGCAAGGCACTCATTGTTTTATAATTTGACAACTTATTAATGGGTTTGAGTTGCGTTTTATAAAGCCCTAGTTCCACTCCTTTTTTATTTAAGGTAAATAAAATTTTGTCAGAAAATTTATTTATTATTAGGCAAGATGTTTGATTATTCTCTGGTAAATATTTTCCTCCCTCATCTCTGAATAATAAAATATTTAGGCTTCCTCCTTTGGTGATTTTATTCTTAATTAGCAAACGTTCTATATCATTTCTAAAATCATTTTTGCTTGCAACTATCCTCAGATTCATCAATAAAGCGCCTGCAAATAATCGATTTAAATGAGCTTCTAAATTAAAGGCTTTTCCATTTAATATTTTTACACTTTCAAACAAGCCATCACCATACAAAAAAGCTCTATTATTCAAAGAAATTTTACAGTCCTTTTTGTTTATGATTTTATGATTGAAAATTACTTTTGACATTTATTCTTTTTGAAAATTGTATTTTGCGAACTTATTAAATAATTTATATGAATAAACTTTTCTTACTTCTTTTCATCTGTTTTTCTCAAATCATCTTAGCACAAACTGTTATTTCTGGTAGTATTTTAGACAATAATACAAAGGAAACTTTGATTGGTGCCAATGTTGTCATTAAAGGAACATCCATTGGTACTGCTACTAATTTGGATGGGTTTTTTAAAATAACTACTGCATCTGGTTTTCCTATAGTATTAACTGTTAGCTATTTAGGATATGCGAATAAAGAAGTAGTTGTAAAAGAAAATAAAAAAGATAGAATCATTTTCCTTTCAGTTGATAGTAAAACATTAGAAGAAGTAAGGGTTATTGATAGTCGGCTCACTGAAAAACAAAAAGAATCTCCCCTTACCATTGAAGCAATGGATATCATTGCCATTAAAGAAACACCAGCAGCCAACTTTTATGATGGATTGGGAGCATTGAAAGGTGTTGATATTACGGCAGCTAGCTTAGGGTTTAAAATTATAAACACAAGAGGATTTAATAGCACCTCCCCTGTTCGCTCTTTGCAAATAATTGATGGGGTAGATAATCAAGCCCCAGGATTGAATTTCTCCTTAGGTAATTTTTTGGGTGCATCTGAATTGGATGTAATGAAAGTAGAAATTATACAAGGGGCAAGTTCAGCCTATTATGGTCCAAATGCCTTTAATGGAGTAATAAGCATAACTACCAGAAGTCCTTTTATAAAACCAGGACTTTCGATATTGCTTAAAGCTGGCGAGAGAAGTCTTCTTGAGAATGCTTTTCGATTAGCTCAGGTTTTTAAAAATAAGAATGGAGAAGAAAAGTTTGCTTATAAAATAAATTTCTCTTATATGCAGGCCTATGATTGGGAAGCAAACAATATGGCAGCTGTAGATGGTACAGATACAGATAAAAACAACCCCGGAGGATATGATGCAGTAAACCGATATGGAGATGAAGATACAGATGGTAATATTAATGACATGACTTCTAACCTTAATTTAAATTATATTCAATATCCTGGGCTTGGAAAATTCCATAGAACTGGTTATATGGAAAAAAATATTGTTGATTATAACACTAGAAACTTAAAAGCAGGAACGGCTTTTCATTATAAAATAAAAGAAAATACTGAATTAATTTACGCTCTAAATTACGGCACTGGAACTACGGTTTATCAAGGAGAGAATCGTTTTAGCTTAAAAGGAATACAGTTTTTTCAAAACCGACTAGAGATAAATAAAAAAGATGAGTTTTTTTTAAGAATGTATCGCTCACAAGAAGATGCTGGGAAATCGTATGATGCCGTATTTACTGCCTTAAAATTACAAGAACTGACAGGCGATAATGAAAGTTGGTATACGCAATATAAAAATAGCTTCAGAAATAAATTTTCTTGGGATGATGTAAATTGGGGAACACCTTCTCTTATTGGATTTGGAGGAAATCCACCACAAGCTATTTGGGGCTTTATGGGAGATACTATCACATTTGATAATTGGTACATATTAAGTGATTCCGTTTTGTTGGCAAATACAGATGCTATAATTGCAGCCCATGATGAAACAAGAACAATTGCCGATCAGAATCTTTTAATCCCTGGAACAAAGGAATTTAACAAAGTACTAGAAGACATTACATCTAAAACTTCTTTCTTAGAAGGAGGAACTGGTTTCTATGACAAATCTGCATTGAACCATATTCATGGAGAATACCAGTTTGATCCTGCATTTGCAAAAATAAAAGTAGGTGCAAATTTTAGACTTTACCAACCCGATTCAAAAGGAAGTATATTTATTGATACCAATGATGTGCCAATTACTAATAAGGAATTTGGTGTCTATTCTGGTCTTGAAAAAGATGTATTGGGTGAATCATTAAAATTAAGTAGTACATTCCGATTAGATAAAAATGAGAATTTTGATTTTCTTTTTTCTCCTGCCATGTCTGTGGTTTACAAAGCAACTGAAAAAGATATTATTCGACTCTCTTTCTCTTCCGCCATAAGAAATCCAACGCTTTCTGATCAATATTTATTTTATAATGCTGGAAGAGCAATTTTGATTGGAAATATCTCAGGACATGGATCAAAATATGCAAATGAAAACTTGGTAACAGTTGAATCGTTTTTAGATTATTATAAAACCTTACCTTTTTTGAAAGAGAAATTAGATTTTTTTAATATCGATCCTATTCGTCCAGAAAAAGCAAAGTCTATTGAGCTTGGATATCGAACTACTCTTTTTGATAGAATATATCTAGATGCTAATTATTATTATTCTTACTATACCGATTTTATCGGCTATAAGATTGGCGTCAAATTTAATGCTGAAGAAGATTTGACACAGAACACATACCTCATTTCCCCCACATCTATTCAAGCTTATCGAATAGCAGCAAATGCTACAAATACAGTTACAACTCAAGGAGCCTCAATAGGATTAAATTATTTTCTGAATCCAAATTTTACAATTAATGGAAATCTATCTTGGAATAAATTGAATGAAGAAGGAACTGAAGATCCTATTATTCCAGCATACAATACACCTGAGTTTAAATACAATTTAGGATTAATTGGTCGAGAGTTAAATTTCAGTAAAAAATATAACTTATTGAAAAATTACGGTTTTAGTATTAATTACAAATGGGTTGAAGGGTTTCAGTATGAGGGCTCTCCTCAATTTACTGGCTTTGTTCCTACATACAGTTTAGTAGATGCTCAAATAAGTAAGGAAATTCCTAAAATACATTCTACTTTAAAACTGGGAGCATCTAATCTATTAAACAATCTACATTATGAAGTCTATGGCGGCCCTTATATTGGCAGAATGATATATTTCTCTTTTCTTTTCGAGCTTTATTAAAAAAATGATTAATATTGTAGCACTAACCATAAAATAAAAAAAGATGAAAAAAGTATTACAAAATTTTATTGCATTTGCTCTGATTTTGAGTGCAATTAGTGCAGATGCACAAATGAGATATCTAGATGATGTGTTTACAAATGTTACTGTTACTTCTGATGTGCAATATGCTGAGAATATCAGTATATTTCCTATGCTCCTTGGAGGGGGCCCAACTTTATCTCCACTATTGTGTGATATTTATGAACCAACAGGAGATCCTTTAACTGAACGTCCTGTAGTAATATTAGCTCATACTGGAAGTTTTTTGCCAAAAGTTATGAATGGGCAACCAACAGGAGACAAAACAGATTCTTCTGTGGTTGAGCAATGTATGCGTTGGGCAAGAAAAGGATATGTAGCTGTTGCTATGAATAATAGATTAGGTTGGAATGCTATGTCCCTGGATCAAGATGAAAGAACTAGCACACTTCTACAAGCAGCATATAGAGGAATACAAGATGCAAAAGCTATGGTTAGATTTCTAAGAAAAACGGAAGATTTGGATGGAAATCCTTACGGAATTGATCAAACAAAAATTGCTCTTGGTGGGCAGGGCACTGGTGGGTATTTATCCTTAGGGTATGCTACATTAGATACAGTTGGAGATGCTACGCCCTGGGCAGAAATTTATCTGACTAAGTTTTTCAATTTAAACACCGTGCAGCCATATGTATATCCTCCTTGGTATGGGAATTATGATGGTACTGATTCAACATGGCTACCTGATTCAATTTATTCTCCTATAGCCGGAGCAATGGTTGCTGTTTCTCCAACTGGACAAACTGAATTATGGAATGTTCCCAATTGGCCAACTTATAGTAATGAAATTAATATGGCTTTTAATATTGGGGGTTGTTTGGCTGATAGTTCTTGGCTTGAAGATGGTGATATTCCAATGGTAAGTTTTCATTGTGCTAAAGATGAAAATGGCCCTTATGCTAATGGTGATGTAATTGTTCCAACTACTCAACAGTTTGTTGTGGAGGCGCAAGGCAGTTATATTGTACAAAAACACCAAGCAATGTATAGCAATAATGCTGTTTTTGCTAATATGGGTTTCTCAGATGCTTTTACCCAAGCCTCTGTAGCAAATAATACCTCATTAACTACAATTAATGGATATACTGTGGGTAATAACTATGATGGACTGTATACTTTTGTAACTCCTGCTCCATCTTCAACTCCAAATGCATTCGGACAAAGCTATACAGAAGAAGGCGCTCCTTGGGACTGGTGGGACTTAGCAGTTTATGATACAGCATGGATGCATAGTCCATTAACACCAGCTGCTGCTCTCATACCTGGGTTTGGTGCTGCAAACTCAATATTAGGAAACCCTAACATGTCGCCTTCACACGGAAATGCATATCTAGATACAATCCAAGGATATTTAAATCCTAGAATGTTCCTTGCTTTAGGATTAGATACTATTGCGACTACCTCTATTGAAGATATTATTGATTTTGCAACAGAAATTTATCCTAACCCAACTACTGAAAAAGTAAATGTAGTGAGTTATGCGGCAGCAATAAATAGCATTGAAATTTACAACATTCATGGACAAATTGTTTACAGCAAAGAGGTAAATGCAAATGCCATAAAAATTGGAACAACTTCTTTTAGTAATGGCGTATATATTATGAATATAAAATCGGACAAAGCAACTATTACACGAAAATTAATTGTAGAGTAAAAGTTAATTCTTTTCTAAATAAAAAAGCCTTCCAGAAATGGAGGGCTTTTTTTTTGTAGCGTGAGGCAGATTTGAACTGCCGACCTCAGGGTTATGAATCCTGCGCTCTAACCACCTGAGCTACCACGCCAAAATAGTCGGCAAATATAACATATAAACACCTTTGCTAAAATTTTTCATTAATAATTTAATCCCTGTCTTTCTCATGAAGAATTTGTGTGTTTCTCTTTAATGTTCTCAAAAGTAAACATATTGTTAAAGTTGCTATTAAAACACAAATTAAGTTATGAGAAATTAACTCCTCTCCTATTAAATAATTTCGCAACATTTCAACAAAGCAGAAGCCAATAATAGTGGCTAATACACCCGAATACTCCCTCCTTAAAACAGTTTTAATGGAAAAAGGGATGGAGGATGTTTTATAGTTAGCAAAATTAGGAATAAAAGCGGGGATTTTATTGGACCAATCTAGGTATTCATCTCCAAATTTCTTTTCTAAAAATCGCTCTTCTGCAAACATTATTCTCTCATAATAAAGCCAAAAAATAAGGGAAATAATCAGAATAAATAAAGGGTTAAAAACATAAGTTGCAATTCCAATCCAAATCAGGTAATTACCCAAATACAAGGGATGTCTTAGTGTTGCGTAAATACCTGTTGAGTTTAATACTTCTGCAACTTGTTGTTTGGTATTTCTACCTGATGTTCCGTGTGGAGTAGTTCCTATTGTGTAAAAGCGAATAAGAAGCCCTACAAAAGACAAAAACAATGAAATAATAGTATAATATCTTTCGTTAACTTCTGAAATAGAAGCATAGTCGGTAATACCAATAAATGGGATAGCTAATAGAAATATAATAACTGGGAATTGCCCTCTGTATTTGAATAAGAAATTTCCTTGTTTTTCAAATGTTTGCACTAAGGTCATATTTTAGTTGATTTATTTATATATTGCCAAAAAAAATTAAGACACAAAATTAACAAAAACAAAAAAAAAAGACGAATGTCTGAACTAATAAAATATCAATTAGAATATCCTATCCACTCCTCTATCAATATTCTTTACAAAAGGTTAAGTAACCCTAGTGGGCTTTCAGAATGGTTTGCAGATGATGTGCACATTAGGCAGGATATTTATACTTTTTTTTGGGACGGAAGTGAGCAAACAGCAAAATTATTAAAGAAAAAAGAAAATCAATTTGTTCGTTTTCATTGGCTGGACAATGAAAAAGATGATAGTTATTTTGAATTTACCATTCAAGTAGATGATTTAACAAATGATGTCTCCCTAATTGTTACCGATTTTGCTGAAGATGAAAAAGAACAAGAGGAAAATACATTGCTGTGGGATACGCAGGTAGAGAGTTTGAAGCATGCCTTAGGTTCTTAAGATTATTTTCAAAATCTTCTGAATGAAAAAAATATATCTTTTCATAATTAGATCGTTTATAGGTCCTTTTGTGGCCACTTTCTTCATTACTATTTTCCTACTGTTAATGCAATTTTTGTGGAAATGGATTGATGATTTGGTCGGAAAAGGGTTGGAAATAAGTGAAATTATCGAGCTTTTATTTTTTGCGTCTGTACGCTTTGTTCCTCTTGCCTTACCCATATCAATTCTGCTAGCATCAGTAATGACCTTTGGTGCATTAGGTGAAAAATCAGAATTAATAGCCATGAAATCGGCAGGGATGTCACTAAGAAGAATAATGAATCCCTTAATCGTTTTTGTGTTTTTTGTAAGTATTTGCTCTTTTATGTTCTCTAATTATGTAATGCCAATTGCCAATTTAAAAAGTGGCAGTTTACTATATTCCATACAAAAACAGAAACCGGCACTGAACATAAAAGCAGGTGTTTTTTACAATGGTATTGAAGGATATAGCATTAAGGTGGAAGAAAAAAGTGATGATGGACAAACACTCAAAAATATCATTATTTACAATCATACAAACAAAAATGGAAATGATAATATAATTATTGCAAAATCAGGCAGTATGAAGCTTAGCAAAGATGAAAGATTTTTGAATTTTAAATTATTGGATGGCTATAGTTATCTGCAAGAAAAAGAGAAAAGAGGAAAGCACAAAACCCCACACCGAACCACCAAATTTAAAGAAGATATTATCCTTTTTGATCTATCTGCATTTGATTTTAGGCGCACAAGTGCTGAGCTTTACAAAGGGCATTATGCCATGTTAAACAATCAGCAACTCAGTAATGCAATCGATTCTTTGAATAGTAAACTAAGCCAAAGAACAGAGTTGATAAATAAAAATGTTTTAGAAAAATATAATTTTGCTGGTTTTAATCAAACTAATACTGAATTTACTGCAACAAAATCTACTTCTAAAAATCTTCAAAATGCGAAAATATACGATTACACTCTTAATAAACTAAGAGCCATAAAATCAATTGTAAGTTCCAATAAAGATGACATAGAATACAGGAATTATATAATAAGAAAACACAAAATTGAATGGCATAGAAAAATAGCATTGGCTATTGCTTGTATTATTTTATTTTTGATTGGTGCACCTCTTGGAACCATTATTCGTAAAGGAGGATTTGGCATGCCAGTAATGGTTTCGGTTTTCTTTTTTGTCTTTTATCATGTTATAAATATTACTGGGGAGAAAGCTGCCAAAGAGTCAACACTTACACCATCAGAAGGAATGTGGCTCGCAAATTTTGTTTTTCTACCAATAGCAATATTTCTTATTTATAAAACAAGTAGAAATATAACACTGTCTAATATTGGTAGATATACTAATCCAATAAGCAAACTGTTTATTAAGCAATGAATATTTTACAAATATGTAGCAAACCGCCCTTTCCTAAAAAAGACGGCTATGCTTTGGCTGTAAATCATATTTCAGATGCATTAATAAACAAAGGCCATAAGTTAAAGGTAATGGCAATTAGCACGCCAAAACATGATGCCAAGGATATTCCTTCTCAATACTTAAGCAATACTGATTTTGAGCATATTTTTATTGATACTAATGTGAAAATACTTCCTGCTTTCCAAAATTTATTTTCTAAAAGTTCCTACAATACCAATCGTTTTTACTCCAATAGTTTTGCTAAAAGATTAAAAGAACTCATAAAAGAAAATAGTTTTGATATTGTCCTTTTAGAAGGGTTATATGTATGTCCCTATTTTGAAATGATTTCAAAGAATTCAAATGCTAAAATTGTGCTAAGAGCACATAATATAGAATCTGATATCTGGAAAGGATTGGCAAAACAAACAAATAATCTACTAAAGAAATGCTATCTGAATTTGTTGCAAAAAAAACTATCTAATTACGAAAAAGCCATAGCCTTAAAAATGGATGGGATAATTTGTATTAGTGTATTGGATGAGAATTGGATGAAGAAACAAAGCGCAAAGAACATTAGCACTATACCATTTGCCATTGATACAAAAAATTATGAAATAGTTTCCACAGAAAAAAATACTATTTTTCACATTGGATCTATGGATTGGAGAGCAAATATTGATGGAGTAAATTGGTTTTTAAATAAAGTATTTCCTCTTATAAATCAGCAAAAAAAAGAAGTCATTTTACACTTAGCTGGTAGAGGCATGCCAGATTATTTTAATGATTTAAGCGGTGAAAATATAATGATTGATGGAGAAGTAGAAAATGCAAAAGCATTCATGAAAAAATATAATTTGATGATTGTACCACTTTGGATCGGAAGTGGTATCAGAATTAAAATTCTGGAAGCAATGGCACTTGGAAAAACCATCATTAGCACAACTATTGGTGCGTCTGGAATTAATTATCAAAATAAAAAAGATATTTTAATTGCTGATACTGCTGAGCAGTTTACAAATCAGATATTTTGGTGTTTTAACAATCCTTTGGAAAGCAAAAAAATTGGCGAAAATGCCAAGCTAAATATTCAAGAAAATTACAGCTCAGAAACAATAGGACTCAATTTATCCGCTTTCTTAAACAAAATCCAAAACTCATGACATATCTGTTTTGGATTTGCTTTTTTCTATTGACTTACACCTGTTTTCTGTTTCCTGTTGCTATTATTTTATTTAGTAAAAACAAAAAACTAAATTCCAATCTCTATAATGAAATAGAGATAATGCCTTCTGTATCCATACTCATTGCAGCTTATAATGAACAAGCCGTGATAAAAGAAAAAGTAATGAGTATAATAAACAGTAATTTTCCGAACAGCAAAATGGAAATTATTATTGGCTCGGATTGTTCAAACGACAATACAAATCAAATCATCAAAGATCTAGAAGTGGGATTTCCTTTTATCAATACAATAATTTTTGAGGAAAGAACAGGAAAGTCAGGCGTAGTAAACAAACTGGTAAAGCAAGCTAAAAACGAAATCCTTATTCTTACTGATGCCAATATAATTTTTAGTAACAATACCATTTCATCTCTTGTTCGACACTTTAAAAATCTTGATATTGGACTTGTAGATACCAATATGGTAAATGTTGGAATAAAGAAAAGTGGAATTTCATTCCAAGAAAAAACCTACATTAGCTGGGAAGTAAGATTCAAACATGCGGAGAGTAAATTATGGGGGATGCTTATGGGACCGTTTGGCGGTTGCTTTGCTATCCGAAAATCTTTATTTACTCCAATTCCTGAGAACTTTTTAGTAGATGACTTTTATGTTTGCATGAATATTTTACAAAACGGATATGGCGCAATAAATGATTTGCAGGCCATTGTTTATGAAGATGTTTCTAATCAACTTTCAGAAGAGTTTAGAAGAAAAAAAAGAATCTCCATGGGTAATTTTATCAATCTTTTTCATTTTAGAAAATTACTGCTAAAACCTTTCACCAAATTAGGATTCATTTTTATATCTCATAAGGCTATAAGATGGTTCGGTCCTATACTATTACTTCTTATTTTTCTGGCAAATTATTCCTTAATCTTAGATAGTATTTTTTATAAAACCACTTTCTTTGCACAACTTATATTATTTATTCTTCCATTTATTGACCTCTTATTAAGGAAAATCGGAATACATATTATAATTTTGCGTTTTATTACACATTTTTACTCCATGAACCTGGCACTACTGATTGGAATGATTGATTATCTAACCGAAAACAAAAAAGGAGTTTGGGAACCAACAAAAAGAAAACAGGATGAAATTTAATACCATAAAACAAGCAATTGAGGATATAAAAAAAGGTAAAATCATTATTGTAGTAGATGATGAAAACAGAGAAAATGAGGGGGACTTTGTAGCTGCTGCCGAAATGGTAACTCCTGAGATGGTAAATTTTATGGCAACTCATGGTAAAGGGCTTATTTGTGTCCCTTTAATTGAAGATAGATGCGAGCAATTAGGACTTGATTTAATGATTGGAAAAAATACTGCTGCCTACGAAACACCCTTTACCATTTCAGTTGATTTAATTGGGCATGGTTGTACAACAGGAATTTCGGCGTCTGACAGAGCAAAAACCATAAAAGCATTAGTAACCACAAATACCAGAAAAGAGGAATTGGGAAGACCTGGACATATTTTTCCCTTAAAAGCCAGAGAAGGAGGGGTATTAAGACGTGCTGGACATACAGAAGCCGCTATTGATTTAGCTCGTCTTGCTGGTTTGCAATCGGCTGGTGTAATTGTAGAAATTCTGAATGAAGATGGTTCAATGGCAAGAACCCCTGAACTTTTTGAAATTGCTAAAAAGTTTGATTTAAAATTTATTACAATCAAAGATTTAATTGAATATCGAATCCAGAATGAAACCTTAATTATTGAAGAGGCGTCTGTGCATTTGCCTACCAATTTTGGTAATTTTAATATGAAGGCCTTTAAGCAAATAACCAATGGACAACTGCACCTTGTTCTTATAAAAGGAGAGTGGGATAAAGATGAACCCATTTTGGTAAGGGTGCATTCTTCTTGTATGACAGGAGATATTTTTAGTTCCTGCAGATGTGATTGTGGTCCTCAATTACAAGCTTCTCTTTCGCAAATTGAAGAGAAAGAAAGAGGTGTTTTGGTATATATGAATCAGGAAGGAAGAGGAATTGGCCTACTCAACAAACTAAAAGCATACGAATTGCAAGAAAAAGGCAAAGACACAGTGGAAGCAAACCTTGAACTTGGCTTTAATGCAGATGATAGAGATTATGGAATTGGCGCCCAAATTTTAAGATATATTGGCGTTTCAAAAATAAGATTACTCTCCAATAATCCTAAAAAAAGGGTTGGACTTATGGGCTATGGAATTGAGATTGTAGAAAATATACCATTGGAAATTAAGTCGAATGAGCATAATGAGTTTTATCTGAAAACCAAAAGAGATAAGATGGGGCATTCCTTCAAAAAGTTAGATGAGTAAAAAAACAATTATTCTAGCAATTGAATCCTCTTGTGATGATACTGCTGCTGCAATTTTAGAAGATAAAAAAACATTATCGAATGTGGTAGCTAATCAAGAAATACATCAGCAATATGGTGGGGTTGTTCCTGAATTGGCCTCTCGTGCACATCAGCAAAATATTATTCCAGTGGTGGATACTGCCATAAAAAGAGCCAAAATCAGAAAACAAGATATTGATGCCATTGCTTTTACAAAAGGTCCAGGGCTTTTGGGTTCCCTTTTGGTAGGTAGCTCTTTTGCAAAATCCTTTGCAATGGGGATGGATATTCCATTTATTGCTGTAAATCATATGCAGGCGCATATTTTAGCTCATTTTATTGATAAAGGGAAACAGATACCTAGCTTTCCTTTTTTATGCTTAACGGTTTCTGGTGGACATACACAAATAGTAAAGATTGATAGCCCATCAAAGATGCAGGTAATTGGCACCACATTAGATGATGCTGCTGGTGAGGCGTTCGATAAATCTGCAAAAATATTAGGATTTCCCTACCCAGGCGGACCGCTAATCGATAAATATGCAAAGGGTGGTAATATCCACGCTTTTACTTTCGGTAAGCCAAAAATAAAAGATTTGGATTTTAGCTTTAGCGGTCTGAAAACATCCATACTTTATACCACACAAGCCGAAATAAAGGAAAACCCGAATTTCATAGCAGAAAATAAAGAAGATTTATGTGCTTCTATTCAGCATGCCATAGTTATAATTCTAATTGATAAATTAACAAAAGCCATAAAACAAACAGGGATTACACAAATTGCAATTGCAGGTGGCGTATCAGCAAATTCTTATTTAAGAAATCAGTTAAAAGTATTGGCTAGAAAAGAAAATTATAAGCTATTTATTCCAAAGTTTGAATACTGCACTGATAATGCAGCTATGATAGCCATTGCCGGATATTACAAATATTTAGATAAGGATTTTGCAAATCAAACGGAAACACCTTCTGCTCGTTTACTTTTTTAAAAAGTCAATAGTAACATCAATTGCCTCTTGCAGAGTGGGAGGATATTTCTCTAAATCATAAGGGTGGAAAGCGCCTAAAACATGGTCAGCTCCTTTAATAATGTGCAATTGAGAATCAGGATTCCATTTTTGTAGATTTTTTGCTTCTCTCAATTTTACTGTTGGATCCTCACTACCATGAATAATAAGCTGTGGGATTTTTATACCTTCTACTGCTTTTTTAATATCAATTCGGTCTTTATTTGCAATGCAGTTTTCATAAAATTGAAAGTACATTGGCATGTTCTGTTTAGTACGTCCATTGTATACAAAAGCCACCCCTTTTTCTTCCCAAAGAGCTATTCTTTCCTTTGGCATTTTATTTGTAAAATCGGATGGAGAAGCCCAGCTAACCACTTTACTGATTCTATTTTCCTCTGCTGTTTTCAGCATGGAAATCCCTCCTCCCCTGCTATGGCCAAAAAGAGAGATTTCTTTGGGGTTAAAGTTCTCCTCTACCCAATCCAGAACAAAGCCCAAATCATCTAATTCCTTGCAGAAATTGTTATTTCCAAATGCCTTCAAATCTACAAACTCAATAGGATCAGAACTAGTTGTTCCATTATGCGAAAAATTAAATTTTACAAATACAAAATTGTTTTCAGCAAATGTTTCTGCAATTTGGTTAAATGCCCCCCAATCTTTGAAGCCCTTAAAACCATGCGAGAATACAACCACCCTTTTCCCCTTCTTATTTTTTTTGTAAGTTACATCAATAAGTATGGGACGATTACCTCTTCCAATTATTATGAAAATTTGTTGATTTGTCATTTGTTAATGCTAATATTTATTGTTAGCAACTCTAGTTTTTATTTTAAAAAAGTAAAACTATTAAGGTTATTACCTATTATTAGAACAAAAAGACTTAAGTAAACTAAAAAAATATTTTTAATCCACTTTTAAACGCTTACTCCAACAAGCTCCGCTATTTTAGCGCCAATATTAGCTGGAGATTCTACTACATGCACACCACACTGGCTTAAGATTCTCATTTTAGCTTCTGCTGTATCGTCTTTTCCACCAACAATTGCGCCTGCATGTCCCATTGTTCTGCCTTTAGGTGCAGTTTGCCCAGCAATAAAGCCAACAACTGGTTTTGTTCCATTTTTCTGAATCCACTTAGCAGCATCCACTTCTAATTGTCCACCAATTTCTCCAATCATTACAATGCCATCAGTTTGATCATCATTCATAAATAGTTTTACAGCATCTAATATGGTTGTGCCTATTATAGGGTCACCTCCTACTCCTATTGCAGTGGAAACACCCAATCCTGCTTTTACTACTTGGTCAGCTGCTTCATAAGTTAAAGTCCCTGATTTTGAGACTACACCTATTCTTCCTTTTTTGAAAACAAATCCTGGCATAATGCCACATTTTGCTTCCTCTGGCGTAATTACTCCTGGGCAATTTGGTCCTACCAAAATACTATCTTTATCTGATAAGTATTCTTTCACCATTATCATATCTTTTGTAGGAATACCTTCTGTAATACATATGATAACTTTAATGCCGGCTTGGGCTGCTTCCATCACTGCATCAGCTGCAAATGCTGGTGGCACAAAAATAAGAGTGATATTGGCATCAACTTCCTTTACCGCATCCTCAATAGTATTAAAAACTGGCTTTCCTAAATGAGTTTGCCCTCCTTTTCCTGGAGTTACTCCACCTACTACATTAGTTCCATAGTCAATCATTTGCTCAGCATGGAAAGTTCCCTCACCTCCTGTAAATCCTTGAATGATAACTTTTGAATCTTTATTTACTAATACACTCATTGTTTATTTTATTTGGTGTGCAAAATTAGAACATTAAAGCATTTTACAAAGGATTTTAAATACTTTTGCAGAATGAAAATAATAAGAAAAATACTTTTCATAGTGTTAATTATAATTGGATTAATTGCTCTTGGGATTCTGGATATTGTCGGGATTTTACAAAAAGGTATGGATTTCTTTTTTGTTAACAGCTAATTATTAAATGAAAAATTACAAAAAAAAAGATACGATTTGTGCATTAGCTACAGGAAGTGGATTGGGAGCGATTGCTATCATTCGTGTTTCTGGAAGTGAGGCAATTAATATTTGTAAGAAAGTATTTTCAAAGAATATAGCAGATGTAAAATCACACACAATTCATTTTGGTACTATAAACGATAAGGTAGATGTTATTGATGAGGTTTTGCTTAGTATTTTTCGAAATCCGCATTCCTTTACAGGGGAAGATGTAATTGAGATTTCTTGCCATAGTTCTGTTTTTATTCAGCAGAAAATCTTACAATTACTCATAGAGAATGGATCGCGAATGGCAAATCCGGGTGAGTTTACTTTAAGGGCTTTTACCAATGGAAAAATGGACCTTTCGCAAGCAGAAGCAGTGGCAGATTTAATTGCATCAGAAAGCAAAAAAGCACACCAGATTGCAATAAATCAAATGAGAGGTGGTTTTTCGAATGATTTAAAAATATTAAGAGAACATCTTATTAATTTTGCCGCTTTAATTGAATTGGAATTAGACTTTTCGGAAGAAGATGTGGAGTTTGCAAATAGAGAGCAGTTTAACCAATTGCTTTTATTAATAAAGGAAAAATTAACAAAATTGATTGACTCCTTTCATCTAGGAAATGTGATAAAAAATGGGATTCCTGTTACCATATTGGGTGCTCCAAATGTAGGAAAATCAACATTACTTAACGTGCTAGTAAATGAAGATAGGGCGATTGTTTCAGAAATTGCCGGAACAACCAGAGATACCATTGAAGATGTAATAAATATTGAGGGCATGCAGTTTCGATTTATCGATACGGCAGGACTTAGAGATACAAAGGACACAATCGAGAAAATAGGAATCCAAAAAGCACTTGAAAAGGCAGAAAAGGCGAAAGTTATAATTTATTTGTTAGATGCTACAACTGATTTTAAAGCCCAAGAAAAAGAGATTGGAAAAATTAAAAAGCTACAAAATAAAATGATTGTTGTAGTGAATAAAACGGATTTGAATCCAAATATCTGTGAAACTCTGAAAAAGAAAAATTATCTATTTATTTCTGCCAAAAATAAAGATGGAATCGAGGATTTAACAAAAACCCTTATAAGTATTATTGACACAAATTTATCCTCAGATGAAACGATAATTAGCAATAGTCGCCATAAAGAAGAATTGAGTAAAACACTAGTAGAAATTATTGCAGTAATGGAAGGGTTAAACAATGGAATTAGTGGCGATCTGTTGGCTATAAATATTAGGCAAGCGCTTCATCATTTGGGTTTAATAACTGGTGAAGTTACTATTGATGATTTACTCGGGAATATCTTTAGTAAATTCTGTATCGGAAAATAACTCATACCTCCAGCTATTGAAATGAGGAAATACATGAAGTAGTTTTATAAACAAAATAAAAGATAAACTACAAATATTTATTTTAAAGTCGGAATGAGAGGATTACATTTTACTAGATTAGCCTACTCAAAAGGGACCCATGCATGGGTCCCTTTCTAGTTTATAATTTACTAACTTCTTATTGAAGAATCAACTTCTTGTTAATTACACCTTTATCAGTTGTAATCTCTAAGAAATATACTCCTTTCGGATAAGTAGATAAGCTTACTTCTTTA
>Ga0207984_1000142_pt1 | contig 43144 bp, 37 predicted proteins | sample ETNtaG_30_FD_185760 | JGI IMG/M metagenome (GOLD analysis project Ga0207984, IMG submission 185760) | Marine microbial and viral communities from oxygen minimum zone, Eastern Pacific Ocean - ETNP201306PF43B (SPAdes) (version 2) | ecosystem: Environmental > Aquatic > Marine > Oceanic ...
AATGTAGAAATTGATTTTGAAATTAGAAAAGGCTATCCTTTTTTGGAAAATGATATTCCACTTACTAAAAAGGCAATTGAATGCGCAAAGCAGTATTTGGGTGAAGAAAATGTAGCTCTTTTACCAATAAGGATGACAGCAGAAGATTTTTCCTATTATTCCCAAAAAGTACCTTCTTGTTTCTACCGACTAGGAACAGCCAATAAAGAAAAAGGAATTACACATGGTTTGCACACTTCCCGTTTTAATATTGATGAAAATGCACTGGAAATAGGGATGGGCTTAATGGCTTTTTTTGCCACTGAAGATTTTAACTAATCAACTTTTTTCCAATGCTAGAAAACTCCTCAGAAAAAAGCTTTATTCTATCTTTCAAATCATCATTTGATATGGCATCGTCTTCAAAATCTTTTCTTGTTGCATACACAATTCTAGGCAGTTGTATCATGCGCCATTCATTCATGCAAATTTGTGTAAGGTGCATGGTAGAAAGGTAACTTCTTTCTCCGCCAGCTGCACATATAATTCCAAAAAACTTCCCTTCTACGCCACCGCAACAGCCGTCTAAAATTATTTTCAAGCTGTCATTTACCGAATAACAATGCACGCCCATTCCAAAAATAATATTGTCTGCTTCTGCTACTTCCTGGCTTAGTTTCTCCATGGATGGAGTAGGACCTTTATAAAAGGGGAGTAGTTCCATTTCTCTGGCATCCACCAATTCTGTATTCACGCCTTTTTCTTGCAATAAGGAATGTATTTCTTTACAAATAATAAAAGAACGGGATGTTTTTGATAAAGAAGAAGATATAATTAGTGTATTCATATTTTTAGTTGCCCATGTGAGATATAAACTGAATGCGAGATATTCTGAGTTCCTCATCCGTGTATTCGTCTTCATCAAATTCTTCTCTTAATTCATGAAAAGACGCTTCATCCGATTCGGTTAATACCTCATCAAGTTCCTCTATTTGGTAATCTTCCAGTATCTCATTGATAAGGTAAGACAGATTTATTTTTGTTCCAGAATCAACAATGGTTTCTATTTCCGTTAGCAAATCATCTACGGTAATTCCTTTTGCTGAGGCAATATCAGAGAGCGGTAATTTTTTATCAATATTTTGTATAATATAAATTTTATTGCTCGATTTGTTCGCTAATGAGCGCACCATCATATCTGATGGTCTTTCAATCTCATTTTCTTCCACATATTTTGTAATAATATCAATGAAAGATTGACCATATTTCATGGCTTTACCTTGTCCAACCCCCTGAATTTGTCCCATTTCCTCCATAGTAATTGGGTATTGGTTTGCCATATCGATAAGGGATGGTTCCAAGAAAATAATAGGAGGAGGAAGTCCTTTTGCTTTTGCTATTTTCTTTCTGTGGTCTTTCAGTATTTTAAAGAGCATTACATCAGCAGCAGCACCTTTTTGTTGCCCTACCGATTCTGTTTTTAATAGGTTGTAATCATGGTCTTCTGTAAGCTGGAAAGAATAAGGTTTCTTCAAGAATTTTTCCCCTTCATCTGTTACTTTCAGTATGCCATAGGTTTCAATTTCTTTTGTAATAAGTTCTTTTACATAAGCTTGCCTTATTACAGCATGCCAGAACTCCTTACCCTTATCTGTTCCGCAAGCAAACACATCACTTATTAGCATGGCATGTTGCTTTATCAAGCTATTGCTTTCGCCAACCAAAACTTTTACCGTTTCTTTGGCTTTAAAGCTTTCATTACAAGCCAGCATTGTTGTCATCAATTTTTTCACAAAGTCTTTCCCTTCAAACTTTGGTTTTGGATGTTTGCAATTATCACACATCTGCTCACATTTAGCATCATCAAACTGTTCGCCAAAGTAATGCAACAAGTATTTTCTTCTGCACATGGATGTTTCAGCAAAAGAGATGGTTTCCAAGATTAATAATCTTCCAACTTCCACTTCCGAAACAGGTTTGCCGTGTAAGAAGTTTTCTAATTTTTCAATATCCTTATAACTATAAAAAGTGACGCAAATACCTTCTCCGCCATCCCTTCCAGCACGCCCTGTTTCTTGGTAATACCCTTCCAAGCTTTTAGGAATATCATGATGTATTACAAAACGAATATCAGGTTTGTCAATTCCCATTCCAAAAGCAATTGTAGCTACAATCACATCTGCATCTTCCATCAAAAAAGCATCTTGGTGTTTCACCCTGACTTTACTATCAAGCCCTGCATGATAGGGGAGCGCATTGATGCCATTTACTTGCAGAGTTTCGGCAATTTCTTCTACTTTCTTTCTGCTCAAACAATAAATAATTCCCGATTTTCCTGTGTGTTGTTTTATAAATTTAATGATTTCCTTCTCCACATTTATTTTTGGTCGGATATCATAAAACAGATTTTCTCTGTTAAAAGAATCTAAATATAGTGTTGCATTCTCTAATTTCAGATTTTTTTGAATATCCTGCTGCACTTTTGGAGTAGCAGTTGCAGTTAGAGCTATAATTGGCTTTCTTCCAATATTGTCAATTATTTGTCTTAGTTTTCTGTATTCTGGCCTAAAATCATGCCCCCATTCTGAGATACAATGTGCTTCATCAACAGAATAAAATGAAATCTTAATGGTTCTGAAAAATAAAATATATTCTTCCTTGGTGAGGGATTCTGGCGCTACATACAATAGTTTCGTTTTCCCTGATGAAAGGTCATCTTTTACCTCTTGCACTTGTTGTTTATTTAAGGATGAATTTAGAACATGAGCAATACGATCATCTTCATTAAAGCCCCTTAGGGCATCCACTTGGTTTTTCATCAGTGCAATAAGCGGTGAAACAATAATAGCAACCCCTTCATCAATAAGGGCAGGAAGTTGATAGCACATGGATTTTCCTCCTCCTGTTGGCATTATTACCAGGGAGTCGTTTCCAGCTCGCAGGTTTTTAATTATTTCCTCTTGTCGACCTTTAAAACTGCTAAAACCAAAAATCTTTTTTAAGTGCTCGTGTAATGTAAGTTGAGATTTACTCATACAATCATTAATATTTTTCTAAAAGTAATACTTTTGCATAAAATACAAAAAAGAAATAAAAATAATATTATTTAGTTAAAGTAATAAAAAGATTGAAATCATTTTCACAAATATTAGATATTGCTAAATCGGTTATTCGATTAGAATCTGTTTCGATAGCGGAACTTAGTGATAAATTAAATGATGATTTTGCCAAAGCAGTTGAACTTATATTATCATCTAATGGAAGAGTAATAGTAGCGGGAGTAGGAAAATCCGCCAATATCGCCAGTAAAATAGTGGCTACTTTTAATTCCACTGGCCAACCAGCTGTCTTTTTGCATGCCGGAGATGCTATTCATGGCGACTTAGGAAATATTCAAGAAAATGATATTGTTATTTGTATTTCAAAAAGCGGAAATACATCCGAAATAAAATATTTGTTGCCACTTATTAAAAATATGGGAAACAAAATTGTTGCTATTTGTGGAAATAATGATTCTTATCTTGCAAAAGGAGCTAATTGCGTGTTGGATGCAACTGTTAAAAAAGAGGCTTGCCCAAACAATTTAGCACCTACTTCAAGCACAACTGCACAACTGGTTTTAGGGGATGCCCTGGCAATTTGTCTTTTAGAATGTAAAAATTTCACCGCTAAAGATTTTGCTCGCTTTCATCCTGGGGGTGTTTTAGGAAAAAAACTTTTCTTGAAAGTAAATGATATTGCAAAAAATAATGAAGCTCCATCTGTGCAAAGCCATGAAAACATTAAAGATGTAATTATTGAAATCTCCAGGAAGAGATTGGGTGCAACAGCCGTTCTAGATGGGAAAAAACTTGTAGGGATAATTACAGACGGAGATTTAAGAAGGATGCTGGAAAAAGAAAAAAAGATAGAGGAAGTCCTTGCAAAAGATATAATGAGTAAAAACCCAAAAATGATTAATGCTTCTGAGTTGGCTATTGAAGCACTTAAAATGATGGAGCAGAATAATATCAGCCAATTGCTTGTTGTTGAGAAAGAGAATTATATTGGGATTATCCACATACACGATATACTTAAAGAGGGAATAGCTTAAATGAATACCGAAAAACAAAAGCAGGAAATGTCTTTTTTAGAGCATTTAGAAGTGTTCAGATGGCATTTGGTTCGGTCAGTTCTTGCAGTTTTGTTTTTTGCTGTTATTGCTTTTATTTTCAAAGGTATCCTTTTTGATGGCATCCTGCTTGCCCCAAAAAATCCGAATTTTCCTACTTATAAAATGCTTTGCTATTTATCTCAGCAAATGGGTATGGGAGATGCGCTTTGTATGGATGAGTTGCCTTTTATTCTGATGAATATTAATATGTCAGGGCAATTTGGCACCCATATAATGACTTCCATAGTGGCAGGTTTTGTAGTGGCTTTCCCTTATGTATTTTGGGAAATGTGGCGATTTATTCTGCCGGCTTTGCATGATAATGAAAGCAGTGTTGCAGAGGGAGTTGTATTTTTTTCCTCTTCTCTTTTTCTACTTGGAGTATTGTTTGGTTATTATGTGGTTTCTCCTTTGTCCGTTCATTTCTTAGGCTCTTATCAAGTAAGTGAAATGGTAGCAAATCAGATTTCTTTAAGTTCTTTTATTAGCACTATTACAACTGTTTGTTTGGCAAATGGAGTAGTTTTTGAACTACCTATTTTGGTTTATTTCCTCACAAAAACAGGATTACTAACACCTCAATTTATGCAGACTTATAGAAAACATGCATTGGTTATGACTCTTATTCTCTCGGCAATCATAACTCCCCCCGATATTACCAGTCAGATATTAGTAGCTCTACCACTTATGGCACTTTATGAAATAAGTATTAAAATTTCGGCAAAAGTACTGAGAAAACAAGAAAATCAACTGAAAAAGTCATGAAATTAAAAGTAGAAAATATTGCAAAATATTACAAACAAACAGCAGTTGTTGATGGGGTAACTATTGAACTGAATCAAGGTGAGATTGTTGGTTTGTTAGGCCCCAATGGAGCAGGGAAAACTACAAGTTTTTACATGATGGTTGGCTTAATATCACCAAATGATGGGAATGTATATTTAGGAGAAGAGGATATTACGGATTTACCAATGTATAAGCGTTCTCAAATGGGAATAGGTTATTTGGCGCAAGAAGCATCCGTATTTAGAAAAATGACGGTGGAGGATAACCTTTTGTCGGTTTTGGAAATGACAACTTTAAGTAAACAGCAGCAGAAAGAAAAATGTGAATCCTTACTTTCGGAATTTGGTTTGCAAAATATTAGAAAAAGTATGGGTGGATTACTATCCGGAGGGGAGCGCAGAAGATGTGAAATTGCAAGAGCTTTGGCTACAAATCCTAAATTTATTTTACTGGACGAGCCATTTGCAGGGGTCGATCCTATTGCGGTAGAAGATATTCAACAGATAGTAGCTACTCTTAAAAATAAAAATATTGGTATACTTATTACCGATCATAATGTGCACGAAACTTTATCCATTACAGATAGGTCCTATCTACTTTTTGAAGGAAAAATATTAAAATCAGGAACGGCAGAAGAATTGGCTGCAGATGAGCAAGTTAGAAGAGTATATTTAGGACAAAACTTTGAATTAAGATGATAATTGTAACTGGCGCAGCAGGTTTTATCGGGAGTTGTTTGGTCAAAGAGCTAAATAATGAGGGTTTTAATAATTTAGTTTTAGTGGATGATTTTTCAGATGAAACCAAGAATCCAAACTTAGAGGGAAAACAATTTTTCGAAAAGATACACAGAAAGGATTTGATGAGTTGGATAGATGGAAATTGGAATACAATAGATTTTGTTTTTCATATTGGTGCCAGAACAGATACCACAGAATTTGATACTGCAATTTTTGATGAACTTAATCTGAATTATTCTAAAAATTTATGGGTGAAATGCGTAAAATTTCAGATTCCATTTATTTACGCTTCCTCAGCAGCAACTTATGGAATGGGAGAGTTTGGGTTTGAGGATAGCCATGAACTTGTGGAAAAATTAAAACCCCTTAATCCTTATGGAATATCAAAGAATGAATTTGATAAATGGATGTTAAAGCAAAATGAGAATTCACCATTTTGGGCTGGTTTTAAGTTTTTCAATGTATTTGGGCCCAACGAATATCATAAAGGAAGGATGGCGTCCGTCATCTTTCACGCCTTTAATCAGGTAAAAGAAACAGGAGGAATGAAGCTTTTCCATTCTCATAATCAAGATTATAAAGATGGAGAGCAACTTAGAGATTTTATCTATGTCAAGGATGTTTGTGAGGCGCTTCTGTTTATGATGAAGCACAAAAAAGATAGTGGGATTTATAATCTAGGAACAGGAGAAGCGCGTACTTTTAACGATTTGGCAAAAGCTATTTTTAGTGCTTTAAACAAAATGCCAAATATTTCTTTTATCGATACGCCAGAGGATATAAGGGATAAATACCAATATTTCACACAAGGAGATATGCGAAAATTAAAAGATATTGGTTATAAAAAATCATTCACAACATTAGAAAAAGGGGTGGATGAATATGTGAAATTCTATTTGCTAAAAGGGAAATATTTTTAGAGTTCTTCTCTGAATTCTACTAAAAACTGACGGATATTTTTTAGATGATTGATGATTTCAACATTGTCAATGGTATCTGCTTTATTTTCGTATAATTTCTTTTTAGCGCCTTCCAAAGTGAAACCTCTTTCTTTGGTTAAGTGATAAATTATTCTAAGGTTGTCCACATCTTTTTTGGTGAACATTCTGTTTCCTTTTTTATTTTTTTTTGGTTTCAGGATATCAAACTCCTTTTCCCAATATCGGATGGAAGAAACACTTACATCAAACATTTTTGCTACATCCCCAATGGGATAAAATAATTTTTCTATTTTTTTTTCTTTATAAGGCATTAGTCAAATGACTGGTTATTTTGAGAGGAAATTTCGATCATTTTATCGTATTCCTCAGGGCTCAAATCATTATAATAATAATTAACAGGATTGATTTTTCTTTTGTTTTTTATTACTTCATAATGCAGGTGAGGTGCAACTGATGTACCTGTATTTCCTACATAACCAATTATTTCTCCTCTTTTTACTTTTTGCCCTCTATACACTATGTATTTTGTCATATGCGCATAAAGCGTTTGGTAGCCATATCCATGATCAATTATTACATGATCGCCATAGCCTCTTCTGCTTCTTCTTACTTTTGCTATTTTTCCATCACCAGTAGCATAAATAGGGGTGCCTTTCGGAGCTGTAAAATCCATTCCTGTATGAAGTTTTCTTGTTTTGTAAATGGGGTGAATTCTGTAACCATAACCACTTGCCACTCTACCTAAATCTTTATTGGCTATTGGCTGAATTGCTGGGATTGATGCCAACATATCCGCTTTATTTTTTGCTAAATCAATTACTTCATCAAAGGATTTGGACTGAATATATAGTTGTTTAGAAAGTTTATCTGCCTTTTTTTCCGCTTCTATTACCAATTCGGCATTGCTAAAATTACGAATATCCTTATATCTATTCACACCTCCAAAACCTGCCTTTCTAATGGAAGAAGGGATAGGGTCAGCTTCAAAAATCACACGATATATATTATCATCTCTGTGCTGAATGTCATCTAAAACCAAATCAATTTGTGTCATTTTCTTGTTCAAGATATCATATTGTAACACTAAATTTTCAATCTCGCTTTTCAATCTTTTTTCTTTTGGGCTATCAAAAAACTGAAAAAACACGATTACCATAATAAGCCCAACAACTATACTGGCTGATAAAAAGCCAAGAGAACGCTTGAACTTATCAAAAGTATTTAGTTCAATTCGTTTATAACTTAATGTTTTGGTATCGTAATAATATTTTATTTTAGCCATGAAATTATTTCTGCCGCAAAATTAGTGAAATTACATTATATTGAGGCGCTAAATTTGCTGATTTCTAACACATTAATGTGAATAGACAAAATATAAAGAATGGATTCTAAAAAAGTAAGGGCTTTATTTTTAAACTTTTATCAAGAAAAAGCACATCAAATTGTAAGTTCTTCACCAATGGTGGTGCAAAATGATTCTACTTTAATGTTCACCAATGCGGGAATGAATCCTTTTAAGGATATATTTTTAGGTAATTCCAAGCCCACAGATTTAAGAGTGGCAAATTCACAAAAGTGCTTGCGAGTTTCTGGAAAACATAATGATTTGGAAGAGGTAGGACACGATACCTATCATCATACCATGTTCGAAATGTTGGGGAATTGGTCCTTTGGTGATTATTTCAAAGAAGAAGCAATTTATTGGTCTTGGGAATTTTTAATTGAAGTTTGTAAGTTAGATAAAGATCGGCTTTATGTAACGATTTTTGAAGGATCGAAAGAGGATGGTTTATCAAGAGATAAAGCAACTTCTGATATTTGGGGCAAGTATACCCAAACTGATAAAATATTAAATGGAAATAAAAAAGATAACTTTTGGGAAATGGGGGAGGTTGGCCCTTGTGGTCCTTGTAGTGAAATTCATTATGATAATAGAACGGATAAAGAAAGAGCAAAAGTTGACGGAGCAACTCTTGTAAATAAAGATCATCCACAAGTTATTGAAATCTGGAATCTGGTTTTTATGCAGTACAGCCGAAAAGCAGACAATAGTTTAGAGCAACTTCCTAGTAATCATGTAGATACTGGCATGGGTTTTGAACGACTTTGTATGATAATGCAAGGGGTAAAATCCAATTATGATACTGATATTTTTCAGCCAATAATTCAACAAATAGCAAAGCTTAGCAAAAGGGAATACGGTAAAAACGAAAAACAAGATATTGCCATGCGTGTGATTGCAGATCATATAAGGGCTATCACTTTTTCCATTGCAGATGGGCAACTGCCTTCCAATGTCAAGGCTGGTTATGTTATCCGTAGGATTTTAAGAAGAGCTATCCGCTATGGCTATTCGTTCCTGGACATGAAAGAGCCATTTATGTATAAATTAGTAGAGGTATTAAGTGCACAAATGGGAAAGCAATTTCCAGAAATAAAATCACAAATTGATATTATAGAAAATGTAGTAAAACAGGAAGAAAAATCTTTTTTAAGAACGCTTGAAGCTGGCTTAAAAAGGATTCAGCAAATGATGGGAAAGGCAAAAAATATTTCTGGTAAGCAACTTTTTGAATTATACGATACTTTTGGTTTCCCAAAAGATTTGACAATATTAATATTAAATGAAAAAGGCATGAAATGTGATACAGATGGCTTTGATGCAGAAATGAAAAAACAAAAAGACAGATCAAAATCTGCTGCAAAAATAGAAACTAGCGATTGGATGGTGCTGATTGAAGATGAAGTAGAGGAGTTTGTTGGGTATAAAAAATTAGAAACCGACATTAAAATTACTAGATATAGAGAGGTGAAAACTGTTGATGGAGTTGTTTTTCATCTGGTTTTTAACCTAACTCCATTTTATGCAGAAGGTGGTGGGCAAGTTGGTGATACAGGATGCATCAAAAATGAAAAGGAATGCATTGAGATATTTGATACCAAATGGGAAACCAATGTAATTATTCATTTTGTTAAGGAGTTGCCAAAAAAAATAAAAGAAAAATTTACGGCTATCGTGGATTTAGATTCAAGAATTTCCACCGAAAGAAATCATACTGCTACGCATTTGTTACATGAGAGTTTGCAGGAAATTTTAGGCGAGCATGTGCAGCAAAAAGGGTCTTTGGTTTGTGCTGATTATTTAAGGTTCGATTTTTCTCACTTTTCAAAACTTTCTAATGAGGAGTTGTCAAAAATAGAAGCAAGTGTAAATCATAAAATATTAAATAATATCTTCTTAACAGAGCATAATAACATGCCGCTTTCTGAAGCAAAAGAAATGGGTGCCATGATGCTATTTGGCGAAAAATATGGAGATGTAGTAAGAATGATTCAGTTTGATTCTTCCAAAGAACTTTGTGGAGGAACGCATGTAAATGCAACTGGTGAAATAGGACTTTTCAAAATAATTTCAGAAAGCTCAACTGCTGCCGGAATAAGAAGAATTGAGGCAATAACTGGAACAAAAGCATTAGTATACTTTAATGAACAAGACAATGTATTGGATGAGTTAAGCAGATTGCTTAAAACTAAAGAATTAGTTAAAAGCATAAAAGATTTGCTCACTGTAAATAAAAAGAAAGAGAAAGAATTAGAAAAATTGCAAAAAGAAAAAGCAGATGGATTACTAAATGAATTACTAGATAAAAGCAGTAAAATAAATGGCATGAATGTAATTGCTGAAAAAGTAAATTTGGATGCTGGGACAATGAAAAATATTGCTTTCAAACTAAAAAAACAGGAGAATTTGCTTGTGCTTTTGGCCTCTGGGAATGAAGGCAAAGCAATTATTACGATTATGATTACGGATGATTTGGTAAAAAATAAAAACCTTAATGCTTCAAATTTAATTAATGAAATTAGCCCTTTAATAAATGGAGGAGGAGGAGGGCAAGCTAATTTTGCAACTGCTGGAGGCAGTAACCCAAAGGGGATAAAAGAAGTATTTGAGAAAGTAAAGCAACTAATTGTATAAAAAAAGCCAGCTAGAAGCTGGCTTTTATCTTTTTTAAGAGTTACTTTTTAGAATCTGTAAGATAGCCCTAAGTTAAAGTCACCCTTTCTATCTCCGCTAGCATCCTCACTAAGTGGCATATTGTAATTTGGCTCAATGTATAAAGAGTTCCAAACATTAAAAGAATAACCAATACCAATTTTCATATTATCAGTAGCTTCCTCAGTCGGCATGTTTAATGATACATAGATGTATTCTTTCCATAAGTAACGGAAGAACATATCATATCCATCCTCTCCTGCAGCAGATTGTACACCAACAATGAAGTTATCATTTACTTGGTAACCAACACCTATTCTGTCCGTAATATTTTTCATTCCAGCTTCCTCTCCATCAGCTGTTTTAATTAAATCAGTAACAACCATGAAGCTTTGTGCAGAAACAAACAATGTTGCTATTGCTAATACTGCTGTTAAAATTAACTTTTTCATTTTTCGATATTTTTTAATTTTAGTTTATTAATAAAGTGCAAATGTATAAAAAAAAGCCGCATTGCGACTTTTTTTATTCTCTTTAGGTTTTTCTAGAAACGATAACCTATTCCAAGATTGAATTCTCCATCTCTGTTACCATCTACATCTTTTTCTGTTGCCATACTGTAGTTTGGCTCAATATAAAGAGATTTACAAACATTCAAGGAATAACCTACACCAATACTAGTTCCCTCATTGTCTCCTGTTGCCATCTGTAAAGATAAATAAAGATCATCTTTAAAATTGTAGCGAGCAAACAAGTCATAATCTTCTCCATTTTTTACTCCACCAATTACAATATTGTCACTGACTGAGTATCCAATCCCCATGTTAGCGGTTAACTTGTCCATACTCTCTTCTTGGTCTCCATCATAGGTAGTAACTACCATGATTTGAGCAGAAGCAAACATTGTTGCAAACGCAAGAACTGCAGTTAAAAATGCTTTTTTCATTTTTCTATATTTTTTGGTTAATACTGGTTGCAAGATAGAAATGTTTGTTCTAAATTAGGTAAACTCTATTTTCAGTTGTTAACAGTAATTTGTTAGTCGTAAAAGGGGTGATAGATAGAAATACTAGATAAAAGACATAAAAAAAGAGCCCCAATTGGGGCTCTTTTTTATTTTGTGTTTTTATCTAATTACGGAGTAACAGATAAAGTTAACCACATGTACTTATCATCATCACCACTTGCATCTATATCAGCACTGTCAGTAGCGTACTTAATACTTACAGAAGCATTATCGCTCATAGTATAGCCAAAGTTAGCCTCAGTTACTTTTCTATCCTCTGCAGCAGCTTCATTACTTACTGTATGCATTGATACACCTAAGTTAAAGTCACCCATAGAGTAAGAAACACCAAAAGCCATATCCTCATCATTAGCTCCTAGGTAACCCATGTTACCGTGAGTATTCCAGCTGTCAGCTCCACCCATGTTAGATCCAGCCTGAGAAAATCCACCTTCTCCATAAGTAGTTCTGGTAGCAGATACAGACATATCGTCATTTACATTGTAAGTAGCACCAATTGACATCATATCCATATCGTCAGTTGAATCATCTCCATCAGAAGCCGTGTTGTAGCTTACATCTAAATCAAGATCACCACCCATCATAGCGTAACCGATATCTAATCCCATAGCAGTAGACTCATCTTCATTACTTAAATAAAGAAGATTCATACTCCAGTCGCCATCAGATTTAGAAGCGTTTACAAAATAATTTGTAGTTCCTTCATCAACACCATCACCAGCATTGTTCTTGTAAACACCAAGATCAAGTCCTAGCATGTCGTTATCAATAGCAAATACACCACCATCATGAGTGTTTGGGTTTGAAGCCCAATCATTGCTTCCCATTATAGCTCCACTACCATAGTCAAGAGCTTGACGACCAACAGCTACACTAGCATAACCCATAAGGTCAGTAGTAGCATAAGCCTCATTCCAGCTCATTGAAGATCCAGCAGTACCAAGGTTATAGTTATGATTACCACTAACATTGATACCCCAGCCATTTCCTCCCCAGCTTACGCCAAGAGATGTTCTTTGATCAGTTGTAAACTGATCGTTATCACCACCCATGTCAACCCTAGTTCTAGAGTCAGCATCCCAACTTTGGGCAGTAGCGATAACTGTTGCAAATCCTAACGCAAGCGTTAAGATGTTTCGTAAATTCTTTTTCATAATTAATTATTTATTTGGTTAATACGGGGCAAAGATAAGCTTATCAAATAGTATGGACAACAAAAGGCACTACCTTTTTTAACATTTAATTGTTCAAATAAACGATAACACACAGAAAATCAAGTAGTTATACTGTGTATTTTTTAGCTATTTTTAGACTAAAAAAAGGGGAAAAAAGGGGAAAAATGAGTTTTTTTCTGTTATCCCTTAAAGGTAAGCCATTTCCATAACTCTTTATATGATGCCTTTTTACCATACATCAGTATTCCTGTTCTGTAAATTTTAGCTGCCAAAGAGGTAGTTGCCAGGAACCCTACAACTAATAAAGCCATAGAGAGAATCAGTTCCGCATTACTTACCCCAAATGGCAAACGAACCATCATTATTATAGGAGAAGTGAAAGGGATAAGAGAAAGCCAATAAGCCAATACACCATCCGGATTATTCATAACGGGCTGCATTAATATAAATGATAAAATAAGCGGTATGGTTATTGGTAAAATGAATTGTTGTGTGTCAGCCTCCGCATCCACTGCTGAGCCAACAGCTGCAAAAAGGGCACTGTAAAGCAAATATCCTCCCAGAAAGTAAAAAACAAAGGAGATAAGAAGTTGGGCAATGTTTATACCAGCCAAGGATTTTAAAAGTTCAGATACAATAACAGATTGTTCTTGTCCCATTTCTGAATTTTCAGCAGCAATAGCACTCATATCAAAAAATAAAACTTCAGCAAAAGAAGAGATAATAATGGTAAGAATAATCCAAAGCATAAATTGGGTAAGGCCTACTAGTGCAACTCCCAAAATTTTTCCCATCATCAATTGAAATGGTTTTACAGAGGAAATAATTACCTCCACAATTCTACTTGTTTTTTCTTCAATCACTCCACGCATTACCATGGTTCCATACATGAAAATAAACATATAAATAAGGATGCCACACATAAAGCCAATACCGAAACTTACTTCTGCATTTCCAGTAGTTTCCCCTTCCTCTCCAATGATAATTGTTTTCACCTCTATTTGGGTAGTAACGCCTTCCAATATTTGCAAATCTATTCCTGCCAATTTCAATTCTTCCCTTTGCAGTATATCTGATAATTTTCCCTCAATCTCACTTTGCACACTTAAACTTACTTGCTGATTGGAATAAAGTGCAAAATTCTCAGCATCCTTAATGTCAAGAAGTGCATAATACGAGCTTGCCGAAAAATCCTCTTTAATAATATTTACTTCCTCAAATGGAATTTTTACAAAATGTAAATTGTCAGTATCCTCTAATTTGGAAGAGAAAAAAGTGTTTTCCTCATACAAAGCAATGATTCTTTCATCATGCCCTTGCATAGCCAAGTAAGTTGGTAAAATGATAATTCCAGCTATAAGAAGTGGACCTAAAATCGTCATTATGATAAATGATCTTTTTCTGACTCTTACCAGATATTCTCTTTTTATGATGAGCCAGATTTTATTCATCCTTCACTGCTTTTATAAAAATATCTTCCATGGTCGGTATTTTCTCCTGAAATGAGAGTATTTCACCTTTTTCTATAAGTGCATTTAGCAACTGATTAGAGGTAGCATTTTCGCTAATCTGAATTTGGTAGTTATTATCTGTATTACTAATAATTTGAAATTGCTCAGGCAAAGTAAGATTCTCCGTATTTAGCTTAACTGAAAAGATATTATTTCTAAAATTGTTTTTTATTTTTTTAATCGCTCCTTCCAAAATTGTTTCTCCATTATTGATAAGGGCTATATTGTCGCAAATTTCTTCCACTGATTCCATGCGGTGAGTAGAAAAAATAATAGTTGTCCCTCCCTTTTTTAATTCGAGAATTTCATCTCTTATTATGGCAGCATTTATGGGGTCAAAACCAGAAAATGGTTCATCAAAAATAAGGAGTTTTGGCTGGTGTATTACTGTTGCTACAAACTGAATTTTTTGTGCCATTCCTTTGCTGAGCTCTTCCACTTTTTTGTTCCACCAATGCAAAATGTCTAATTTTTTGAACCAAAATTTAAGTTTTTCGAGTGCCTCATTATGCGGCATTCCTTTAAGCTTAGCTAGATAAAGCGTTTGTTCACCTACTTTCATTTTTTTGTAGAGTCCTCTTTCTTCTGGCAGATAACCAATTTGTGCAATGTCAGCCCTTTTAAGAGGCTTGCTATCAAAAATTAGTGTGCCACTATCTGGTGCAATTATCTGATTTATAATACGCATTAGGGTTGTTTTTCCTGCGCCATTTGGTCCTAAAAGACCGAAAATACTACCTTTTGGAATTTCTAAATTTACTTGATTAAGGGCTGTATAATCTCCATATTGTTTTACTATATCTTTCGCTATGAAAATGTTCTTTTGCATGCTAGCCAAACATTTCTCTTACTCTATCAAAAAAGGATTTGTCTTTTGCAGTAGGTTTTGGTGTGAAATTTTCGCTATCACAGCATTTTTCAAAGAATTTCTTTTCCTCTTTACTTAAATTCTGAGGTGTCCACACATTTATATGAACGAGTAAATCTCCTTTTCCATAAGCATTTACAGAGGGCAACCCTTTACCTTTTAGGCGTAATATTCTGCCAGATTGTATTCCACTTTCTAGTTTTACTTTGGCTTTTCCACTTATTGTAGGAATTTCAGCAGAGGTGCCAAGAGCTGCATCCGCAAAACTGATGTAATGCTCGTAATGCAGGTTTTGCCCATCCCGAATAAGTTTTTCATGTTTTTCAATAGAGACTAAAACAATTAAATCCCCATTTATTCCATCAAAAGGAGCTGCATTTCCTTTACCACCCACTTTTAGTTGCATATCATCTTCTACTCCTGGTGGAATAGTAATTTTTACGGTTTTTTCCTTTTTCAGCATGCCGTTAGCATCAGTTCCAGAAGGCCGATTGTCAATACTTTTACCGTTTCCTTTGCAAACAGGGCAAGGGCTTGAGGCTTGCATTTGCCCCAAAATGGTATTACTGATTCTTGTAACCTGTCCTGAACCATGGCAAGTTCCACATGTTTTGTAGGTTACACCATCTGCATTTACCAATCGGCTAACCTTTATTTTTTTTTCTACTCCTTCTGAAACTTCTTGTAGGCTTAATGTTAATCGGATTCTAAGATTTGTTCCTTTTATTACTCTTTGCCTGCCTCTTGTTCCACCACCAAAAAAACTTTCAAAAGGATGGGCACCCCCAAAAATATCTCCAAACTGAGAAAAAATATCGTCCATGTCCATGCTACCACCAAATCCACCACCGGCAGTACCTTTCATTCCTGCATGGCCGAATTGGTCATATCTTTGTTTCTTTTCGGCATTGCTTAGTACCTCATAAGCCTCTGCGGCTTCCTTAAATTTCTCTTCTGCTTGCTTGTCGTTAGGGTTTTTGTCTGGATGATATTTAAGCGCTAATTTTCGATATGCTTTTTTTATCTCTTTGGAATCCGCATTTTTACCAACTCCCAAAACTTCATAATAATCTCTTTTTGCCATTTTCTTATTCTTAATTAGCAACCACTACTTTGGCATGTCGGATTACCTTTCCTCCTAATAGATATCCTTTTTCTACCATATCAATAATTTTATTTTTTTGTTTCTTTTTTCCTGCCGGAACCATACTGATTGCTTCATGAAATTCGGTATCCAAGGATTTTCCAATAGGGCAATCAATTTCTTCTAGTCCTTTGGTCTCTAATGAAGATTTTAATTTATTGTAAACAAGTACTACTCCATGTTTCTCATCATATTCATTAGCCTGAATAGCTCTTTCTAAATCGTCAAGAATTGGCAGTAAAATAGTCATTATGTCCTGCCCGGCAGTTGCGAAAAGCTCTATCCTTTCTTTTGCATTTCTCTTTCTGAAATTGTCAAATTCGGCAATCAGCCGCAAATTTTTATCTTTTTCAATAGCTAAAAATTCTTCAACAGTTAACTGTTTTTCTTCCTGTTTTTCTATTTTTTCAGATTCTTGCTTTATACTATCTTTTGCTTTCTTTTTCTTGCTCATGTTTATATTTTTTCTTTTGGTAAAGAGTTAGTTGCAATTACTTTGCCAATGCTTTCATTTAGACAATTTGTCAGTAAAGATTATTTGATTAATTCAGCTGCTAAAAATTTGTGCAATGCCTGACCTTTCAAATTTTTGGCAACAATAATACCTTTTCCATCAATCAGCACATTACTCGGAATAGAACGAATGCCATATTTTTGTGAACCTGCAGATTGCCAGCCACCCAAATCAGAGACATGATATTCCCAGAAAAGCTGATCTTGATTAATGGCTTTTACCCATGCTTTTTGTTTGGAATCAAGCGATAAACTATAAATCTCAAATCCTTTTCCGTGCTTGAAATTTTTCTTAGTATATTTTTGATAGGCACTTACCAGATTTGGATTTTCTTTTCTACACGGTCCGCACCAACTTGCCCAAAAATCAATCAGCACCAATTTACCTTTCAAGCTAGATAATTTCAAGGTTTTTCCATTTGGGTTTTTGTATGCCAATGCCGGCGCTTTATCTCCAATATTTAATCCTATTTCTTGTGAGAAAGATGATGTAGCAATGAAGCAATTTAGTAGTGTAATAATGAATAGTTTTTTCATGAGATTGTTTGTGGTTAATTAGTTTGTGGAAAAATTAGCACATTATCAAATTAATCTAACCTAGTAATTTGTGCGCCAATGGCATTTAATCTGGCATCAATATTTTGATAGCCTCTATCAATTTGCTCTACATTATGGATAGTGCTTTCTCCATCAGCTGCAAGGGCAGCCAATAAAAGTGAAACTCCAGCTCGAATATCCGGAGAAGTCATAGTTGTAGCTTTGAATTTGAATTTATGGTCTAAGCCAATTACTGTTGCTCTGTGCGGATCGCAAAGGATAATTTGAGCCCCCATATCAATGAGTTTATCTACAAAGAAAAGGCGTGATTCAAACATTTTCTGATGGATAAGGACACTTCCTTTTGCTTGTGAAGCTACAACTAAAACTATTGAAAGCAAATCAGGAGTAAATCCTGGCCATGGTGCGTCAGAAATAGTCAAAATAGAACCATCAATAAAAGATTGGATTTCGTAACTTTCTTGAGATGGAATATAAATATCATCCCCTTTACGTTCTATTTTTATCCCAAGTTTTGAAAATACAGAAGGAATAACTCCAAGCTCATCATAAGCTACATTCTTAATTGTAATCTCCGATTTTGTGATTGCAGCAAGCCCAATAAATGAACCAATCTCAATCATATCAGGAAGAATTCTGTGTGTGCAACCACCAAGACATTCAACACCTTCAATAGTTATTAGATTTGATCCAACCCCTGTAATATTAGCACCCATTGAATTGAGCATCTTACATAATTGTTGTAAGTAGGGCTCGCAAGCAGCATTATAGATTGTAGTTGTTCCTTTTGCCATTGCAGCTGTCATGATGATATTAGCAGTACCAGTAACAGACGCTTCATCTAACAGCATATTAGCCCCTTTTAACTCATCAGCACTAACTCGGTAATATTCTTCTTTACTATCATAAACAAATTTTGCACCTAAGTTCTCGAAACCAATAAAATGAGTGTCTAATCTTCTCCTTCCAATTTTATCTCCTCCAGGCCTAGGTATAAATCCTTTTCCGTAACGAACTAATAATGGCCCAACAATCATAATAGAGCCTCTTATTCGGCTACTTTTTGTTTTGTAATCATCAGAAGATAAATAGTCGACATTTACATTGTCGGCTTTAAAGCTATAAGTTTTCTCATCAATCTGATTTACAGTTACATTTAGATCACGCAAAAGGTCAATAAGAATATTTACATCACGAATTTTTGGCACATTCTCCATAATAACTTCTTCAGGAGTAAGCAGTACTGCACAAAGCACTTGCAGGGCTTCATTTTTTGCGCCTTGTGGATGTAAGTCACCTTTTAATTTTAACCCTCCCTTTACCTTAAATGTAGCCATTTATCTTCTTTTCGGACCTCTGTGTTTGTAGTTTTTCCCTTTCTTTTTAAGCTTTTTGTAAGTTCTTGGTTTCTGGATATCCTTATCATCAATCAACTTAAAATCAGTATGTGTTTTTACTTTACCTTCTGATAACTGATTAAGATGTTTTAATATTGTATCATCATCCACAAATGCTTTGTTCCAGCAGATGTAATCCTTTTTCATATGATTAGCAATCATCCCAGCCATGGTTTCTTTCAACTCTCCATCTTCCATTTGCATAGCATAAGCCACCATCTTTTCAATATTCACGCCATAAAAGGGAAAACGGATTTTTTGTTTCGGATAAGACATTTTTTCCGGTCTTGCTGCTAATTTCTCTCTTTCCGGTTTTGGGTATGGTGATGGCACATCTATCTTAAAATCCGACATAATAAAAAGATGGTCCCAAAGTTTGTGGGTAAAATCTTTGATGTCTCTTAGATGCGTATTTCTTTGTCCCATAAAAGCTATAATGGCATTCACGCATTTTTGTTGTTTCGTCTTATCTTTCAGATTTGTAGCGTGTGCAATCATTTTTTGCACATGTCTTCCGTATTCTGGTATAATAAGATGCTCTCTTTCTGTATTGTATTCCATCTAAATAATTTGTGCAGCAAAAGTAGTAAATTAGATTAAAGATAAGAGTATTTAGAGGTTAGAATTTAGAGGAAATAAAAACGGCTTACAAATTATTCAATTAGCATTTTCTTCTCAATAGTTCCGTCTTCATAAATATAGAATAAGATTCTATTCTTTTCAAATGGATTTTTCACTTCCCTACCTAATATATCTACAGCTCTTTTTAGACTTCTTTTTGAAATAATTAGTTCATTTATAGTTGTATTTCCGCCTCCACAAAGGTTATGATTTAATAAATTTTGTCTTGATTGGTTGATTGCAGCAATCATTCTAGTTTTTTGTCCCTCGGTAAACATATTCATACAGGCATCATTAGTATAATCCATATAATTCATAAACATATCGCCATCAGTATTTGTGGTTCCGCAAGAATTTGCATTATGGGGAAAAGCAGGACAGCCATAATTTTCCTCTTCTTGAGTAGGAGTGTCACCCACATTATCGTTCCCACAACTTCCCCATCCACTTCCCCAAAGATGTTCTAGATTGAGCCAATGTCCTACTTCATGAGTTGTAGTTCTACCTTTGTTATAAGGTGACTGCACAGTACCTTGAGTTCCAAAATAATTATAACCAATTACCACTCCATCATCTGAACCAATATTCCCAAAAGGAGGTGTTGCATAACCTAATATACTTCCAGATAAATTACAAATCCAAATATTCAAATAATCATTATTCGGCCAGGCATCTTTTCCCCCGTTTGCTGTTGATTTTACATCATTACTTTGCATAGAGAAAGAAGAAGTTGTCGTTTGTGTTCTGGTAATTCCATTAGTGCTATTTCCACTTGGGTCAGTAGTTGCTAGACAGAACTCAATCTCGCAATCTGCCGCAATACTTTGCCAGACGCTTGGTGTCATTATTACATCAATATTTGTTCTTCTGTAATCTTTATTCAATACATCAATTTGTGATTGCACTTGTGCATCTGTTATGTTTTGTTGAGTGGAGGAATAAACTATATGCACTATAACCGGAATAGTAATGATTGTTTTTTGTTGATAATCAGGATTTTCCTTTATCCACTTTTGAATATTTTTCTCTAATCTTGCTCTTTTAGTTACAATTTCAGGATTACTGTTTTCAAGCATATGCAAATACTGAGTTGTTCCACATCTCTCTTGTGCAAATATTGTTAAAGTAGAAAGTAAAATAATGAGGATAAATAGTCGTTTCATTTGTGGTTAAATTTTCCACAAAATTACTCAAAGAGTTTATATTAATTGCACAAACAAAAAATAAATCTTATTTACTCAAAAAACTCTTACTTTCTTTTTGTTAGAATGGATTAGTTTTTATAAATTTGCAGCCCATTTTGAAAATAAAAAAACAATGTACGCAATAGTTGAAATAGCAGGACAACAATTTAAGGTAGAGAAAGACCAACAGATTTTTGTTCACCGATTGGATTCCAAGGAAGGGAAAAAAGTAACATTTGACAATGTTCTTTTAATAGAAACCGGTGGAAAAGTGAAAGTTGGGGCCCCTAATGTAAGTGGTGCAAAAGTAACGGCAAAGGTTTTAGAGCACCTCAAAGGTGATAAAGTAATTGTCTTTAAAAAGAAAAGAAGAAAAGGATACCGAGTAAAAAATGGTCACCGACAATATCTTACCAAAATTGAAATACAAAAGATAGACGAAAAAGCAATTGTAAAAAAAGCAGCGGAAAAGAAAGAAGCAAAGCCAAAAGCTAAAAAAGCTACTGCAAAGAAAACTATTTCTAAAAAAATTACAACAAAGAGAACAGCCGCAAAAAAGACAATCAAAAAAGCGGAATAAACAAATAAAACCTTAAAGTTATGGCACATAAGAAAGGAGCTGGAAGTAGTAAAAACGGAAGAGAGTCGCACAGTAAACGACTTGGCGTAAAGATTTTTGGAGGACAAGCAATTATTGCCGGCAATATTATTGTTCGCCAAAGAGGAACCGTTCATAATCCGGGCGAAAATGTTGGTTTGGGGAAAGACCACACCCTATTTGCACTTACTGATGGTAGAGTAAAATTTACCAAAAAAAGAAATAACAAATCTTATGTTTCGGTAATACCAAACTAATAAAGTTTACATAATATAGAATAGAAAAAAACTCTTGACAAAGTCAAGAGTTTTTTATGTAAATTTGTTTTCGATTTATAAAAAAATAAAAATGTTACATATTCCTTACTTGCGAGAGCATCAAAACGAAATAATTGAGAAACTTAAAATCAAAAATTTTGATGCAGATGATATAATTAATCAGCTTTTGCAAAAAGATGATAGTCGAAAATCTACTCAGAAAGAATTAGATGATTTACTTTACAAAAGCAATCAATTATCCAAACAAATTGGGGAGCTTTACAAAATTGGGGAGATGGAAAAAGCAAATGATTTAAAAGTAAAGAGCACAAACATAAAAGAAGAAACCAAAGCTTTACAAGACAAATATGCAGCATTAGAGAAAAATATTTTAGGATTACTGTTGCAAATACCCAATGTGCCTCACCAAAGCGTGCCAAAAGGAAATTCTGATGCAGACAATAAAATCATCAAAGAATCGGGAGAAAAGCCAAAATTAGCTGAAAATGCAAAACCGCACTGGGAATTAACTACCGATTATGATTTGATTGATTTTGAACTTGGAAATAAAATTACAGGCGCTGGCTTTCCCGTTTATAAAGGAAAAGGAGCACGATTGCAAAGAGCACTTATTGCTTATTTTTTAGACAAAAATACCAATGCAGGATACACCGAATATTTACCACCTCATTTGGTTAATGAAGCATCCGGATTTGGAACTGGGCAATTACCTAAGTTTGAAGAAGATTTATATAAAGTTCCTTCTGAAATAGATTTATATTTAATTCCAACTGCAGAGGTACCTGTAACTAACTTTTTTCGTGATGTTATTGTAAAAGATTTTCCTATAAAATGCACGGCTTATACTCCTTGCTTTAGGAGGGAGGCAGGTTCTTATGGTAAAGATGTAAGGGGGCTTAATCGTTTACATCAATTTGATAAAGTGGAGATTGTGCAAATTCAACATCCTGAGAAATCTTATGAAACTTTGGATAAGATGGTAAGCCATGTCGCTTCTATTTTAGATGATTTGCAATTGCCTTATAGAATTTCTCAACTTTGTGGGGGTGATTTAAGTTTTACTTCTGCTCTTACTTTCGATTTTGAGGTCTATTCAGCAGGGCAAGATAAATGGCTGGAAGTAAGTTCTGTTTCCAATTTTGAGATCTATCAGGCCAATCGTTTGAAATTACGATTTAAGGATGAAAATGGAAAAAATCAGCTTTGCCACACCCTAAATGGAAGCGCTTTGGCGCTACCTAGAATCTTTGCTTCATTAATTGAAAACAACCAAATTGATGGTGGGATAAGAATCCCAAAAGCCCTGCAAAAGTATACTGGCTTTGAAATTATTGAGTAATGAAAAAACTTTTGTTTTTATGCATGCTTGTTTCTGCTTTTGTTTTTTCGCAAAGCAATCAAGCACAGCTTGCCTATCAGTATTATCAAAATGGGCAGTACGATAAAGCCATAGCGCTATATAAAGAACTTAATAAAAAAACTATTTCCCCATCTTATTACGCCCCTTACCTTTCTTGCCTAATAAATATTGAGAACTACAAAGAAGCAGAAAAGTTGGCTTCCAAAATTTTGAAAAAATATCCGAAAAGTCTTAATTACCAAGTCGATTTGGGCTTTTTGCAAAAAAAGAATGGAAAACAGGAAAAAGCTAAAAAAACTTACCATTCGGCAATAGAAAATATCAGCAAACAAGTTGGGCAAGTGATAAGTTTGGGAAATGCATTTATCCTGCGTAAAGAGTATGATTTAGCATTGGAAACTTACCAAAAAGCAAAAGCGGCAGACTCTACATATCCTTACGATTTGCAAGTTGCAAATGTGTACAAACAAATGGGGGACAATGAAAATATGGTAGCATCATATTTACGGCTTATCAAAAATCATCCCAACCAAAAACAAAGTGTAAAAAATAGTTTGCAAATATTTCTAAATAATGATGGAATTGAAAGCACAAAGAATTATAATATTCTTAAAAAACAGCTTTTAAAATTTGTGCAAAAAGAGAATTCAAGCACTGATTTTTCAGACATGCTTATTTGGCTTTTTATGCAAAACCATCAGTTTGAGCTTGCCTTTTTGCAAGCCAAAGCCATTGACAAACGCTTGAGGGAGAATGGGGAAAGAATTTTTGATTTGGCAGATATTTTTTTAAATAATTCCTATTATAATTTAGCTATTGACGCTTTTGATTATATTATAATAAAAGGAGAAGAAAATTCCTTTTTTATTGATGCGCATATCAATAAATTATACGCTTACAATTTGATGATTGAAAAAGCAGGGGCGCAAACAGATTTGGAAAAACTAGATAAACTTTATTTGGATATAATTGCAAAACTGGGAAAAAACAGAAACACCATTTTACTGCTTTCCAATTATGCCCATTTCAAAGCTTTTTACCAGCATAATTTATCATCTGCTGCCACTATTCTAGATGAGGCAATGCTTATTCCTCAGCTGAGGAAATCTGATTTAGCAGAGTGCAAATTGGAATATGCCGATATTATGCTACTAACTAATAAAGTATGGACTGCCATTTTGTATTATTCCCAAGTAGAAAAAAGTTTTAAGGAAAATCCTTTGGGGCATGAGGCAAAATTGCGCAGGGCAAGAATCGCCTATTTTCAAGGGGATTTTGAATGGGCACAGGCACAATTGGATGTGCTAAAAGCATCTACTTCCAAGTTAATTGCCAATGATGCCATGCATCTTTCCTTACTTATTACCGATAATTTGGGTTTGGATACTTCTGAAATTCCCATGCAAATTTACGCAAAAGCCGATTTACTATTTTTTCAGAACAGATTTTCAGAAAGTATAATTACGCTTGATAGCATTTTAGATATTTATAAAGGACATTCCTTAACAGATGAAATCTTATTTAAAAAATCGAAAATTTATCTAAAAAACAGTGAAATTCAAAAAGCAGTAGCAATGCTTGAAAAAATAGAAACAGACTTTTTTTATGATATTTTGGCCGATGATGCCATTTTTACTTTGGCGGAGATATATCAGAAAAAATTGAAAAATATGGAGAAAGCAAAAGCGCTTTATGAGAAGATATTATTAGAATATAAAGGGAGTATTTACACTGCTGAAGCGAGAAAAAGGTTCAGAAAATTAAGAGGGGATAATTTGGAAGAAAAGCAAACACTATGATAATTTATAATGTAACTATTAGCATTGACAAGGAAATGGAAAAAACTTGGATTGATTGGATGAAAAGCACTCACATTCCGGATGTAATGAATACGGGTATGTTTTTAGATTGTAAAATAAGCAGGGTTTTAGCAGAAGAGATGGGCGACCATACTTATGCCATTCAATATTCTTGTAAGGATATGAAAACTTATGAGCAGTATAGCGAACAATTTGCTACAAAACTTCAAACAGAACACAGTAAAAAGTTTGCAGGAAAATTTGCTGCCTTCCGCACCCTTTTAGAAGTTGTTTATAGCCATGAATAAGGTAAGGGTAAAAAAACATTTGGGGCAACATTTTTTGAATGATGAGGCAATAGCAAAAGCCATTACCGACTTATTATCAAAGGATGCTAACAAAGTAGTGGAAGTGGGCCCTGGAATGGGTGTGCTTACAAAGTTTCTTATCTTAAAAAATATAGATTTGAAATTAGTAGAAATTGACAAAGAATCTATTTTGTATCTCATGCTTCATTATCCGCAATTAGAAAAACAAATTATAGAAGCTGATTTTTTAAAGTTGAATTTGCCAGAAGAAATTGGTGAGCAATTTGCGCTTATTGGTAATTTTCCTTACAATATTTCCACTCAAATACTTTTTATTGTTTTTGAGAATAAAGATCTTATTTCAGAAATTATCGGGATGTTTCAAAAAGAAGTAGCCGAAAGAATTTTAGCGAAAAAAGGAAAACAGAGAGGAATATTGAGCGTTTTGTTACAGACATATTATGATATTGAATACTGCTTTACAGTGAATGAAGATGTATTCTCTCCCCCTCCAAAAGTAAAATCTGGCGTAATAAAACTATCCAGAAATAAAGTGAAACAATTGCCTTGTGATGAGAAATTATTCAAGCAAATTGTAAAGGTTGGTTTTAATCAGAGGCGTAAAACTTTGCGAAATGCATTAAAATCCTTTTCTTTGGAAAGGGAATTAGCCCACACCGATTTATTGCGAAAAAGAGCAGAGGAGTTGTCGGTAGAGGATTTTATAACAATCACTAAGGTATGTCAGAACAAAGAGAAATAACAGTCCAGCTTATACATGAAATAGGGGTGCAAATTGGGCGGAAGGATACTGCAAAATTGCAGGATTTGATAGACGATTTGCATGTTGCTGATATTGCTGAAATACTGGAAGAACTTTCTACCACTGACGCCCAATTTTTATATCAATTTATTGCAGAGGAAAAATCGGCAGAAATTCTTGTAGAACTGGATGACGATTTAAGGGAAGACTTATTGGCTGATTTAACTGCAAAAGAAATTGCAGAAGAAGTAATCGATAATTTAGAAACGGATGATGCAGCAGATGTAATTGGTGAACTTTCAGAAGAAAAACAAGAAGAAGTTTTATCACTTATTGAAGATAAGGATCATGCAAACGATATTTCCGATTTACTTACTTATCCAGAAGATACAGCTGGTGGGCTAATGGCAAAGGAACTCATCAAGGTAAATGAAAATTGGAACACTTTGCAATGCCTTAGAGAAATGCGTAAACAAGCTGAGCATGTAAAACAAGTACACACCATTTATGTGGTGGATAATGATGATGTTTTGCTTGGTTCTATGTCACTTAGTGGATTACTGCTTACAGAAACCAATACCCCAATAAAAGAAATTATTAAAACCGAAATTATTTCTGTAAAAGCCACAGAGGATGATAAGGATGTGGCGAATATCATGAACAAATACGATTTGATTGTATTGCCGGTTGTTGATGATATGAACCGTTTGATTGGAAGAATTACTATTGATGATGTAATGGATGTTGCTAAAGAAGAGGCGGAAAAAGATTATCAATTAGCAAGTGGTATTTCTGAAGATGTAGAAAGTAGTGATACTATTTGGGAGCTTACAAGAGCAAGACTGCCATGGCTTTTAATTGGACTATTAGGTGGTTTGCTTGGCGCAATAGTAATAGATAAATTTAATATTTTTGAAATAAACTATCAATTGGCATTTTTTATCCCTTTGATTGCTGCAATGGGAGGAAATGTTGGCGTGCAATCTGCCGCTATTGTAGTTCAAGGATTGGCAAATGATTCCTTAAAAATGGATAATATATCTCAAAAACTCCTGAAAGAATTAGGTGTTGGTTTGCTGAATGGAATAATTTGTTCTCTTATTATTTTAGCGGCAGCATTTGCTTTAGGTTATGGTGACTTAAGTTTAGCTGTAAGCATCTCTCTTCTAGCAGTGATTGTTTTTGCAGCACTTTTTGGGACATTTGTACCTTTAACTCTCAAAAAATATAAAATTGACCCTGCACTAGCAACAGGTCCTTTTATCACTACAGTAAATGATGTTTTAGGCCTGTTTATTTATTTCCTTATCGGTCAAGCAATTCTTTAAAAAATGAAGATTCTTTTTATTGATACTGTCCATCCTTTTTTAAAAAAGGAGCTAGAAAAGCAAAATCATATTTGTGAGGAAGCTTATGATAAAACAAGAGAAGAGGTTTTAGCTATTATAGAAAATTATGAGGGAATAGTTTTGCGTTCTAGAATAAAAATGGATGAAGATTTTTTAAGTAAATGCCATAACTTAAAATTCATAGCAAGAGCTGGAAGTGGGCTTGAAAATATTGATGAGGAATATGCAAAAAGTAAAAATATAAAGTGTTTTAATGCAGCTGAGGGCAATCGGCAAGCAGTGGCAGAACATACTCTTGGAATGCTGCTTTCACTTTTTAATAATTTAAATAGATCTGACAAAGAAGTTAGAAGTGGAATTTGGGAAAGAGAAGTAAATACAGGGGTTGAGCTTGCTGGGAAAACAATTGGAATTATCGGCTATGGAAATAATGGCTCGGCTTTTGCTGAGGTTTTAAGTGGCTTTGGGGTTCGTATTTTGGCTTATGATAAATACCTTGAAAAATACAAATATCAATCTAGCATGCAGGAAATATTTCAAAAAGCAGATGTGCTTTCTTTGCACATTCCGCTAACGGCTGAAACGACTTATTTGGTAGATGAAAATTTCATCCATCAATTTGAAAAACCGATTTACATTATTAATACGGCAAGAGGAAAATGTGTTCATAGTAAGGATTTGGTTACTGCTATGAAAAATGGCAAAGTTTTAGGAGCCTGCTTGGATGTTTTAGAATATGAGAAAAGTTCATTTGAAGATTTGGAAAGAAAAGAATTACTACCAGAATTACAATACCTATTTGATTCTGCAAAAACGATACTATCTCCACATATTGCAGGATGGACTCATCAAAGCAGTCAGAAAATTGCAGAGGTTTTAGTTCAAAAAATCAACTCAATAAACTAAAAGCACATAGTGCTTATCTACCCTCTAAACACTCTAAAACCCTAAGGTAAGGCCTAAAAGATAATTTCTTGTAGCTTCAGGGAAATAAGCTGCCATATTATATCCTCTTTCACTATCAGTATTTACATATGGGTCACTCCCTCTTGGATCCCAACCATCAGAAATAAATCGGTATACCCAAGCATTACTTACATACTCATTATTTAGTAAGTTATTTACTTGCAATGTAAGTTTTACCGTTTTGAAAATCTTGCTATTCCATTTATAAGCAATTCGTAAATTATTCACTAAATAATCATCTAACATTCTATCTTTAGAAGATGTGTTGTCAATAAATTGCTCCCCAACATATTTACTGATAAGATCCACATGTATCTTAGCATTTAATTTCAACATAAATTGAGAAGCCCAAATAACTGAAGGAGAAAAAGCCAAGTCTGTATTTCCGTAATCTACTTTTTCTTGTCCCCCATTATCCCAATTATCAATATAGGCAGTATAATTCGTAATCTTATTCTGACTTAAAGTCATATTCCCAGACCATTTAAGATTACTTCCTAAACTTAGACTGCCTTCCAATTCTACACCTCTTCTAAACGACTTATCAATATTAGTACGGGTATTTGCCCCCACGTCATTTATTTGCCCTGTTAGAACTAATTGATTTTTATAGTTCATTTGATAAATATTGATTCCTAAAGATAATTTTTCACCACTTTGTTTATATCCAACTTCTGTATCGTAAAGTGTTTCGTGTTCAGGCCGAGAGTTGGGAGTGCTTTCTACATAATCGTTTCTGTTTGGCTCTTTGTTTGCAACAGCAAATGATGCGTAAATAGCTTGATTTTCATTTAACATATGAAATAAACCAAACTTAGGATTGAAAAAGGTTAAAGCAACTTCTTGTTGAGCAGTATTACCATCCTCATCTTTTCCCTGAAAAGTATAGTCAATTCTTCTTCTTTGTAAGTCGGCATAAAGATTGGTAGCATCACTGTATTTATAGTTTGCTTTTACATAAAAATTATGATCTAGCTTTTCGGCTTTGTTCCAATAATAGAGATGATTAAAATTAGCATTTGAAGCATATTGTGTCCAAATAATATTACCATAATGTTGCCCAGAATAACGATTGCCAGCTCCTCCTAGAATTAAATCGATATTACCCATTTTGTGAGTTAAAGAAAAGGTAAGGCCAGCAAAATCATTATTGAGCCACTTTCTTCTAATTAAATTAGTTGATGTGATTGTATCGCTACTTAAAATAATGTTTTCTAAACCATAATCTACTAAATCTTCTCCTAGCTTTTCTTGCTCATAATATCCTTCACCATGGGTGTAATGTGCAGCAATATTATAATTTGTTGTCTCACTCATTTGCTTGCTATAATGCAACTGATAATGCGTTTGTTCATAATCATCAACCTCATTATCATAAGTGTAAGGATTAAAGGCCCTGCTAGTGTCTAAATAATTAATCGGAATACCATACCAAGCCTGATAAGTGCGCTCATGTCCTGTGAACATCAATGCTTTGATGACAGAACTTTCCCCAAAATAAGTTCCTTGCAGGTAAAGTGATTTTAAGTTTGATGTAGCTCTATCCATATATCCATCAGATGAGATTTTAGACAAACGCCCATCAAAAGCAAACTTATTATTAAGTAGTCCTGTTCCGAATTCTATATTATTTTTAAAAGTGGCAAAACTCCCTAAAGTGTTGTTGCTTAAAAGGTATGCATTTTTTCTTAAACCGTCTGTTTTAAGATTTACAGAAGCACCAAAAGCAGAAGCTCCATTAGTAGAAGTTCCTACACCTCTTTGAATTTGGATATTCTCCACTGAGGAAGAAAAATCAGGCATATTAACCCACCATACTCCTTGACTTTCAGAATCGTTTAAAGGGATTCCGTTTACCGTTACATTAATTCTTGTTGCGTCCGATCCTCTTACTCTAAATCCAGTATAGCCAACCCCAGCCCCAGCATCAGAAGTAGTAACTACTGATGGAGTGAGTGAAATTATATAAGGCAAATCTTGCCCAAGATTTCCCTTTTCTATCTCTTGCTGATTAATATTAGTAAACGCAACTGGTGTTTTGTCTCCAGCTCTCAAGGCATTTACATTTACTTCATTCAGCACTTTTTTGATTTGTACTGAATCGGTTAGCTGTTGCGCAAAGCCAATAAATGGTATTGTAAGCAAAACAGACATGCAGTTTCTTTTGTTAAACATTTTTTATTTTTTTAGTTAACATTAACAAGTAGAATGGGGTTACTGCTTGCTTTTATTTAATGTTGACTCATTTTCCTTCCACTATTACTATGGCAGGTTCAATGGGTGTAATCTCAGCCAATTGGCACCCCTTTAAGATGGCGCGAAAATACAATTAGATTTGAGATTTAAGAGATTAGACTTGCAATTTTTGAAATCGAATTTTTAAATCTATTTTTACCCTCAATAATAAGATAATCATGCCCTAATTCTTCAATTTCTCTTTTATAGATTTTAAAAAGTTCATCTCTATTTAGTGGGCTTTCTCTTAAGGGATCTGCTTCCCAAGGAATGTCTGGTCTGCATAAAAGGTAATATCTATTTTCAGATTTTTGTTTTTCAATTTGCTCAAGTATCCACTTATCGCTTTTTCCATATTTGTATTCACTCCATATTTTAATGGTGATTAAATCAGTGTCCAATAGTTGTGAGTTGGTTTCAGATTGTAATTGTCCTTTTGCTATTTCTATTAAATCTTCTTCTTTGTATTCTCTTCCTAAATTATTTAGGTATTCTCTTGCGTATTCTTCAGTAGAAGGAATTTTGAAATGTTCGGACAATGCTTTGCACAAAGTAGTTTTTCCGCTACTTTCAGGGCCTGTAACAATGATTTTAAGCATCAGAAGTTTTGTTATTCAGCCAAGTAAAATAACCTGCAATAGCAATAATAGTATATGCAATAAAAAGCAGAGATGTAAGATGTAAATCTCTACTAAAATACAGATAAACAGAAACGGTATCAATCACAATCCAATAAAGCCAGTTTTCCAGTATCTTTTTTGTAACCATATAAGTTGAGATTATCGAGAATACAGTAGTAAATGAATCAACAATTGGTATTTTCGAATCTGTATAAGTTACAAAATAGAAGCCCATTAAAAAAGCAAAAATGGAACCTGCTAGAATTAATAATAGATGTTTGCTAGTAGTCCATTGTTTAATTTGAAGATTTCCATTATTTTTATTCCAATTGTAGTAGCCGTAAATAGCCATCATCAAATAGAAAATTTGTAGGCCTGTTTCAGGATAAAGTTGTGCAGTAAAGCAAATATAAATGTACAGAATCACACTAATTCCAGCAGCAGCCCAACACCAAATATTTTGTTTCGCAGCAAGTATAACATAAATCACTGAAAATATTACAGCAATAGATTCAACAACACTCCAGTTAAAAGTAGTTTGGTTAAGAAATTGAATTATTTCATTCATAAGATGAATCAAAAATACGAATTTGTATAAGTTTGCAAAGGGTTAGGTTAAATAAAAGTAATGATGAAAAAGACACTGTTAATTATTCTAGTATTAAGTTTTGTGGTAAGTATTTCTAATGCACAAGAAAAAGCGCATCAGATTTATAGTAAAGATGGAAATAAGATCTCATATAAAACAATGTTATTTAAAATGAAAAATGCTGATGTAGTATTGTTTGGCGAAAATCATAATGATCCAATTTCACATTGGCTACAATTAGAACTTACCAAAAGTCTTTTTGAAAAACATGGAGAAAATCTAATGCTAGGTGCGGAGATGTTAGAGTCAGATGATCAGTTTCAGTTAGATGAGTATTTACTAGGGTTTATTCGTGAGAAAGATTTTGAAAAAGAATCTAAAATATGGCCCAATTATAAAACAGATTATAGACCACTTGTAAGTTTCGCAAAAGACAATAATCTTCATTTTGTAGCTACTAATATTCCAAGAAGATTTGCAAATATGGTTTATCGTTTTGGTTTAGATACATTAAATTATTTGCCAGAAGCTTCAAAACAGTTTATTGCCCCACTTCCATTTGATTACGATACTTCTTTGTATTGTTATAAAGAAATTTCAGTTATGGCTGGCGGTCATGGAGTAGAAAACTTACCAAAATCTCAAGCAATAAAAGATGCTACTATGGCTCATTTTATTCATGCAAATATGAAAGAGGATACAAAGTTTTTACATTATCATGGCTCATATCATTCAAAATATCATGAGTCGATAATGTGGTATTTATTGCAACTGAATCCGGATTTAGATATTAAAACTATTGAAGTAGTTGAGCAAGCTGATGTAACGGAATTTGATAAGGAACTAATTGGCAATGCTGATTTCTTTATTGTAGTAGATGAAGATATGTGTAAGACACATTAACAATTATGCATTGCATTTGAAATTTCTGCAATCAGACTTTCATCTTTCTCAATAGCATTTCCAACTACAATAATATCTGCGCCAGCTTTGCAGTTTGCAATTGCTTTTTCTCCACTGCTAATTCCTCCACCAATAATTAAAGGAATATCAATAGATTTGCTAACTTCTGCAATCATTTTCTCAGAGATTGGATTCTTAGCACCACTTCCTCCATCCATAAAGATGAGTTTTAGTCCTAACATTTCACCGGCCATTGCTGTACAAGCTGCTACGGCATCTTTCTTAGCTGGAATAGGGGTCGTATTACTCATATAAGAAACGGTAGTAGGTTTTCCACTATCAATTAGCATGTAGCCAGTTGGTAAAACTTCCAAAGAAGATTGTTTTAATATTGGAGCAGTGATTACCTGTTTGCCAATAAGCATTTCTGCATTTCTCCCAGAAATTAAAGATAAAAACAAGATGGCATCTGCTTTATTGTTTACTTGCATGGCGTTTCCAGGGAAAAGCACCACAGGAATATCTGAGTGTGCTTTTAGTGTTTCTAAGCAAATATCTAAGCTATCATTTGTAAGTAAACTTCCTCCAACAAAAAAGTAATCGGTATTTGCATTTTTAGCTTTTTCAATAATAGTAATTAGCTGGCTTTTTTCTTGCTTGTCAGGATCAATTAATAGTGCAAATGATTTCTTATTTGCTTTTTTATTTGTTATTATATTATTGTAAATACTCATCTTATTAGTTTCTTAAGTGCAAACATACACTAAAAAGTGCGTATCTACTTTCTTATAATATAAAGTGTGCTTTTTGCTTTTGAATATTGCAGTAACCTTCCCTTCATCTTCTAAAATAAATGGCTTTAGTGCGATATCATTTTTAAAATCAACATTTCCTTTCTGATGCCATTTAAAGAGAGCTTCCTTACAACACCAAATTAAGGTTGCTTTTTCTTGAGATAAATTATTGCAAGCATCTTTAGAAATAAATTTTGAGGATAATCGGAGTGGTTTTTCACTAATTTGTTCAATGTCTAACCCAATTTTCTGTTTGCTACTTGCAATTGCAACTAAGTTTTTGGAATGTGAAATGGAGATATGGCTTCCATTTTTTATTTCGGGAGCTCCATATTTATTGTAGGTAATTTGCTGGCTTGGATGAATTTCATTGAGCAATAATCTGCTAGCTAACAATTCCTTTTTTCTTTTTTCTGTTGCAACTTTTGATAAATCAACTTTTTCAGATAACAGTACTAATTCTTCTACTGATTCTTGCATATCCCAAATAGCAATTGTGCAGTTGTTTTCTTTAAATTTTTTGATGACTCCCATATGACTAATTATAGGGTGCTAAAATAATAATTATGCTTATCTTTGCAGTCCGAGAAAAATAAATATGGAAACAGAAACTATGAATTACAAAGTAAAAGACATATCCTTAGCAGATTGGGGAAGAAAAGAAATCCGATTAGCTCAGGCTGAAATGCCAGGTTTAATGTCAATTAGGGAAGAGTATGGGGATAGGAAACCACTCGCAGGAGCAAGAATTGCAGGTTGTTTACATATGACTATACAAACGGCAGTATTAATTGAAACATTAATTCATTTAGGGGCTGAGGTTACATGGTCATCATGTAATATTTTCTCAACTCAAGATCAGGCAGCAGCCGCAATTGCAGCTACAGGAGTTCCTGTTTTTGCTTGGAAAGGAATGAGTGAGGAGGAATTTGATTGGTGTATTGAGCAAACGCTTCATGCTTTTGAAGGAGGTAAACCATTAAACATGATTTTAGATGATGGTGGAGATTTAACCAATATGGTATTGGATAGATATCCGGAATTGGTTGGAAATATTAAAGGATTATCTGAAGAAACTACAACCGGGGTACATAGATTGTACGAGAGAATGGAAAAAGGAACGCTTACACTTCCTGCGATAAATATTAACGATTCAGTTACAAAATCAAAATTTGATAATAAATATGGATGTAAAGAATCTTTAGTAGATGCTATCAGAAGATCTACTGATGTAATGATGGCAGGAAAAGTGGCTGTTGTTGCAGGTTATGGTGATGTTGGTAAAGGTTCGGCAGCTTCACTTAGAGGTGCTGGAGCAAGAGTAATTGTTACGGAAATCGATCCTATTTGTGCACTTCAAGCTGCAATGGATGGTTTTGCAGTTAAAAGAATGGATGATGTTTGTAAAAATGCAGATATTATTGTAACAACAACTGGAAATAAAGATATTATTCAGGCTCGTCATTTTGAGAGCATGAAAGACAAGACGATTGTTTGTAATATTGGGCATTTCGATAATGAAATTGATGTTGCTTGGTTAAACGAAAATTGGGGAGATACTAAAAATGAAATTAAACCTCAGGTGGATATGTACACAGTAAATGGTAACGATATTATTTTACTTGCAGAAGGTAGGTTGGTTAATTTAGGTTGTGCAACAGGGCATCCTTCTTTTGTTATGTCTAATTCATTTACTAACCAAGTATTAGCGCAATTAGAACTTTGGAACAATACAGAAAAGTATGAGAACAAAGTTTATATGCTTCCTAAACATCTAGATGAAAAAGTAGCCAGATTACATCTTGCAAAAATCGGGGTAGAACTAGAAACTTTAAGGCCAGATCAAGCAGAATATATAGGCGTAAAAGTAGAGGGGCCGTATAAACCTGAATATTACAGATACTAAAAATAGTTACTAGTTAATAAATTAAAATCCCGAGAAATCGGGATTTTTTTGTTCTAAAGATTTGTGGGATTTGCCCATGTGAAAAAAATAGTTGTCATACTAAAACCTGTGTAAAGCATCTCGTTTCTGAACTAATTTTTCAATATACCAGTCACAAACTAACAACTCAAAACTCATAATTCAACACCTAGAACTAGTGTCAAGTTATAAACTCTTTCTTAATTATAAATACTCAAAAAATCACCTTCCAAAGTATTTGAATATTGTTTTAAGGGGAGTATGGCAGGGCTCCCAATAGCATTTCCATTTTGGTTGAGTAAAAATTTAGATTCACAACAATTACAAATAGCAATAGGTGAGTTGATTGAATCAATTTTAGCACAACTAAGTGATGGCTCATAACTACAATTCCTGTCATAGGTTTTATAAGTATTAAAATCCTGCCGATAAACAATAATACCTTTTACGCCTTCATCTTCAATAAATATATAATTACCTACCGTTTGTAAATCAGAATGCTCAGGTAAGCTTAAATTGAGGTTGTAATCAACCATTACATTTTGTATGTAATCTTCTTCTTTTTGACATGCAAAAAAAAGCAAAAAGCAAAGGACTAAAATTCTAATTTTCATAGTGTTTGCAAGATTATGATTTTTTTCAAAACAATAAAGAATCAGAGCTTATTTTTTTCTTTTATGAACCTTCAAATTATTTATATCTTTTTATATCTTTACGCCCTTGTTTTTTAAATAGTTATTAAAACAAACTAAAAATATGTTAAGAAAAAGATACTTACTTTTTGCTACTGTCCTTTTCTCGGCAGTTGCCTTTGCTCAAACGGGTACTTTAAAGGGTACTGTTTTAGATGCTCTCAGTGGGGAAGCAGTTCCTTTTGCTAATGTTATTATTGAAAGAAACGGAACCCAAACTGCTGGGACTACAACCGATTTTGATGGGAAATTTACCATTAAACCAATTGAGCCCGGAACTTATACGGTAAAAGCAACTTTTGTTGGTTATCAAACTTATATGATGACTGGCTTAATTATCTCAGCAAACAAAATTACATTTCAGGATTTAAAGATGTCCTCAGGAATTCAACAAGTTCAGGTTGATATTCATGAATATAAAAAACCACTGATTGATCAAGACAATATTACTGGTGAAACAAAAACTGCAGAAGAAATTGTAGCTATGCCAACAAGGTCTGTGGCTTCTGTTGCGGCAACTACTGCTGGTATTTACCAAAAGGATGAAGGAGAGTCCTTAAATGTGAGGGGTTCTCGTTCGGATGCAACCGACTACTATATTGATGGTATAAAAGTAAGGGGTAGCTTGGGCGTACCACAATCTGCTATTGAGCAAATTACAGTAATGACAGGTGGTTTGCCAGCACAATATGGAGATGCAACAGCTGGTATTATTTCCATTACTACAAAGGGTCCTTCCAACAAATTTTATGGAGGGGCTGAGATGGAATCATCTTCTTTATTTGACAAATACAACAAAAATATTTTTGGGCTAAATTTATCAGGCCCTATTTTGAAGAAAAGAAATGAGGATGGGGTCAAAGAAAATTCTATTATTGGCTATTTCTTTTCTGGGGAATTTAGAATGGTGGATGATACGGATCCTTCCGCTATTGGAAATTGGAAAATAAAAGATGATGTACTAGCCGATTTAAAAGCAAATCCTTTTCGTCCTGCACCAGATGTTTCTGCCGGATTTTTGCAAAATGCAGAATTTGTTCAAATGAAGGATTTGGAAAAAGTACAAGCAAGACAAAATGTAGCACAAAAAAGAATAAGTGTTTCTGGAAAATTAGATTTTAAACCTGCCAACAATACCTTTTTATCATTAGGTGGAAATTATTACTACAATACAGGACATTCTTACACAAGAACATATTCTCTTTTCAATTCCAATAATAATGCGCAAAGCATTAGCAATACTTGGCGAGTATTTGGTAAACTAACCCAAAAATTTGGAACCCAAGAAGCAGATGATGAAGAAAGCGCATCTACCATAAAAAATGCCTTCTTTACCATTCAAGGAGATTATACCAGAAACCAATACAAAACCCAAGATGATTCACATAATGAGAATATTTTTGATTATGGTTATGTAGGTAAATTTAAAACCTATAAAGAAAACATATATGATAGAGGTACCATATATGATACAACAGCCGGTCATTATATTAGTGGCAATATACATTCTGGTTGGACAGATACACTTTATACCTTTGTAGCTGGTAATCAAAACCCAGATGCTGCCATCTATACTGATAAGTACTATGAAATGTTCAAGGATTATGGGATGACCTCTTATATTGGTGGTTATGGGATGGATGGTGTTATCCGTACGCCACTTGATTTGCAAGGTGTAGGCCTATCCAATGGAGTACGATCTTTACCTATCTATTCTCTTTGGTATCCTTTCGGGAGAGAATACAATTATTATGGTTACTCCCAATATTCGCAAACAACATTCAAAGCATCTGGTTCTGCCGATATAAAAGACCATGAGTTTTCTTTTGGTATTGAGTACGAACAAAGATCGGATGCTTCATGGGGCGTGAGTCCTGTTGGGCTTTGGGGGTTGATGAGACTTTTAACAAACAAACATCTTTCTCAATTGGATTTGAGTGATCCACATACTGTATTTGAGAATGGTGATTATACGGTAAATTATGACAGACTTTATGTAGCAGAAGACCAATCTGTTTTTGATAGAAATATAAGACTAAAATTAAAAGGAACAGCTGATAATGTAGATTGGATTGATATCGATTCTTATAGTCCGGACACCTATGATTTGAGTTTGTTTTCTGCTGATGAATTGCTCAATGATGGTGGTTCTTATGTGTCATATTATGGTTACGATTATTTAGGTAATCGATACACAAGCCAACCTACATTTGAAGATTTCTTAACCAAAAAAGATAAAAACGGAAATTATACAAGACCTATTGCTGCTTTCCAACCAATTTATACGGCTGGGTACATACAAGATAAATTTGCCATTGAAGATCTTATTTTCAATGTAGGGATAAGAGTTGACAGGTATGATGCCAACCAATTGGTATTAAAAGATAAATACTTGCTTTATGATACTTATACTGCAAACACTACAAAGGCAAGAGATTTAGGTAGCTTATCTCAATTTGGAGAGGATCATTATGTATATGTGGATGATATTGAAAATCCTTCATCAATTGTAGGTTATCGAAATGGAGATACTTGGTATGACCATACCGGTGCTGAAATTTCAAATCCTGATATTTTAATAAATGCTGCTGGTGGCAAAATAGCTCCTATGGTAAAAAATCCTACTGCTGCAGTAAACGGAGAGTTAAGTACAAATGCTTTCAAAGATTATGATCCACAAACCATCATTATGCCAAGAATTGCTTTTTCTTTTCCCATTTCTGATGAGGCACAGTTTTTTGCACACTATGATGTACTTACCCAAAGACCGCCAAGCAGAAGTCGTTTCGATCCTACACAATATTATTTCTTGGAGCAAAATATTGGAGGTTTGCTCAACAATCCTGATTTGAAACCTGAAAAGACGGTAGATTATGAAATAGGATTTGCACAAACACTTTCTTTAAAATCGGCTTTAACCATTTCTCTTTTCTACAAAGAATTAAGAGATATGATACAAGTAATGAACCTTCCAGGGGCATACCCAGGAAGATACATGACTATGCAAAACTTAGATTTTGGAACGGTTAAAGGCTTATCAGTTGCCTTTGATTTAAGAAGAACAAATAATGTAAGCATGACAGCCAACTATACTTTGCAATTTGCTGATGGTACTGGCTCTTCTGCTACTTCTGGTTATAGTATAGCCAACACCGAACAACCAAATTTAAGAACCACAACACCCCTTAGTTTTGACCAACGCCATACCATTTCGCTTTCTGTCGATTATCATTATGGTGCTGGAAAAGATTATAATGGGCCTGTTCTTTTCGGAAAGAAAATATTGCAAAGAGCAGGCTTTAATGCCATAGTATCTGCCGGATCGGGTACGCCTTATTCTAAACAATCTAATATTACACAGGAGGCAGCTTTTGGAATTCATAAACAAGGCTCATTAGATGGAACGCTTTATGGCTCTCGTTTGCCATGGCAGTATAGGGTAAGCACCAAAATAAACAAAGAGTTCGAGATAAAATGGAACGACAAGAAGCGCTCACATGTAAATGTATACTTGCAAATACAAAACCTATTTGACACTAAAAATATTATTAGTGTGTACAGAGCAACAGGTAATCCTGATGATGATGGCTACCTTACATCAGCAGCTGCTCAGAACGATATTAATGCAAAAAATGACACCCAATCTTTTATCGATCTATACAGAATAAAAGTGAATAATCCTTCTAATTTTTCTCTACCAAGGATGATGAACTTAGGATTAACCATTAGTTTCTAATTTAAAAAAAATGAGATTAAAGAAAAATATAACCTTCATGAAAAATAAAATACAACAGCTTTTTGCTATTGGGCTTGTACTTATGTATAGCAATCTTGTGGCCAAGGAAAATGTTATTGGGTCAGGGATGAGCACAGTAGTACAAACTAAAATTGCAGCAACTTGTGCAAAATCTACCTCACAAACGGATTTGAATATAAACAATGTAAGAGCTACTATATTAGGAGGTGGAGATATGTGGTGGGATTTAAATGACGCACAATACGAAATACCAAAAGGAAGTATGAAAAATTCCTTATTTGCTGGTGCACTCTGGATTGGAGGCGTAGATGATGGAGGGCAATTAAAAGCAGCAGCACAAACCTATAGACAGTTTGGTGGTAACGACTTTTGGCCTGGACCTTTAGATGTTACTACCGCTTCAATTACAGATGAGGAGTGTTTGGCTTATAACAAGCACTTTAAATTGGAAAGGGCTCAGGTAGATGAGTTTATTGCCCGGCATGTAGATACACAAGACCCAACATACACCATACCAGATGAAATTTTAGACTGGCCAGCACATGGAGGGCCTGGACAAGATCCATATTTAGCTCCTTTTCATGATTCTAATGGAGACGGTATTTATAATCCTTATGACAATGATTATCCGGATTATAATATGACAGGAAATAATGATAATGCCAAAGTTTTTGGCGACCAAACGCTTTGGTGGGTGTTTAATGATAAAGGTGGCATCCATACTGAAACAGAGGCAGATCCAATTGGTCTGGAAATACACGCCCAAGCATTTGCTTTTGTTGCCGAAAATGAGGTAAATGACATGACTTTCTATAATTATAAAATAATAAACAGAGCAAATCAGCGCCTAAACGATACTTATTTTGGGCAGTGGGTGGATGCAGATTTGGGTTGGGCTTTTGATGATTATGTAGGTTGTGATGTGGGCTTAGGGCTAGGCTTTTGCTACAATGGAGATGCAGAAGATGATGGTGCTGAGGGTTATGGTTTTAATCCGCCAGCAATTGGAGTAGATTTTTTCCAAGGTCCAAGAGCAGATATAAATGATGGAGTAGATAATGACAGAGATGGTTTTATTGACGAAATGGATTCTGTGATTAACCCAGTAACTGGGCTTTGGGAATACACCCAATATGAAGAAATCATCATGTCAAAATTTGTGTATTACAATAATGACGGATCTATGCAAGGAAATCCTAGTACAGGTTCTCATTTTTATAATTATTTAAGAGGAATTTGGAAGGACAATGTACCTATGACTTATGGAGGAGATGGAAAAGGTGGGGGTCCAGGTGCAACCACAGAAATTTGTAATTTTATGTTCCCTGGCTCTTCCGATCCAGACATGTATTCCCAATTTGGAGAATGGACAGAAGTAACTGCCGGAAATGTACCTGATGATAGAAGATTCATACAATCTTCTGGACCTTTTACCTTAGAGCCAGGTGCTGTTAATTATATTACAGTGGGTGTAATTTGGGCAAGGGCTAATGCAGGCGGCAATACCGCATCCATTGCACTAGTAAAAGTATATGATCGTGAGGCGCAAGCATTATTTGACAATAACTTTAATATCCTAAACGGACCTGACGCTCCGGATGTAACAGTGAGGGAATTAGACAAAGAATTAATTTTTACCCTTTCTAATGGAATATCCTCCAATAATATAGATGAAAGTTATTCAGAGAAAGATCCTTATATCACCAAGCCAGCGAATTTACAATCTAATCCTAATTATGAATTTCAGGGCTATTTGGTATACCAACTTATCAATGGAACTACTTCAGTAACCGATTTGGATAATATTGACAAAGCAAGGTTGGTTTTTAGATGTGATATAAAAGATGATGTGAGCGGTATTGTCAATCAGTATCTCGATCCTATCTTAGGCGTCTTTACCCCAGTAGAGGAAGTAGGAAGTGTGATGAGTTCAGGTATGAAGGGCTCGGTAGATAATGGCGTTGAATATTCTTTCAAAATTACAGAAGACCGCTTTGCCTTAGGGAATACCCAATTGGTAAATCATAAAACTTACCATTATATGGCTATTTCTTATGCCTATAATAGGGCAGAAGAAAATGCAGATCCTTATGATGTAAACCATCCTGATTATGATGGACACAACCAACCTTATATTGCAGGGCGTAGAAATATTCAACTCTATAGCGCAATACCTCATTTTACTGAGCCAGAAGCAGGAGGTACTCTGCTTAACTCTTCTTTTGGGGATGGTGTGAAAATAGAAAGATTAGAAGGAACAGGAAATGGAAATATTCCTTTGGAACTTACAAAAGAAACAGTGGATGAGATTCTTAATTCTTCTTCTCACCGCTCACTATATCCTATATACAAAAATGGCTTAGGCCCAATTGATGTAAGTGTGGTAGATCCGGTTTCTGTAAAAAAAGGAACTTATATTTTCACTTTGGAAGATCCTATCTATACAGGGAATAATATTACCTCTTACGGAAAATGGGTACTAACCAATGAGGCTACCGGAAATGAAGTGGCATCTTCCACCAAACCAATTGAAGTGGGCTCAGAAAAATTAATATCCAATATTGGTCTTACTATTAAAATTCAGCAAGGGGTAAATCCGGCTGAGGACCCACTCCTTATTTCGAATAATGGTTTGATTTCTTCCTCCATGGAATTTGAAAATATAAATGACAGATGGCTATCGGGTGTACCAGATAGAGATGATGAGAATGGTTTTTTCTGGGGTCTAAACTGGATAAGGGCTGGCTCTTATGAAAATCCAGATAATGGCCAATTGAGTGATTACTCTTTTGGTGATGACCCTAATGGAATTTACGAAACAGCTATAGAAAAAAATATTTCCATTCCTTTTAATAACTTTACTTATGGAGGTGGGGTCTTTGATTTTTCCTTAGACTACTCAGGAGGCACCTGGGCACCTTATCATTTAGCTTCTGCTTTCAAGGATGGTCCTGGTTATAGCTTGTCCACTACTAATCAGGTTAAAATGGCTGATTTGCATTCAGTAGATATTGTATTTACAGACGATAAATCTGAATGGTCGAAATGCGTGGTGGTTGAAGCACAAGATGATGATTTGCTTTCAGTTGGAGGGCAAACCAAAATGGGCTTACGCTTAACCCCATCAGTTGATAAAAACGGCAACCCTTTAAATGATGGAACTATGGGTATGGGCTGGTTCCCTGGTTATGCCATTAATTTGGAAACTGGAGAAAGATTGAATATTATTTTTGCAGAGGATTCTTACCTTACTGAGGATAACGGAAGGGATTTGAAATGGAACCCTACTTCAAATATTGTAACGGATGAGGCCCCGCTATACGATATAGATAACGACACTTATCACCAAGGAAGTTACTTGCTTGGCGGGAAGCATTTTGTTTATGTAATCAATGGTTCGGCTGATGTAGTGAAAGATAGCACTTACATTGATGGTACAGTTAGTCCAAACTATGACGAATGTGCTTGGATTTACAACCAACTTAAAAATTATACTTCACCTGGTTATACTGCTAATATTTGGCAAGTATTCCGTAATGCTTCTTGGGTAGGTATGCCGATATTAGCTCCTGGAAGAAGCTTGCTTGCTAATGATGTAACTGTAAAACTTAGTGTAAG
>Ga0207984_1000143_pt1 | contig 43112 bp, 39 predicted proteins | sample ETNtaG_30_FD_185760 | JGI IMG/M metagenome (GOLD analysis project Ga0207984, IMG submission 185760) | Marine microbial and viral communities from oxygen minimum zone, Eastern Pacific Ocean - ETNP201306PF43B (SPAdes) (version 2) | ecosystem: Environmental > Aquatic > Marine > Oceanic ...
ATAACCTTGGGGCCGATGGTGCCGTGCAAGGTCGGTAACTCCCAAGACTCGCCAGTCTCGTTATCCGTCAACGTGAATGAATGGCGCACCGCCTGCGCCGGACCATTATTCTGAGTTTGTGTCCCTTGCGACATAACAGCGTCCTCGAATGGGTTAATAATCAGTATTAATTTGATTAATAGTTATGTAAATTAACTTTGTCTATATTTATACGTAATCCCGATCAAATGATAGTCTTGACAGGGAAGAACAGTGTAAAAACTTTGTTTGTATCGTCACCTTGTCTAACTTTATTTTTTGATATTTTGTATAAAAAACAATTAATTAGCCGCTCTAGGTCGCGGCCTAAAGGCTTTTCGGGGAGACATTAGAGCCACCATGGACTGTCAGCCGTTTTCTGTTGAAACCCCCAGTGCAGGTACGATCTGTGGGCTTCGCTGGGGATCGGCTGATGGAATCCCAGTGCTGGCCGCGCATGGCTGGTTGGATAACGCCGCGAGTTTTTTGCCGATTGCTCCTTATCTCACCGGCCTTAATCTGGTGGCGATCGACCTGCCGGGCCATGGTTTTTCGCAGCACCGACCGGACGGGGCGCATTACCATTTAATGGACTACCCGCCAGCCGTGCTCGAGGTCGCTGATGCCCTGGGTTGGGAAGAGCTGGTGCTGTTGGGGCATTCCTTGGGTGGCGCGATCTCAACCACGGTGGCTGTAGCAGCGCCCACGCGAATTCGGGCAATGGTGCTCATCGAAAACCTCGGCCCAGCATCCCAAGCGGCTGATGGCGCCCCGGGTCGGCTGCGTGACTCGATCACCGCTTACGCCAAGCTTCGCGATAAGGCGCCGGTTGTGTACCCTGACCTTGAGCCGTTGATCATGGCGCGTGCGCGACTCGGCAAGATGGACCACAAAGCCGCACAAGCTCTGGTGAGTCGCAACATTACTAAGGTTGAAGGCGGCTATCGCTGGTGCAGCGACCCACGACTGCGACTGCCGTCACCTGTATTTCTAACCGAGTCGCAGGTACTGGCCTATCTCGGTGCTATTGAGGCGCCTACCCGGGTACTGCTCGCCAACGATGGCCTGCTGGCCAAATCTGAAACTTTGACGCCTCGCCTTGCATCACTACAAACTGCGAGCGTGCAATGGCTGAGCGGAAAGCATCACCTGCACATGGATGATCCCGGGCCGGTAGCGACGGCCATCTTGGACTTTCTGTTAAGGCTCGACTAGCTCGATCAGTTAGTCTCGCGAGGCTGATTCTGGAACAGCGTCTCCAGCAGTTTGTGCTGGATTTTGACACCCACGGCATCGGCTGCGCGTGGATGGTCGTGCAGGATCACGACGACCCAGGTGTTTCCAGATGGATCAATGGCATAGCCGGCCAGCGTGCGCACATCGCGCAACAGGCCTGTCTTTAATCGAAGTCGACCAGGCCGGGCAATCCCATGAAAACGCCGACGCAATGAGCCATCGACGGTGGCGATGGGTAGTGAACCGACGAATTCAGGCCACCAGGGCTCGGTGGTTGCTTTTTCCAACAGTGTGGCCAGGCCTGCAGCGCTGAGCCGGGCATCTCGGGAGAGTCCGGCACCATTGTCGATACGCAAAGCCGGCATCAATACACCGCTGGCGTCCAGCCAGTCCTGGATAACTTTGGCACCTTTGGCCGGAGTTGCCGGGGTCACCGCAAACTCGCTGGCAAGAGTTAGCAATAGATTACGCGCCATCACGTTGTTACTGAATTTGTTGGTGTGCCGAATGACATCGGCCAGGAATACCGAATCGAGAGTTCCCAGGGCTTTGGCTTGTGCCGGGGTTTTACCGTACACCCAGTTGCCCGACAGCGTACCGCCCAACTCCTGCCACAGGGCCTTGAAAACTCCGTAGACGTACTGGCCATGTGGCAGCAGGGTACGTCGCAGAATACTCTGACCGCAGTTGGCGGGATACGTGCCGCCCAGTTGCACATCCGTTTGCTGTGTGTGGGCGGTGGACTCAAGGGTGATCCGGCGCAGTCGATTGGCGCAGCTGGTCTTGTCTTGTTTGACTGAATTCACCAGATGCAGGGTCGTGGCAGCGGGATCAGCATAGACCGCAAGCCGGCCCATACGCGAATCAAACACCAGTGAGGTAGCACCAAAGTTCACCAGCAGCGCGCTGGGCAGCGTGTTGTAACTACGTTGATGTTTGCCGTCGATGGCTTTTCGGCCGATAGCCTTGCGCTCAAAGAGGCTGTCATCGAGTACCAGGTTGCCCTGGATATGGGTTAACCCACGCTCGCGCAACTGGCGCGCCAATAGCCAGAAGCGTTCGATGACCAACCAGGGATCGCCACTGCCGCGTAGGATCAGGTCGCCATGCAGCGTATCGTTCCGCAAGGCGCCATCAATAAGCACCTCGGTCTGCCAGCGGTGTTGGGTGCCAAGTAGATTGAGTGCAGCCGCGGTTGTGACCAGTTTCATGACTGATGCGGGGTTGCGTGGTGTGTGGCTCTGGTGGGTGATCTGTGATCCCTGGGAGCCCACACGCCTGATGACCACGCTGATCGAGTCGAGCGGGATACCGTTGGCCTGCATCAATTGGGCGACCGGCTCCGGTAGGGTAGCGCCGGCCCCCTGCGATGCAAGGGCAGTGGCAAGCAGCACGCTGACCCGAATAAGTGACTGCATCTTCATAAGTGAAATTCTAAACTTCTGCCACAAATACTGAAAATTTCCGCAAAGACAGTGCATTGTGGCATGGCCAGCGTTGCTATAATGCGCCTCGGCCGCAAAGCCTGGCACCAGATTTCTATTGAGTCATGACAAAAAAAAGCATCTTCCGGATCATTTTTCACAACCAGGGAAACATCTACGAGGTTTATGCCCGCGAGGTTTCCCAGGGCGGCATGTATGCTTTTGTTGAGGTCGGCGAGATCATTTTTGGTGAACGATCCAAGCTGGTGGTGGACCCATCCGACGAAAAACTCAAGAGCGAGTTCTCAGGAGTCAAACGCACCTATATTCCGCTGCACGCCATAGTGCGTATTGATGAGGTCGAAAAAGAAGGGCAGGCTAAGATTGTGCCTGCTGGCGAATCCAAAGGGGGCAATATCGCCTCCTTCCCGATGCCGATCAAGCCGCCCGTATCGTAGTCGTTCTCTTCAGGGCGTGTTTTGCGCAGACTAGGCGCAGCGCACGCCAGTCCCGCCAAGACCACAGTAACCACCCGGATTTTTGGCGAGGTATTGCTGATGGTAATCCTCGGCATAGAAGAATCTCCCGGCGGGGGCAAATTCAGTTGTAATCTCGCCTAAACCAGCATTGCGCAATGCCTCTTGGTATCGAGTGGCTGTGTCACGGGCCAGGCGGATCTGTTCTTCATTGCCGGTGTAGATGGCCGAGCGGTACTGAGTGCCAATGTCGTTGCTCTGGCGCATGCCCTGGGTAGGGTCGTGCGATTCAAAAAAGACTTTCAGTAGTTGGGCATAACTTATCCGCCGGGGGTCAAAGATTACCAGCACCGCCTCGGTATGACCGGTCATCCCTGAGCAGACCTCCTGGTAGGTGGGGTTGGGCGTGCTGCCGCCGGCGTAACCTACGGCCGTCGTCAGTACGCCATCGAGTTGCCAGAAGCAACGCTCTGCCCCCCAGAAGCAGCCCAGTCCAAAGACCGCCTGTTCGGCGTCTGCAGGGAAGGGCGGTTTAAGCGGTGCGCCATTCACATAGTGTTGTTTTGCGACGGGCGTTGACTCTGCCCGCCCGGGCAGCGTCTTGTCCGACGAGGGAATCACTACACTTTTCTGGAAGATCATGTATTCGTGCCTGAGGTTTGATGCCAAGTTTAGTGGTTGCTGTGTGCCACGCGGCGTGCAGTGCTTACCCGTGCCTGGCCTGCGTAGTCGTTGAAGTAGGCTATAGAGCCAAGGCCAGCGGCCAACAGCAATTCATCCAGTGCAGGTCGCTGGTCATGGCCGTGTTCCAGTGCCAGCATCCCACCGGGCTTTAGGCAGTCGTTGGCATCCGCGCAAATCTGGCGGATAGCGCTAAGGCCATCAGGACCAGAAAAAAGAGCCTCTCGTGGCTCAAAAAGGGACGGACCGCGTTCCAGTGCCGGATCACCCTCGCACACGTAGGGTGGATTGCTGACGATGATGTCGAAGGCTTGCCCTTGCAGCGGAGCTAGCCAGTCACCCTGCTTGAACGTCACCTCAAGGTTCAGGCGCATGGCATTGTTGCTTGCCTGGGCGAGCGCCCGCCTGGATGAGTCCGTTGCCACGATACGCGCAAGAGGGCGTTCGCTGGCAAGTGCCAGCGCGATGGCGCCGCTGCCGGTACCGAGGTCCGCGATATCCACCGGTGAATCGGTCGGTGTGGCATCGAGCACTGCTTGCACCAGGATTTCGGTTTCGGGCCGTGGCACCAGGGTGTCCTGACTAAGAGCAAGATCCAGCGACCAGAACTCTTTGTGTCCAAGGATGTACGCAATTGGCTCCCCGGTACGGCGACGTTCGACCAGTGTCAGCAGTTGTCGGGCTTGTGTCGAGCTTATCGCTTTTTCAGGGTCGCAGGCAAAAGTCGTGCGATCAATACCGCAGGCGGCTTGCAGCAGGATCTCGGCATCCAGGCGCGGCGAATCACTTTGCCCGGTCAACGCCTGGCATGCCCGGTGCAATAGTGCCGAGGCGGTGGGTTCAGCCACTACTCATCGTCGCCAACAGGTCTGCCTGGTGTTCGGCTATTAACGGCTCGATGACTGGCTTCAGATCTCCAGACAGGACCTCATCGAGTTTGTACAGCGTCAGGTTGATGCGGTGATCGGTGACCCGGCCTTGCGGAAAATTGTAGGTTCGGATGCGCTCGGAACGGTCACCGCTACCGACCAGATTGCGCCGGTTTTGCGCTTCTTCACTTTTTTGCTGACTGATTTTTGCTTCGAGCAGGCGTGAGCGCAGGACCGACATGGCCCGTGCTTTATTCTTGTGTTGCGAGCGTTCGTCCTGACACTCGACAACGACGCCCGTGGGCAGATGAGTGATCCGCACTGCTGAATCGGTACGGTTCACATGCTGGCCGCCGGCCCCGGAGGCACGAAAGGTGTCTATTCGCAACTCAGCGGTGTTGATTTCAACATCATCAATCTCGTCGGCTTCAGGCATGACTGCGACGGTACAGGCCGAGGTATGTATCCGTCCCTGTGCTTCGGTTTCGGGAACGCGCTGCACCCGGTGGGCGCCGGATTCAAACTTCAGCTGTGAATAGGCGCCGCGTCCGGCAACACGGCTGATGATCTCCTTGTAGCCGCCGTGCTCACCCGGGCTCTGGCTCACGACCTCGACCTGCCAGTTGCGTTTCTCTGCATAAAGGCTGTACATGCGAAAGAGGTCACCGGCAAAAAGCGCAGCTTCGTCGCCGCCGGTGCCGGCCCGCACTTCGAGAAAGATGTTGCGCTCGTCGTTAGGGTCGCGTGGAATGAGCAACTTGCGAAGCGACTGCTGGCTCTGCTCTAGCTCGGATTGTAACCGCGGCATCTCATCATGAGCCATGCGCCGGATCGAGGGGTCACCGTCTTCCAGCATGCCGCGGGTTTCGGATAGTTCTCCATCCAGGATCTGGTAGCGCTGAAAATGCTCTACCACCGGGCTAATGTCGGCGAGTTCGATCGACAAATCACGAAATGAGTTCTGGTGGGCAATCACCGTGGGATCTGAGAGCAGCGCGTTGATCTCTTCTTGGCGCTCAAGCAGGCGCTCGAGTTTGACTCGCATCGTCGGGTTCATACTTAAGGAGCGAGCTTGAACAGTCGTCGGGCAGTGCTGATCAGGCTGGCATTGCCTTCCTGGCCAGCTTGTTTCAGCGCCTGACTGGGTCCGTGGGCAAATTTGCGCGAGAGGTTGCGGGCGAAATGCTCCAGAACCTGTTGCGGATTCTCACCGTTGGCAAGGCGCCGCTGGGCATCTTCCAGCTCAGTCTCACCGAGTGCTTCTATCTTGTCGCGCAAAGAACGGATAGTTGGCACCGAATCCAGCGAGCGCATCCAGTGCATAAAGCGCATGACTTGCAGGTCGATGATCTTCTCGGCTTCGACTGCCGCTTCCTGGCGCGAGGTTTGGTTGGCAGTGACGACGTTTTGCAGATCATCGACCGTATACAGGAAGACATCATCGAGTTCGTCCACCTCTGTCTCGATATCGCGGGGAACCGCGAGATCGATCATGAACATGGGTCGATGCCGCCGTTTGCGTAGTGCACTTTCGACGGTACCCTTGCCGAGGATCGGCAGAGTGCTCGCGGTAGACGCCACGACGATGTCGGCTTCATGTAGTCGGGCGGGTATCTCGGCGAGCGAGATGGCCTCACCGCCCAATTGGCTGGTGAGCGCCTGGGCGCGCTCAATGGACCGATTGGCGACGATAATGTGGCGAACTTCATTCTGCTTGAGGTGGCGCGCCACCAGTTCTATTGTTTCTCCGGCTCCGATCAGCAGTACTGTCTGTTCCTGCAGTCGCGAGAATATCCGCTTGGCCAGATCGACTGCTGCAAAAGCCACGGATACAGCGCTGGCACCGATTGCGGTATCCGTACGGATCTGTTTGGCAACCAAGAAGGTGTGCTGGAATAGGCGGTTGAGGATTTTGCCGGTAGTTCCTGCCTGGTGAGCGACGGAAAAGGCGGATTTCATCTGTCCGAGGATCTGAGGCTCTCCAAGCACCATGGAGTCCAAACCCGCGGCCACGCGAAAGGCGTGCTGGACTGCCTGTTCCCCGGGCAGCGTATAGGTTGAGCTATTCAGGGCATCTTCAGGCAGATCACCGTATTCACGAAGCCAGTTAAAAACCGGGGCAGTTGCTACCTGCTCCTGACGACAATAAATCTCGGTTCGGTTGCAGGTCGATAAGATAGTCGCCTCTTGGACCTGCGGGTTTGCCACAAGGGAGCGAACCGCGTCCGGTAATTGTTCCGGCGAAAACGCGGTTCGTTCACGCAGGGCAACCGGGGCCGTGCGGTGATTGAGGCCTAGAGTGAGAAGATACATGGAATCAATATTTTACGATTTTTGGATGCAATTTTCACTGACCCCGAGCCGGTGTAAGGCCGTTAGCGCTAAGCGCTGGGCGAAAACCGCCCTGGCGGATCGAGGCGCCTTCACCGTTAGGGCGACGATTCTGCTATTCTGAGTGATTGAGCGCCGATGGGCGTTTGTTTGCGAGTTTTACGTGACGCACTTCAATTTTTCCACGACTGGCCTGCTATGCAGTTTACTGGCATTGGCCGGTTGTGTCGGCGTTGCGCCGGCACCCAATAGCGCCAGTGCACAAGAGCAGCGTCCGCTGGTGGTGGCCGGTCTCTCCCAGGATCTGATCTTTGAATATCTGCTTGGCGATGTAGCGGCCCGTCGCGGCGATCCGGTCACTGCGGCACAGGCTATGGCCCGCGCAGCAATACTTTCGGGTAACGCGCGGGTTACGGTACGTGCTTTTGCCTTGGCCATAGAAGTGGGCGAGTTTGAGCGGGCCCTGGAACTCAGTGAACTGCTGGTATCGATTACCCCGGAGGATCCAGGGGCCCTGACTATGCGGCTACAGGCCTTGATTATGCTCGACCGTGGGCAGGCTGTGTTCGATGCGTTAGTAGAGTTGATCGACACGATGCCCGAGAAAACGGCTGTCCTATTGAAGCATATTGTACAGATCCTGGGGCAACAGGCGGATCCGGGTCGTTGGCTGGGTTTGATGCAGCGCATCGCCACTCATTACCATGAACTTGATTCGGCACAATGGGCAGCCGCCTGGCTTGGCTACCGCGTCGGTGATGAGGAGGCAGCACAAGCGGCGCTTGACCGGGCCATGGAGTTGACACCTGGGTGGGAGGAAGCTGCGCTGCTGAAGTTTTCATACCTTCGCGAGCACGGTGACCGCGAGCGAGTAAGTGCTTACGCCAACGAGTATCTCGATGCCTATGCTGACCGGCCTCGGTTTCGTCTGACTTATGCCCGGTTGCTGGCACAATGGAACGAGAATCGTGCGGCGCTTGCACAGTTCGAGAAACTGCTCGAATCTGACCCAGACAGTATCGATGCTCTGTACGCAGCCGGCGCACTCAACCTCGACCGCGGTGATCTGGCTCGTGCCCGTGAGCATTTTGAGCATGTATTGGCGCGTTTCCCCAACGAGGATCGCGCCCGACTTTATCTTGGTCGAATCGCCAGTGAACAGGGCGACTACGATGTCGCGCTGACATTATTGCGAGAGGTGGCTTCACGGGAGTTGTATTTCGACGCGCAAATGCGGGTTGGTTTTGTCCTCGCAGATGCCGGGCGTATCGATGAGGCCTTGGAACATCTGGCTGATGTCATACCAAAGTCACGCGATGAGCAGGTGCGGGTGTACCTGGCACGCGAACAGGTGCTGCGCGACAGCGGCCAGCCGGAGCAGGCGCTGAAGCTGTTGGATGCCGCGCTGGTTGATCTGCCGGATGATCTCGATCTGCTCTATGCCCGTGGCCTCGTGACCGCGATGCTGGATCAGGTGGTCGAACACGAGCGCGATATGCGCCGGCTCATCGAGCTGGATCCCCAGAATGCGCATGCTTACAACGCGTTGGGCTATACACTGGCCGACAAAACCGAGCGTTTCGAAGAAGCTCTGGCACTTATAGAAAAGGCGCTTGTGCTGTTACCGGGTGATCCCTATATTCTCGATAGCCTGGGGTGGGTGCATTACCGGCGGGGCAACCTGAAGCTTGCGCTTGAATACCTGACTCTGGCAATGGATCAGCAGCCCGATGCCGAGATTGCTGCACATTTGGGTGAGGTATTGTGGCATCTGGGCGACAAGGCAGAGGCGATCTTGGCCTGGGAAGACGGCAAGAGCAATGATTCCGACAATCCGGTACTAATTGATACGCTGCGGAAATTCGGCCAGTGATCCGTGCCGGATGTGTCTTGCTCGCAGCAATGCTGCTGAGTGGTGGCTGCGCCGGGATACCGTCTGCGGCATTGGCGCCTAGTGCAGCCGATGCGCTTTGGGTGGCACGCCAGGAACAGCTTAATAATCTGCGGCAGTGGAATCTGCGTGGGCGCGTCGCTGTACGCACCTCGAAGTCGGGTGCCAGTGCACACCTGCGCTGGGTGCGTGAAGGTCAACAGAGTCAGATTGATCTTTTCGGTGCCTTTGGTGGTGGCAAAGCCCGGCTGTGGATTGATGAAGATGGCGCCCGGTTGCGCGACGGCCAGGGCCAGGAATTTGAGGCGGACAGTGCCAGCCAGGTTCTTGTTGACGGCACCGGCTGGCATATTCCCCTCGATGAACTGAGCTATTGGATCCGGGGCCTGCCGGCTCCAAGTGAGGTCAGGGTATTGAAAACGGATACACGCGGCGCTTTGATTTTACTCAGTCAACTGGGGTGGGATATCACCTATTCTGAGTACGCGGTGTTCGACGAAAAGGAGCTACCCCGTAAGATCCGAATGATGGCCTGGCCTGATACTGTGAAAAGCTTTTCGGCCGATGGCGGCCTTAAAGGCGATATGCTAATCGTCAAACTACTGATCGAGCACTGGAGTGAGCCGGCGAGCACAAAAGAGATGGAGCAATGAGCAGTTGGCTGGCACCCGCAAAACTTAATCTGTTTTTACACGTAGTTGGCCGGCGTGACGATGGACTGCACGAGTTGCAGACGCTTTTTCAGTTACTCGATTATGGTGATACGCTGGATTTTGATGCTCGCCGTGACGGTGTGATCCGGCGCCTGGGTGCGCCGCAATTGCCTGATGACGACCTCAGTGTACGCGCAGCGCGCGCCCTGCAGGTAGCAAGCGGCACTACCCTTGGGGCCGATATTCATCTTACTAAGCGAATCCCTGTTGGGGCGGGCCTGGGCGGTGGGAGTTCCGATGCTGCCACCGTGCTGGTAGCCTTGAATCGGGTATGGAATGCAGGTCTTAGCCGGGCAGAATTGGCTCAACTTGGACTGACGTTAGGGGCCGATGTCCCGTTATTTGTCGGTGGCTGCTCAGCCTGGGGTGAGGGAGTGGGCGAGCGGTTATTGCCGGTAACCCTGCCAGAGCAGCAATACTGTGTGATCTGGCCCCAAGCCAGTGTCTCGACCGGGGCTATATTTGCTGATCGCGAATTGACACGAAACAGCCCGCGAATCAGAATACCGGGCCCATTTGAGGGTGATCGGCGCAACGATCTGGAGCCGGTGGCAAGACGACAGTTTCCTGAGGTAGGGCAGTGCCTGGATTGGCTGGGCAAATTTGGTCCCGCGCGGATGTCGGGCAGTGGGTCAGCGGCTTTCGTGGCAGTGGCCGATGATCAGGCTGGCCAGCAGATTCTTGACCAGCTGCCTGCCACATACAGTGGCCTGGTTGCCCGGGGAATTAACCAGAACCCGGCGTTTGCCGATGAATCTGATGGGGTGTAGCCAAGTGGTAAGGCACCGGATTTTGATTCCGGTATTCCCAGGTTCGAATCCTGGCACCCCAGCCACTTGCTAAAGTTCCAACCCCTGACACCAAAGCGACAAGAGTTCCATGGCAGTTGATGACCTGACGTTGTTTACCGGTAACGCCAACCCGGCGCTGACCAGCGAAGTGGCTGATCGCCTGGGCATTGGCATTGGCCGCGCCCTGGTGGGCACCTTCAGCGACGGTGAGGTCAACGTCGAGATCATGGAAAATGTTCGCGGTGCCGACGTTTTCGTGATCCAGCCGACCTGTATGCCCGCGAGCAATCACTTAATGGAACTGCTGGTGATGATCGATGCCTTGCGCCGCTCTTCGGCAGAGCGTATCACCGCTGTAATCCCATATTTTGGCTACGCACGCCAGGATCGTCGACCGCGAACAGCTCGGGTTGCGATCACAGCTAAGCTCGTTGCCGACATGATCGGCATTGCAGGCGCAGACCGGGTGGTGACCATGGATCTGCACGCGGACCAGATCCAGGGTTTTTTCGATATCCCGGTCGACAACATTTATGCGGCCCCAGTGCTTAACGGCGAGTTGTGGCGTCAGGAGCCCGAAAATCTGATTGTGGTGTCACCAGATGTGGGCGGCGTGGTCCGGGCGCGGGCGATGGCCAAGCAACTTGGCGTTGAACTTGCCATCATCGATAAGCGCCGACCTCGGGCTAACGAGGCCAAGGTCATGCATATCATAGGTTCGGTCGATAATCGCACTTGCGTGCTGATGGACGATATGGTGGATACTGCCAACACCTTGTGTGAGGCGGCCCATGCCCTGAAGGAGTCCGGCGCGACGCAGGTTAAGGCCTGTTGTACCCATGCGGTGCTTTCCGGCTCAGCGGTCGAACGTATTGAAGAGTCGGAACTGGACGAAGTCGTAGTGACCAACTCGATCCCGCTGTCAGTCGAGGCAAGTAATTGCGCGAAGATTCGACAGATCAGTATTGCCAGCTTGCTGGCTGAATCAATCCGGCGGATAGCCAGTGGTGATTCGGTCAGCTCCCTATTTATGGATTAATCAGCCCGGTATCTTCGGGAGAGCAAGACGGCGCCTGGGGCGCCAGTGTAAGGAGACCCTGTAATGAGCAGTAACTACGAACTCGATGGCCGGCCGCGGGAAGCGTTTGGCACCAATGCAAGCCGGCGCCAGCGCCATGATAAACAGGTGCCGGCAGTTGTCTACGGCGCAGGAAAGGGCAATGAAAGCCTGATTCTGGATCATCATCAGATAATGAACAGCCTTGGAAAAGAGGCCTTTCATTCGGCGATCATCGATCTGAAGACCGATGCCGGTTCGCAGCAGGTGATCCTGCGCGAGGTGCAGATGCACCCGCACCGACCGATCGTGTTGCATATTGATTTCCAGAGAATCAAGGCAACCGAAAAACTGCACATGAAGGTGCCGCTGCACTTTGAAGGCGCTGATGTAGCTCCTGGCGTGAAGATTGATGGCGGTATTTTGGCGCACCCTATGACAGAGCTTGATATCACCTGCCTGCCTAAAGATCTGCCCGAGTACATTGCCATTGATGTCTCTGAACTGCAGATGAACCAGTCCTTGCACCTTTCGGAGGTACAACTACCTGAGGCGGTTGAGTTGACAGCCACTGCCTACCACGAAGGTGAAGACCCCACGGTGGCCATTGTGACAGCGCCTAAGGTGGTTGAGGAAGAAGAGCTCGAAGAGGCTGATGAGGCTGAAACAGGCGAGTTGGCCGAGGATCAGCCGGCAGATGACGAGGCGACGCCGGCCGATAGCGACCGCGCGAAAAGCGAGGAATAAGCAACCTGCGGGGTACGCTAACCCGGGCCTGAACGTGCGCCGTCCGGCGGCGTACGTGTACCATCTGGTCGGACAGATATGGCAGCCATTTCACTGATCACTGGCCTGGGCAATCCGGGCAGTGGCTACGAGGCGACCCGCCACAACGCGGGTTTCTGGTTTCTGGATGTGTTGGCCCGGCGCTGGCCAATGGACCTGCGTGTGGAAAACCGTTTTCGAGGCGCGTTGGCAGATCTGCGTATCGATCGCCACCGGGTACGGGTCCTCAGGCCAGAGACTTTCATGAACGAAAGCGGCTCGCCAGTAGCGAGTGTTGCAAATTACTTCGACTTTACGCCTGAAAAGATACTGGTGGTACACGATGATCTGGATCTACCACCAGGCAGTGTGCGCGTGAAACGTGGCGGTGGGCACGGCGGCCACAATGGCCTGCGCGACATCTTTTCGAAACTCGGCTCACGGGAGTTTGTACGGCTGCGGATCGGTATTGGTCATCCCGGAAACGCTGATGAGGTGACCAACTATGTGCTGCAAAAACCATCCGCTGTGGATCGTAATGCAATCTTTGACGCGATAGACCGCGCAGTTGAACGAGTGGACGAGTTACTCGACGGTGAGTTGGAGTTGGCGATGAATGTATTGCACCGCGATGCTAAGGACACACTCTGAATGGGATTTCGTTGCGGGATCGTGGGCCTGCCCAATATCGGCAAGTCGACTCTTTTTAATGCTCTGACGCGGGCTGGCGCGCAGGCCGAGAATTATCCATTTTGCACTATCGATCCCAATGTCGGTATCGTTGAGGTGCCAGATCTGCGCCTGCAAAAAATTGCGGCGCTGATCAACCCCAAGTCAGTCATACCCACCGCGATCGAGTTTGTCGATATTGCCGGATTGGTCGCCGGCGCCTCGAAAGGGGAAGGCCTGGGTAATCGTTTTCTTGCACACATCCGCGAGGTGGATGCGATTATTCATGTGGTGCGTGCGTTCAGGGATGACGACATCACCCATGTTGCCGGCAAGGTAGATCCGCTGGCCGATGTGGCGACCATCGAGACCGAGCTGGCACTGGCTGACCTGGAGACACTGGAGCGCGGCATCGAGCGAACTGCCAAGGCCGCTAAAACCGGCGACAAAAAAATTCTGCGTGAGCTGGAATGCCTACGCCAGGCCCACCAAGCGCTTAATGCGGATCAGGGTTTTCAACGACTGCTGCAGGACAGCGACGTGGCAACGGCATTAATGCCGTTATGTCTTTTAAGCGCCAAACCGGTGCTTTACGTAGCCAATGTCTCAGAGCAGGATCTTGCCGGCAACGAGCAGGTAGCGCAATTGCGTGAACATACTCAAAAAACCCATTCGCAGTTGGTTGTGGTCAGTGCTGCGATCGAGCAGGAGATATCAGAGCTGGATCCAGACCAACGCAGTAGTTTTTTAGATGACCTGGGATTGGCAGAGCCAGGTCTCGACCGGGTAATTCAGGCGGGCTATATTCTGTTGGGATTGCAGACCTTTTTTACCGCCGGACCTAAAGAGGTGAGAGCCTGGACGGTGCGTATCGGTGCCACAGCGCCTCAAGCGGCGGGCGAGATACACACGGATTTTGAGCGTGGTTTTATCCGCGCTGAGACCATCGCCTATGACGATTTTATCGTCAACGGTGGAGAGCACGGTGCACGTGAAGCGGGCAGGTTACGGCTGGAGGGAAAAGACTACGTCCTCAGCGATGGCGACATCATGCATTTTCGTTTTAACGTCTGAATTATTTTCTCGATTGGGTTGCGCCTCTATCGGGGACGTCGAGCGGGGCTGATAATATTGCCCTATTGTTATTTCCCCGGGGCAATTCTTGCCATTTCTGAATCCACACCATACCCGGCTTTTCTACCAGTTCTCCGGTGGCGGCCGTGATCAATGAGTGCCTGTTGAGCATTCTCCGACAATATTGATAGCGCAAAGGAGTCAAATCTATGAATTGCGGATTTATCGGGCTGGGCATGCTTGGAGCAAAAATGGCAGAAAAAATTCTCCAAGCAGGTCACTCGCTTCAGGTTTATGACCAGGATAGCAAAGCGGTCGAGCAACTGGTCGCCGCTGGGGCGACTGGTACCGGGTCAGTACAGGATACGGCCAATCACATTGACACCCTGATTACCTGTTTACCCTCACCGGCGATTTGTGCCCAGGTCATGACCGGTGTGGGCGGTGCGCTGCAAGCACTCTCAGCCGGCAGTTGCTGGATTGAAATGAGCACCACTGATGCAGATGAGATGAAGCGCCTTGCATCGCTGGCGTGCGAGAGGGGTATCGATGTACTCGAATGTCCAGCGACTGGTGGAGTGCATCGGGCAGTTACCGGGCAGATGACGCTGTTGGTGGGCGGTGACGAGGCCGTTTTTGAGCGCTTGAGGCCCTTGCTCGAGATCATGAGTGGCCAGATTGTATACATGGGGCAAATCGGTAACGCATCGCTGATCAAGGCGGTTACCAATCTGCTGTGCCTGATCGACCTTGTAGCCATGGGTGAGGGCCTGATGCTGGCAAAACGCGGCGGTCTCGATCTGGCCAGATGCTACGAGGCGATTACTGCCAGCTCCGGCAGCAGTCGTGAATTTGAGGACTGGGCCCCGGTGATCCTCAACGGTAGCTTTAATACCGGCTTTACCACCGATCTTGGGCTGAAAGATCTTGGCTTTGTTACTGAACTCGGCCGTCGCCTGGATGTGCCGTTGCAGCTCGCAACCCTGGTGGAACAGATGTTCCAGGCATCACGGGAGCGCTACGGTGGAGATGCGTGGACTCCTCACGTGGTCAAGATGATGGAAGAAGCAACGGGCGAAGAGTTACGTGCTGAGGGCTTCCCGGACGTCATACCCCAGAATTAACGATCGGTTTTTCACTCGACACTTGAGCGCAGTGATTATCTTGCCGGGTGACGGAGTGACGCCTACTGATCGTCACGCAGGCCGCTGGCCTTTTGCACGGCAGAATCGACAATCAGGTTGATGCCAATTGTCAGCAAGGCGATGCAGGTTGCGGGTACTAGTGGGTGCAAATAACCCCAGGCGATACCATCTGAGTTGCCCCGTACCATGGCACCCCAGTCTGCCAGCGGCGGCTGCAAGCCCAGACCTAGAAAACTAAGTCCGCTGATCAACAAGAAAACAAAACAAAAGCGCAGGCCGAACTCTGCCGCCAGTGGCGTTAAGGCGTTGGGAAGTATCTCTTTACACATGATCCACCAAAGTCCTTCGCCGCGAAGTCGGGCGGCCTCCACAAAATCCATGACCTCGATATCCATCGCCACCGCGCGAGCGATGCGGTAGACCGGCATGGCATAGATGATTGCAATTACCGTGACCAGGGCAAAAACAGACGTTCCCGTGGACGAAAGAACGATCAACGCAAAGATCAGTGTCGGAATCGAGATGATAATATCAACGAATCGGCTCAGTACCTGGTCAACCCAGCCACGCATGATCGCTGCAAGAAAGCCCAATAGAGCCCCTAAGCCAAAAGCAAACGCGGTGGTCAACAGCGCTAGAGCGATCATATTTCGGGCACCGTATATCAGCATCGACAGCATGTCTCGACCGATCTGGTCTGTGCCAAAAACGAATTTTCCAAATAAAGGTTCCCATACATCTCCCACAATCTGGCTCTGGCCATAAGGCGCAAGCCATGGTGCGAAAATTGCGCATAAACCAAAAAGGCTCACGACAAAAAACCCGAACCGACTGGCCCAGTTCATTTCTTTGAGTGGCTGCCAGAATTTCATGATTACTTACTTTGGATGCATAAGTCTGGGGTTTGACGCCATAGAAAGAATATCGGCGAGTAAGTTGAGGATCACGTACACGGACGCAAATATCATTGCAGTTGCGCGTACGATAGGCATATCACGCAGGAACACGGCGTCGATCATGAGGGCACCAAGCCCCGGGTAAACAAAAACGACCTCGACGATGACCACGCCCACAACGAGCCAGGCTAAATTCAGCATGATCACCTGGATGATGGGTGACCAGGCATTGGGCAATGCATGGAAAACAATAATTCTTCCGGGTTTCACACCTTTCAGTTTGGCCATTTCGATATAGGGACTGGCCATCAGACTGACGATAGAGGCCCGAGTCATCCGCATCATATGTGCACTAACCGCGAGGGTGAGCGTCAACACGGGAAGCGCCGAGGCGATAATGCGTTCGCTGAGATTCATCCACTCGTCCACGTTCGAGATCGCTGGAAAAATCCCAAATGAGACCGCAAATATCGCCATCAGGATATAAGCGATAAAAAAGTCGGGAACAGAAATGCCACTCAAGGTGACCATTGAGATGAATCGGTCAAAAAATGAGTTTCGGTAAAGCGCGGCCACAACACCCAGTGCCAGGGAGAGGGGTATGGCGATCAGGGCTGATGCGATGGCCAGGAAAAAAGTATTTCCAACACGATTGCCGATCACATCAGCAACCTCCCGGTGATTGGTTAGGGCTTTACCCATGTCACCCTGGACAAAATTTACCAGCCACTCGACATAGCGAATGTGCATTGGCCGATCGAGGTTCAACGTCCGATGACAAGCCGCGACCTTATCCTCGGAAGCCATTTGCCCCATCATGGCTGTGCAGACATCCCCAGATAGCGCTTCAACACCTACAGTAATCAACAAAGAAATGGCGAGCAGCGTCAGGATGCCGAGAGCGAGACGCCTCAGGATCAGTTTGAGTAACGAGTTTTTCATAACGACAGAAATTAAAGCTCAGGTAAGAAAAGGCCCGGCAAGGATCCGGGCCTTTTCTACTTAAATCTAGCAGCAACTGCTCAAAGGGTAGTTGCTGCTATACCTGGCTTACGTGAACCACCAGCGCTCCATACTGCGTGAGCCATCCAGTTCCCAGTTGCCGGCCAGTTTGGCAGGCCGCCCCAGGGCATCAGATGCCGCGTCGACATTGTTGGCAAAGCAAGGAACTACCACGCCGCCTTCATTGGAGACGATAGTCTGCATCTCAACATAAATGTCGTTGCGTTTGGCTTGGTCCAGCTCAGCGCGCCCTGCGACTAAAAGTTCCTCAAAACGAGCGTTATCCCAGTAACTGTCGGTCCAGTTACCGCCAGCTTTGTAGCCAATGGTAAACATCCAGTCAGCAGTAGGACGACCCGACCAGTAGCACGCACTCCATGGAACTTTCATCCAGACGTTATTCCAGTAACCGTCGGGGGATACCCGGTTAACCTTGATATTGATGCCAGCCGCCTTGGCAGCCTCAGAGTAAAGCTGAGTTGCATCTACTGCGCCATTGAAAGCCGCGTCTGCAGCTGCAATCTCGACATCTAGACTAGTGAGGCCGGCCTGTTTGAGATACCACTTAGCCTTGTCGACGTCATACTGACGCTGGGGCAGATCACCGGCATGGTAGTTCTGGTTGGAGCTGATGGGATGATCGTTACCCAGGGAACCATAGCCGCGAAGGACCGTGTTAACGAAAGCTTCTCTATCAATTCCGTGTTTGAGCGCCATACGCACGTTGTTGTCGTTAAACGGCGCCTGGCGGACATCCATCGGGTAGGTGAAGTGCTTAGTACCTGATACCTGGAGCACACTGACCCCGGATTTTTTCTCAAGCATGGGGGCGGTCTTGAGATCACAACGGACAATTGCATCTACCTGGCCTGTCACCATCGCATTCATACGGGCCGCCGCGTCGTTGATCGCCGTCAACTTCACTTCATCAAAGTTGGCGCACCCGGATTTAAAGTAATTGGGATTGCGAACCATATGCGCCCGTACCCCCGGCTCGAAACTCTTCACCACAAAAGCGCCGGTTCCGTCACCTGAGGCCCAGTCGACCTTGCCGGAGCTGTCAGCAGAGCCCATCAGCAGGTGGTAGTCACTCAACAGATAGGGGAAATCGGCATTGCCGCTTTCGAGGTCAAACACAAGCGTGTTTTGACCATCTTTGCGGATGTTGCCCAGAGAGTTGGCAACACTTTTTGCGTCGGAGGTCGAATCCTCACCACGGTGATGCTCAAGAGATGCTATCGCGTCGTCAGCATCGAAAGTTTTACCACTGTGAAATTCGATGCCCTTGCGCAGCTTAACCACCCACGTTTTGGCATCGGCTGATGGCTCGAGGCTCTCAGCCAATTCAGACACAGCCTGGCCATTGGCGTTGACCTCAACCAGGGCATTTCGACACCCACCCATGTTCATATTGATCATGAAGGTATCGCCGTTATCGGCCGGATCCAGCATGTCACCTGTGTTGGCGCCGCCGAATCCAACTCGGTAGGTTCCACCCTTTTTCGGCGTAGCGTGCGCAGCTTGGCTATAAAGTGCCGGTGCAGCAGCGGCAAACCCCATGGCAGTAGCAGCTTTGACAAATTCACGACGGTTCATTCCACCACTCGTGACACGTTTTTGGAGTTTCCAGATGTCGTAATCGAATCTACTCATACCGCTTCCTCCTTTGATAGGTTTTGATTTAGGCTGATTCCTGAGATTCAGGATATCTACTCACACTTTATAGTACAACACTTTTAGGGCTATTCCTGAAGGTTATTCGCGTCAGATCATGCCACTGGTATTGCCCCGGGTTGCCACGGGAAACGCCTCTTGTCACTCGCGATTGACCGATTTTTTCTTGTTCTATTGAGGGTTTCGCGTTAAATTCGCGCACCCACCGTGGCTATGTAGCTCAGCTGGTTAGAGCACGGCATTCATAATGCCGGGGTCGGTGGTTCAAGTCCACCCATAGCCACCATCTTTTCAGTTACTTATGCCTTTCGCCCCATGTGGACAATGTTCGGTGGCACAAATATGGGGCAGCAGGTTCTGGCAGTCGAGATTACTCTCTACACCGAGGCGTTTATTATCTTTTTTGGCCTTGTGCCCGGTTGCAACTAAGGGGTGTGCAAGTACAAGCCCTTATGCTTTAGTTACCTATACAATCTCGTGGCGGGTGAGTATTTTGCAGCAACAGCCCCGCTGGGTTCATGACTTTGCGGGGCGCGCCCTGCGCCGTGCGTTTCTGGTGTTAGGGGAGCCGATATATACCTGCCCGAATTGCAATGATGAATAAACCAAAGCCGCATGTCTATGACATCCTCGCCAGTGTCTTTATGCGTGAGGGTGTAAGCACCTGTTTTGCGTTACTGGGCGACGCTAACATGAACTGGGCCGCGCGTCTGTCCGAGCAGGGTTGCCGGATGATTTATGTCAGGCACGAGCACTGCGCGGTAGCCGCGGCAATGGCCTATGCGCGAAAAACCGGGGAGGTAGGAATTGCGACCGTCACTTGCGGACCCGGTGTAACGCAATTGATGACTACACTCCCCGCGGCCGTGCGTGCTCACCTGGCAGTTGTGGTATTCGCCGGCGAGGCTCCGTTGAAAAGTGGTTGGTACAACCAGGGAATTGACCAGGCGCCGCTTGTTACTGCGACCGGTGCCGCCTATCACAGCCTGCATATGCCCCAGCTTATGCCTGTTGCGGTGCGTGATGCATTCGTGCAGGCGCGGCGCGAACGGCGCCCCGTGGTGATCGGGGTTCCGTTTGATTTGCAGAACCGAAGCTGGGATGGGCCTGTAAATTTACCCAGCCCCTCTTGTGAACTATTACCACGTCCCGCGCCGCTTCCCGCGCACCCCGATGATCTGGCCAGGGCAGCGCGACTGGTCGGCGCAGCCGATCGGGTGGTGGTTCTTGCCGGTATGGGAGCGGTCGAAGCCGATGCGGGAGGTGCCTGCCGTGAATTGGCATCCAAAGCCGGCGGGTTACTGGCGACAACGCTGCCTGCCAGGGGGTTGTTTCACGATGACCCCTTTTGCATCGGCATCTCGGGAAGCTTTACAACCGCGGTCGGGCTTAAATACCTGGCCGATGCCGATTTGATTGTTGCCGTTGGTTGCTCACTGGCCTTGCATGCGGGTGGTGGTGGACAACTCTGGCCTAAGGCTGAAACACTACATGTCGATCTGCAACCTGTCGCAGTCAACCAGGGGCAGGAAACTGCTGGTTATCACTTGCGTGCTGATGCGCAGTTGGCGGTGGCGGCGTTAACGGCTGCGTTGCCAGTTCGGGCGCAAACCTGGCGTAGCGATGCAATAGCCGATCGCATCCGCAACACCAGGGCCGACAATTTTACCTATGAGATCGAACCCGGACTTTTAGACCCGCGTGAGGTGGTCGAGGCATTGGAAGCCGCCTTACCCAACGACTGGGAAATGGTGAACTCATCGGGCCATTGCGCGCATTTCTTTGCGCATATGCCCTCTCGCCCCCAGGACAGGTTTCTGACCATCCGCGAGTTCGGCGCCATCGGCAACGGAACCTCTTTTGCCATGGGGGTAGCGGCTGCGCATCCGCAGCGAACCGTTGTTCTGTTCGACGGAGACGGCAGTCTACTCATGCATGTACAAGAATTGGAAACCATGAAGCGTCACGGGATGAATATCCTGATCGTCGTGATGAACGACGGTGGCTATGGCTCGGAGGTGCATAAATTGCGTTCACAAGGTTTTCCTCTCGATGGTGCAGTGTTTGAGCACAGTGATTTCGCGGCGATCGCTCGCGGATTCGGGGTCGATGGAAAGAAAGTCACTGATCTTGCCGATATCCCAGAACTGGTCGCGGCGTTTGCTGACAATGGCACCGTAGCAGTGTGGGATTTTCACGTGTCCAATCAGGTGCTATCCCCGATCATTCGCCGCACCCATCCTCCAAGGAGCACGCAGGCCTGAGCAATACAGAGGGCTGTTATGAAGCCGCCTGCTTATCTCACGCCTTAAACGCTCGGTGGCCGGTGACGCTCAACCCCAGATTTCCTCTGCAACCTCGCGGATCAGGGAAAATTTTGCACGCTCATCATCCACGGTGACCAGATTGCCGCTTTGGTTATCCGATGAAAGCATGGTGCATTGTCGTTTATTCCCCTACAGGGAGTTATATCTATATCATTGTCAAGATAGAAGACCCAATGTCGTTTTTGAACATGTAGGTTCGGCGAGATTCTAGATTTGCCACCTCCGATCTGGTGTGGGAAATCTCCCAAGTCGGATTTCAATTCACCGGACAAAAGAGATAAGTGCATTTTTTGATGAAATGAACCCAAGGACTAAAGCTTGAAGGTCACGGTGCCGGTAGCGGCGAAAGACTGGTTTGAGATCCGCCATGTATCTGATGGCGTTTCACTCCTTCGGGAGAAATACGTCGCCGACTGGTTGCGATGCAATATCTGGTTTATCCAGGGTCGGGATAGAAATCTCGTGATCGATTCAGGGATGGGCCTGTCTCCTCTGACTCCGATGCTTTTGAGTTTGTCAGAATTACCGGTGACCGCGGTGATGACCCATTGCCATTTTGATCATATGGGCGGTGCCCATGAATTTGAGCACCGGTTGGGGCACCGGGCCTGTAGCGATGTCTATCATGACCCTATGCCATCTTTTAGCCAAACCGGGGGAGCAGCGTTTGTCCGGGCAGAAACCTTCAATGCTTTGCCTCACACGGGTTTTACTTTTGAATCGTACATGATTGAGCCCGCACCGTTAACAGGTTATCTGGATGAAGGAGATATTGTTGATCTGGGTAATCGAACTTTCCAGGTCTTTTATCTTCCCGGTCATTCGCCAGATTCGATCGCTCTTTACGAAAAAGAGAGCGGCCTCCTTTTCAGTGGGGATACCATATATGATGGCGACCTCTTTGATACTGTTTATCATTCAAACAGGCAAGATTATCGGCAAAGCCTGCAAAGGCTAAAAGAGTTACCCATCAGTACCGTGCACGGCGGTCACTTCGACTCTTTTGGAAAGCAAAAAATGCACGAGATTATCGAGCGGTATCTGGCGGGAGAAGGACGGCTCGTTGATCCTTTTGCCTGGGTTGACGAGCAACTCTAATCCCGCGAGCCAGTTTGTCTGCGCAGCCAAGAGTATGCGCACAAGCGGATAGCACCTGCCCTTTTAGGCACAACTCACTGCGCCAATAGATGATGGCGAATGAATGTGGCCGTACGCATCATTGCATCTTTTGCCGCCAGGTCATCGGCGAAGACCCGCACATTGGGTGGCCTGAAATCAAAGCCCCGGCCAACCCCGGGATAAACAATCACCCGGAAATCCCGCCCTTCGCGTGCCATGAACTTGGCAACCTCCAGAATCGGCCGATAGCGCTGGTATTGTTCGTGTTCACCAAAAAATATCAGCGCCGGTACCATCAGTTTTTCTACAGCCGGCTCGTACCCATAAATCTGCGCAGGTTCTGGAAGGTTTGGGTCCTGAAAGTGGGGGTAATAGGACACGTAACAGGCGACACCCTTTTCCTGCATGTTCTCGTTCACCAGGGCTTTCAAGGTCATGTAACCACCTCGGGTGTGGGACACAACACAGACGCGATCACCCGCCAGGCCCGAAAGACGCATGAGGAATTCAATACCCCTGGCCACGTCCTTCTCGACGGTGTAATCATGTCCGATCGGGTAGGTATTCATAAAGCGCCCACCCCAGATATCCGGCGCGACCACCACGAAGCCTCGTGCTGCAAGCCTTCTGGGGTGCAGTCCAGTTAAATCATCCAGGCCGCGTCGACCATGCTGGAACAAGACGCCAGGATAAGGCCCAGGTCCAGCAGGTCGATAGATGGTAACTGGGATCTCATCGGCACCACTGTCATAGGAAGCCTCCTCGACTACGACCTGATGGTTGCAGGGCACTGGTAACAAGCCAAGCTCCCACCAATCATCATCCCACCACCATTTGTCCTGGTCCTGGGGATAGGTATGCTGAACCCACATCTCGTGAGTCGCAATGGCATTTGCACTGACGCCTAACAACAGTAAAAGAGTCAACGCAAGTCTTCAAGTACCTGATCTGAGCATGGTAGAGCCATTAGGGGCGTGTAGAAAACGTAGCAGCAACCATACAGGATTTTCTGAAACGGCAGTAATTCAGAAAATCTGACTGCATATAGAGAAGTTGATTTCTGCGCCTATCTTACCCAGTCAGCTCAAATTCCTTTATCTGCTGTCCGTTAATAAGCGAAGAGACAAGGCCGGCTGACGGGGGCCAGTCGTTAATTGCGTTACACCGGTTATGTTCAGACCAGCACTGTCGTGGCTGCGTTGCAATCAACACTGTTGTAGTCGGCATAACAGGGGCGCCAAAGAAAAACCCCGCTTTCGCGAGGTTCTCAATCCGGCACATATCAAGCACCGGTACCGGGGGCTGGTAACAGCGCCCCCGCTGATGGCTGTTAGCTGTAACGGTAGGGCCGTCCGGCTTTTTCCATCGCAGAATTATAGTTTTTGAATATCTGGACCACTTTTGCTTTGGTTTCGGATTCGGCGGCAACTTCATCCCAGAACTTGACGGCGGCAGCTTCAACCTGGGCCCACTCATCGTCGGGAATAGAGGTCAGCTTCATTTTCGTGCCCTGGGTGCGCAGATGTGCCTCACCACCCCAGTACCACCATTGACGGTAGTAGTGCGAGCTGTCCATGGTCAGCTTCAGCAACTCTTTGAGGTTATCGGGCAGCTCGTTGTATCGATCCATGTTGGCAAAGAATGATCCAGCCCAGGCACCTGAGATGTTGTTGGTCAGGAAGTAGTCGGTGACATCTGCCCAGCCGACCGTGTAATCCTCGGTAATACCGGACCAGGCAATGCCGTCCAGCTCGCCGGTTTGCACAGCGACTTCGATGTCTTCCCATGGTAGGGTGACCGGAACAACGCCAAACTGGGCAAGAAAACGCCCGGCCGTGGGGAAGGTGAAGACTCGCTTGCCCTTGAGATCGGCGAGGCTGTGGATTGGGTCCTTAGTCGCAAAGTGGCACGGGTCCCATGCCCCAGCCGACAGGTGTTTGACGCCAACCTTGGAGTATTCCGCATCCCAGATTTCGTTGAGACCGTACTGGTTGAACAGAACCGGTACATCCAGTGAGTAGCGGCTGGCAAAGGGGAAGTAACCGCCAAAGACTGTGACTTCGGTGGGTGAGGCCATCGAGTCGTCGTCGGATTGCACGGCATCGATTGTGCCTTTTTGCATAGCGCGGAAAAGTTCGCCCGTGGGTACCAGCTGATCGGCAAAGAACAGCTCAATCTGCATATCAGCGCCGGCAACTTTGTTAAAACTGTCGATCGCGGGTTTAATGACATGCTCGGCCAGTGCCGGACCGGCGTAAGTCTGCAGGCGCCACTTGATTGTTGATTTTGACCCGGCATGTACTGCTGGTGCGGCCAGCGCGGCCGTACCAGCGATGCTGGCGGTGGTGAGGAATTGACGTCTTGATGTCATAGTAGTCTCCTTATTTGGTGTTGTTCGGGAAAAGACCCGAGTTATTGGGCAGAAGTATGCGGTAATAGCAAATCTGAAGTTAGCGTCCATAAACGGTGTTGGGCAGCCAGAGCGTTATCTGGGGGAAAGCCATTACCACGATCAGCGCCAGAATCATCACGCCAACAAAGGGGCCGATTGACCGGTAGATATCACTCAGGCTGATCTCCGGTGGTGCCATGGCCCGCATCAAAAAGAGGTTGTAGCCGAACGGCGGCGTCATATAGGCAATTTGTGTGGTAATGGTATAGAGCACGCCGTACCAGATGAGATCAAAGCCCAGTGCATTGACCAGTGGCACATACAGCGGCGCGACAATGACCAGCATGGCTGTATCGTCAAGAAAGGTGCCCATCAGTAAAAAAGAGAGCTGCATCAGAATCAGTATGACCCAGGGGTTAAGCCCCAGTTGTTCGGTAAACAGTTGGTCGATGGCGCGCACCGCGCCCAAACCGTCAAATATAGCCCCGAAGGCAAGCGCGGCGAGAATGATCCACATGAACATGCATGAGATCGCCAGCGTCTGACGCACCGACACTTCGAAGACCTGGCGGTTCATGCGTCCTTTGAGAATCGCGGCCAAAAATGCGGTCATGGCGCCAATCGCAGAGCTTTCAACCAGGCTGGTCCAGCCGTTAACAAAGGGCACCATCATTGCCGCAAAAATCACGATCGGCAGAATGCCAGCACGCAGCAGGCGCAGTTTTTCAGACAGCGGGACATCCCGCTCTTTTTTGTCGAGTGCCGGGCCCAGCGAGGGTTGCAGGCGACAGCGGATCATGATGTAGAGAATGAACATGGCCGCCATCATCAGGCCCGGAAAGACGCCAGCCAGCCAGAGTTGCCCCACCGGTTGTCTTGCGATCATGGCATATAGCACCAGAACCACAGACGGTGGCACTAGAATGCCCAGTGACGAGCCCGCCTGGATCACTCCTGTAACCATGCGCTTATCATAGCCCCGGCGAAGCAGCTCCGGCAAGGCAATCGTTGCGCCGATGGCCATGCCGGCAACTGACAATCCATTCATAGCCGAGACGAGCACCATCAGGCCGATGGTGCCGATAGCCAGCCCACCGTTGATCGGCCCCATCCAGACATGAAACATCTTGTAAAGATCATCGGCAATGCGAGATTCAGACAATATATACCCCATGAAAATAAACATCGGCAGGGTTAGCAACGGGTACCATTTCATCAGCTTCATGGCAGAGGAGAAAGGGATATCAGATCCACCGACTCCCCATAGGGATAACGCGGCGATCGCGGCCACGGCGCCGATCGCACCGAAGACCCGTTGCCCCGTCATAAGCATCAGCATCATGGTTGAGAACATCAGAATTGCGATCAGTTCATGCGACATCACAATTCCTCGCCCCGGATGCGGGCAATGTCTTTGATTAGTTCTGATATGGCCTGCAGCAGCATCAGCACAAAGCCAACACACATAGCGATTTTGATGGGCCACAGGTACGGGCGCCAGGCGGTGGGACTGCGTTCGGAATAGCGCAGCGAGTAGCTGGTGCTCTCCACCGCCCCGTAAAGCAACACACCGAGAAAGAACATCAGAAAGAGAATAGTAAAGACGTCAAACCAGGCCTTTTTATGTGGCGACCAGTTGCCGTAAAAAAGATCCATGCGTACGTTGGAGCCAAGCTGGATCGAATACGGCCCGCCCAGAATGTAATAAGCCACCATCGCGAACTGAGCCACCTCCAAGGTCCACATGGAGGGCAAGAAGAAGGTCTTTGATACAGACGACCACAGCAGAATGCCGACCATAACGAAGATGCCATACATCATGACCCGTCCGACCCGGTAGTTCACGGCGTCGATTATCTGGACGTATCGTTTTAATGCGTGCATTAAACCGGGTTCCTAAGTTTGTTCTGGGACTCAGTGTGAAACTGTTCCGACAGCAGAAACCCACGTGTCACATGGGTGTAGCATGCCGGCTGGAGAGACGCTATACGTGGTAATGGTATTGCGAGGTGCCATGCATCGGTCACGACGCGAGTGATATCCATTTCCCCGGTTGTTCTCCTTTGGCGTGACAGCGCGCCAGTTTAATTATTGCAGCCCGATACCTCAGCACTACACCGGCTACATCTATTACTATCTGCTGGCGACAGAGTCATTTATGTGACAGCTGTTCTTGATACTGTTTCCCCCGGTCTCGTTGTCTCACTAAAAAAGGGTGACACAGCGAGTCGACTACTTATACCACTATCAACCGAAAAGGATCAACAATGATTTCCCAGGAGAAGGGTTGATGAACTGATGAGACCTCAAACTTCTTTGCCATAGTTACATTTCCACTGACATCAAAGTTAGAGCATGATGTGAGGAAAAGTGCGAAGACTCGTGCGAGCCCTACGGGGAAACAGATTTTTGTCCATGGAGATAGGTTAGCGCATAACCTGTGAAACGACGTATATGACGAAGAGCCTGCTTTGTTGTAATCAGATAGAGGGTGTAGCTGACTGGGCAGGTGCCCGGACTGGTCATCCGGTCTTGATCCGTTTGCCTGGGTTTAGGAGAAGATCTGGTGATGAGGTTGGACTTACTGATATTGCCAATCCTTGCAACAAGAAAGCAAGTGCTCGCTTTTTAGGCACAAACATGTAACGCTACCCTCGGTGTTTACACCTGATCCGGGAATAGAGCGCGCAGCATTGAACGAAACCGAGGCAAATCAAGATTTATCGCTGGTCAATGATTATCTTGAGCATTGGAATACGCCGCCTTACCGGCGCTATGGATTCCACCATCTGCATCAGATCGTCCGTTATGCCTGTAGTTTTCGTTCGTCGCGAGTCTTAAAGCTCACAAGCACGCCTGAGTCAGCAATTGCCAAGTTGGCCTCAGTCAGGGATCTCACAAGTCATCCGGCGTTTTCTGCTCTTATCGTTGTCCGGGACAATGAGCTTTTGTATGAGCGCTATGCAAGTGATTTTGCCGCCGATCAGCCGCACTCGATTATGTCGATTACCAAGACTTTCACGCATCTGATGGTGGGCGCGTGTATTGATCAAGACCTGATTGACGTAGAGAAGACCGTTGCAGATTACTTGCCTGAGATTGGCTCGGGCTATGCCGGCGCACGAATCCAGGATGTACTGGATATGAACATACTTAATGAATACTCAGAGGACTACGCAGACAGTTCTACCATGGCGCTTGCGCATAATGCAGCTATGGGCTGGCGGCTTCCGCCGTCTGGAGAGGATGATATCTGCAACCGGGATTTTCTTTGCACTATTAAAAGTGGCGATCTTGCCAACTCGTCCGGTCTGGTCAATTACAAATCGGCCAATACAGATGTACTGGCCTGGATTGTAGAGCGGACCAGCAAGAAATCATTAAAAGCGATGTTGCTCGAAATAGTCGAAGCCGCAGGGCTGGAACATACTTTTTACATGTCTACAGACTGTGACGGTGTCCCCAATACCAACGGAGGCGCGTGCATGACGGCCCGGGATCTTGCCCGCTATGGTCTGATTTTTGCCAGAAAGGGCCAGGGGATCTCGAAAGAAACGGTCGGCAGTCATCAGTTGATGGAGGCGACGAGGCAATGTACCGGCCCGACTTTCGCCCCGCCCGACAATTACATACACTACGGCAATCAGCTCAAGACCAACGGACAATGGATCGGGCACAGTGGCTGGGGAGGGCAGTTGCTGATGGTAAATCCCGATAACGCGACGGCCGTTGCATTTTTTAGTGTGTTGGAAAACGAAAGTGCCTCAGATGATTCTTACAGTCGAGCCATTGTCGAGATGGCACAGGAACTGGTCGGACTGTAGGACTTGTGAGGGTCATACGGGAAAATCTGTCTGATTTATCACTTTAGGTTGTGACTATGAGTAAAGAAAAACCACTGAGTACACCGATCGTCTGCAAGGGTCTTTGGAAAATTTTTGGGGCTAATTCCACAAATATCCTGAAGGAGGTCGATCCTACCTGGTCGCGAGCCGAGGTGCAGGAAAAGACCGGACACGTTATCGCGGTCAAGAACGTCTCGTTTCAAGTCGAACGCGGTGAAACATTTGTGGTGATGGGACTCTCTGGCAGTGGTAAATCAACACTAGTTCGATGTATCTCTCGTTTGATCGAGCCCACGCGCGGTGAAGTTTTAGTCGATGGGATAGATACGGTGACCATGCCCGAAAAAGACCTGATCGAACTGCGTCGACATAAATTGAGTATGGTGTTCCAACACTTCGGCCTGCTCCCTCATCGCCGTGTCATCGAAAATATTGCCTACGGCCTTGAGGTACGGGGTATGCCTCGGGATGAGCGTCTCGAGAAAGCCGGGGAAGTATTGGAATCTGTTGGCCTGAGCGGTTGGGGTGATAATTATCCTCGTGAGCTATCAGGTGGTATGCAGCAGCGGGTTGGTCTCGCACGGGCACTGGCAGTCGATCCGGAAATCATGTTGTTTGACGAGCCCTTTAGCGCGCTCGATCCACTGATCCGACGCGAGATGCAGGATGAACTGCTTCGACTTCAGTCGGTGGTCCGCAAAACGATGGTGTTCATTACGCACGATTTTCTGGAAGCCATCAAAATGGGTGACCACATCGCGATCATGAAGGATGGTGAGTTTGTCCAGATTGGCACACCGGAAGAAATTGTGGCTAATCCTGTGGATGACTATGTGCGGGATTTCTCTGAAGATGTACCCCGCCATAAGGTCCTGACCGTCAATTCCATTATGAACAACGATTGTTGTTGCTGTAGTGAAAATGAAACCGTATCAGACGCCTTGGCAATGATGGATAGACACCAGACTCAAGCCGCTTTTATTGTCGACTCGAATAAAAGCTATCAGGGCACCTTAACTCGTGAACAAGCCATGGCTGACTCGAAGTTCGGTTCTCCCATGAGCCAGCTCATTAACAAACAAACTGCCGTATCACCGGATGCTCTGATCGAAACACTGATTGCCACCGCAACCCGTCTCAACCATCCGATTCCTGTGGTCGATTCCGATAACAAACTGCTGGGTGCAGTTGACCATCGCGCGATACTACTGGCAATCGAGGGCAGTTAGGCTATAGCAGATTAGATGAGCGACTCAAGCTGTTCACATCACCAACAAATAATGAAACTCTCTGGCCAACAACGGAACCTGATTAAGCCCATCGGTATAAGTACAGCCGTCATTGCTGTTTCAATCTTAATAGCGCAGTTCACACCGGACGAGCAAAAATTTCCACAACAAATTGTTGATACCTTCCCATTTGCTGACTGGATCAATAGCGGACAAGCCTGGCTAAAGGAAAACTACCAGTGGGCGACTCGGGCATTTGCAGATGTCATTCGCAATTTAATTGACGCGGTCGAGACGTTTTTGGTGTTGACAGCCTGGCCTGTGATTGTACTCGGCATCGGTCTAATCGCTTTTAGGTTCGGCGGCCTACGCCTTGCCTTAGTCTGCTCTGTGTCGACCATGGCCTGGGCCAGTCTGGATCTGTGGGATGCTGCGATGTCAACCCTCAGCGTGATGTTTGTATCTGTGCTGCTCGCATCCGTACTCGGAATCGTGCTCGGAATTTTCGCGTCTCAAAACGATCGATTTGAAGCTGGAATCCGACCCATTCTAGATACCATGCAGACACTACCTGGCTTTGTCTATTTACTGCCTGCAATATTCTTTTTTGGAATTGGTTCCCCACCCTCTGTCCTCGCGATCGTAGTCTACGCGCTACCCCCCGTCGCACGGTTAACCAACTTGGGGATTCGCCAGGTGCCCCACGAAACGATCGAGGCAGCACGCTCTTTTGGTTCTACGAACAGGCAGCTGCTGTTCAAGGTAAAACTCCCTCTGGCACTGCCATCAATCGCAATGGGCATCAACCAAACGATTATGATGGGACTGGCCTTGGTGGTTCTTGCTGCCTATATAGGCGCCGGAGGACTGGGCTATGAGGTTTATGTTGGTCTCCGGCGACTCAGATTTGGTCAGGGTTTAGAAGCGGGTATCGCGATCCTCCTCATGGCGATCATGTTCGACCGGATCACTACCGCTGCAAGCCTACGGCAACAGGGCAACGATCCAAACAAAGGGTTCAAGCTGCTCCCTAGCCGACTTCAGGGACAACCCTGGGCCGAGACCTTTGAGCAAGTTCTCACACTCGTCTATGTAATATGCGGCGCGATTAGTGGTCTGTATTCGAAAGTTCTGGCGGGTCTTGCTCAAACCATTACACGCCCGTTAGGTATCAGATTCAGCAGTGGATTCCATCGACTGGTCATCGCCAACGGGTATTTCCTGACCTCAGTGACCCTTCTTACACTGGCCTATCTTTTCGACGCCCACGGCACCGGATTTGGCAACTACCCCTCCAGTTGGGAATTTTCAATCCAGAAGCCAGCCGATGCGGGATTGGAAGCACTCACAACGAGTACATTGTTTATTGGCATCACGACATGGTTTCGTGGTTTTGTTTTCAACTGGATGTTGGATCCGCTCGCAGAATTTCTGGTTGGCTTGCCCTGGTGGTATGTGATTGGCTTGCTCAGCGCTTGTGTCTGGTTAGCCTGTAACAGAAGTACCGCAATCGTGTGTGTATTTGGCTTGCTGTTTATCGGCGCGACAGGTTTATGGTCGATAGGGATGTTCTCAATGGCACAGATACTAGTATCTGTTGTTCTGTGTATGATAATCGGGATACCGCTGGGCATACTTGCCGCTGTAAACAATACTTTCGAGGCCATTATCCGACCGATATTGGATGCGATGCAGACATTACCCGCGTTTTGCTATCTCATACCTGTGCTGATGTTCTTTGGAGGTAATGTGGTCTCGGCAGTGATCGCTATCATGATCTACGCACTGCCTCCGGTTATAAGACTAACTAACCTGGGGATCCGCGAGGTATCGACTGAGGCTATAGAGGCAGCAACGTCGTTTGGGTCGACATTCTCTCAAACGCTATTGAAAGTGAAAATACCGCTCGCTTTGCCTTCAATTATGATGGGCGTTAATCAATCCATGATGATGGCGCTAGCTATGCTGATAATAACCCCGTTGATTGGCGGTGGTGGCATTGGACGGGAAGTCTTTGTCGGACTCTCCCAGGCCAATACGGGCCAGAGCCTGCAAGCCGGCCTGGGCATCGTGTTTTTTGCGGTCGTCCTTGATCGACTGACGCAGGCTCTTAGCACGCGCCAACAAAAAGCATTAGGACTCAATATCGGAGCACATTAGGCAAACCTACTGCAACGCATCCAGGGCCAGAAACTCCGATTGATAATTCTCTTTGAATTGCAATTATTGGCGGGTCCTGAAGATCCTTTGACTTACCCTTCCCCAAAGAAACCTTTTTAAACTATACTTTTTGAGACAAAGCGGTTTACAGGCATCAAATAAGCCTGATTCAACACCAACGGAGGTAATCAATGAACAATTGTAAGATTTTACGGAAATTCACAGTGGCCCTTGTAGTTGCTCTGGGAATGGCATTCATCCCGGCCACATCCTATGCAGCCAAGGGCGTTGTTAAGATCTGGGAAGGCGACTGGACCGGCAACCTTGTTTTCGGAAAGCTTTCCCAGATCATCCTAGAAGAAGAAATGGACTACAAAGTCAAGCAGATCTTCATGGCCGGCACGGCAGGCTGGGAAGCAATGGCCGCTGGTGACCTGGACATCGCCTTGGAGACGTGGCCCAGTTACAACGCGGATGCCAAGGCTAAGTATTTTGCCGAATACGGTGGCGACGGCTCTGTCATTTACGTCACCGAATCGGGTGTGGTTGGTGCTAGTGACTACTACATTCCGCGTTACATGTGTGAGGGCGATAGCTCGCGCGGCATCGAGGCGACAACACCAGATCTTTGCATGCACGCCAGAGGTGAATGTAGCAACTGTGGACTGGAGAAGCTCAACCAGTATGCCGATGTCTTTGCGGCGCCTGAAACTGCTCCAAAAGGGCGGCTTGTGGGTTGCCCGGTCGCCGGGTGGGGTTGTGATGATCAGAAGAGACTCGACCTCAACGGTGTAAATTTTGAGGCTGTCGAACTCGGCACAGACACTGCGCAATGGGCGGAACTTACGGCCGCTTTTAAGCGAGGTGATCCGATACTAGTGTACGCTTGGGAACCATTGTGGATATTCGCAGCCTATGATCTGGTCGGTATTGGCATACCAAAGAATGAAGACGGCAGCTGCTGGCCAGCCTGTGGTTGGCCTAAGGATGTGACCTTCCAGGCGGCGAATCCGGATTTTGCGAAAAAGCACCCGGACGTCATCACCATGCTAAAGAACATGAAACTATCGAACGCTCAGCAGGCGCCGATGATCTTTGACGTGGATGTCGAGAAGATGACAGTCGAAGACGCAGTGCGAAAATGGATGGATGCTAACCCGGATGTCTGGAGGTCCTGGTTGCCTTAGCCGGATACCTTAACTGCAAAAGCCCCTGAAACTCAGGGGCTTTTTTTTGGCTATTGCTCCAAGGCTGGCCAGGGAATGGTTTATTTTCCCCCGCAGTATGTGGGGGTCGGGGGTAAGATGTGCCGCACCGGCTATTCTTTCTCGTTTGATTGTACTAGCGCTGCTAAAGCCCGACCGGCAGATCAAGCTCAGTAACTTCTTTTGAGATCCGGATTTTCCAGTCTCATACTGGGACTATCAGGCTAAGGTTGATCGAGGCTGCGAAGTTACTCACACTAAAGACAGATTCGGATTATCAACAGTGGCAGGGCATTTTGAAAACACCCTAAATCCAAAAATATTATGGCTGCCAAGAGCTTATCCAGAATACGAGCTCCCTTAAGGGTGCAGTGGTTGTTCCTGTTGGCGATGGGAGCCACGTGGGTTGCTTATGCTTTCTCCCCAGCTGATGCAGGCAAGGCGTTAAAAGCCAATGCGTGCATCAAGTGCGATCTTACGAGGGTTGATTTTCATGACAAGCATCTTGCCGGAGTGAATCTCAAGTGGGCTCGGTTGAATTCGTCGAATCTTGCAGCCACAAATTTGGCAGGAGCCAACCTGTACGGCGCTTTTGCAAACCATGTGACCTTAACTGGCGCCAATCTCGCAGGAGCAGACCTTCGCGGCGTGACGATGAAGTGGGGGAATCTGCGCCAAATTAATCTTTCGGATTCAGATTTAACGGATGCTGATCTGTTCCTCTCCAATCTTAGTGGGGCAGACCTTCGCAGAGTCACTCTGATCAGAGCCAATCTGATGCGGGTAAAGCTTGAGGATGCGAACCTCAGTCAATCTAATCTGGTGCGCACAAATCTGATGGAGGCAAACCTGCGAGGGGCAAACTTAACTGGTGCGAATCTCACCAGAGCAAACCTCGGTGGAGCTAACCTGGCGCTGGCAAGATTTACCAATTCGGTTTTGACTGGGGCGATGTTGTGGAGTGCGGACCTTTCCGGCGCCAATCTTTTGGGGGCAAATATTTCCGGGGCCAATCTTTCGGGCGCGATATTGTGCAAAACTGTCATGCCCGACGGGGTTCAGAACGATTCGAGTTGTTAGTGAGCCTCTCTGTTAGAGTGGTGGTGGGGTCGTGTACATCGGCCAGAGAAGGATTTCGGCTTCCTTAAAACTGGATTCGACTTGAGCAATTTCCTACCCAAGCATCTTGCCAGATTTCTAGGCCTGGGCGTGTGTCTTGGTGCGTTGATCCTTGGCGGCGAACCATCGTTTGCGCAGAAACAGGATCAATCTTTGGGATGTACAACGGGGGATTCTGGCATTGAGCCACCGTTTCCGTTCGATATCGGGGATGGTAATGATTACGGCCAGAGAAAACTGGAACTGACCGTGCCCGACAAGTGCCGGTGTGATGGCGGTAATTGCACACCGTGTCCCATCGTGGTGGGGTATCACGGGTATGGGGAGAGCGGCACGAGCAAGCATAGCTGGAAGCGCAGACTTGAGCCAAAAGGTGAAGCGGTCGGCTTCATCAGTCTCTATCCAACAGGCGATATGACGGAAACCAATTATTTCAATTGGGGGGCATTGAAAAAGCGCCGCAGTCGGACCCGCCAGAATTGGGCAGTTCCTTCCTGTCAGGCTGTCGACGACGGATGTTTGCTGGTGGATGGTATTCCGTGTGACTGGTGTGGCTCCAACAGCGAAGACGACGAGATCTCAACCCAGCGAGAGATTGATTTTACCCTGGCGATTATTCAGTGGACCATGGATCACTATTGTGTGGATCCGGAGCAGATATTTGCAACTGGGTTCTCAAATGGCGGTCTAATGTCCTATCTGCTTTCCAGGCATCCAGAGACATCCGGCGTATTCAAGGCCCTAGTCCCTGTGGGCGGGGTAGATCAAGCAGGACGCAACGATCACCTTAAGTGGATCCATGCCCCGCCGGAGGGGAATTCACCGTGGATTCTGCACGCCAATGAAATCTTCGACCGGTTTGAACCCTACGATGGCCGAACTTACGCCGACCACCCCGGCAACGCAGGAGGCGGATGGAATTCCGTGTGGCTTTATCCATCAGTGCTGCAGGTGTTCGCTAAATATGTAACCGATAACGACGGTTATCTTGATTGTGGCTTTGCGCCAACCGATATGGGTGATCGATATGGCATGCCGGATGTCGGCGGCATTGTGCCCGAAGGGTATCGCCGGCTTTTTGAGCTTGAGGGCTCAGGGCAGAAGATGTTGCGCTGTTTCACCAAGGATGCCCAGGGAAAGGTCTGCCGCAAACTCGCAATCTGCCTATGGGATGGGGGCGCGCCAGGAGACGATCTGGGTATCAGTGAATCAGAAACCCGGCCGGACAAGCCGAAAATAACGCCAGGCGCGACACATGAACGTGCTGGGCGTGAGTGGATGGGAGGCGACGAACCTGGCGTGGGAGGCACCGCCCCAATGGATGTGATGTGGCGTTTCTTTCAGTCGTCCGTGAACCCATAGAGAAAACTTCACCCGCAAGTGCGGCGGCGGGTATTGTCATACTAGTGTGACTAGGATTTGCGCCAGCGGATTTTGTCCGAGCGATCGCGTTGTGTCTTGCCGGCACGAAAACGTCCGAAAAAGAAAAAGGCGCCAAGCCCAATGACAATCAGGCCGCCAAATATGATCTCGTTCCAGCCCATCAGTTGCGGCTGCGCAGTTTGGCCAGCAGCCGAAGTATCTCAAGATACAACCAGATCAGAGTCACCATCAAACTGAAGGCGCCATACCACTCGAGGTATTTGGGCGCACCGCGCTCGGCGGCTTCCTCTATGAAGTCAAAATCCAGCACCAGACTAAGCGCAGCGATGGCCACCACAAAAAGACTGAAGCCGATACCAAATAGACCGTTGCTGTGAATAAAGCCGATACTGGACCCGAAAAAACCCATAACAAAACTGACCAGGTATAAAAGGGCAATACCGCCGGTGGCGGCAACGATCATCAGCCGGAAGTTTTCGGTCGGTTTGATCAACCCACTCTTGTAGGCAAGCAGCAATATCCCCAGCGTGCCAAAGGTCAGGCCCATCGCCTGTATCACGATGCCGGGATACTGCGCTTCGAACATTGCCGAAATCCCACCTAGAGCGAGGCCTTCTGCCAATGCATACAGCGGTGCCGTGATCCCTGCCCACTGGCGCTTGAAGATCGTAATCAAAGCCAGCACCAGACCGCCGATCAGCCCGATCCACAGCAAACCGGTGACTGCGGCGGGATCTCCACTGCGGAAAAAAATATTCCAGGTAAAAGAAGCAGTGATGAAGCAGAGCACCAGCAGAATACCTGTCTTGTTGACAGTTCCCGCGAGCGTCATCCGGCCGTCTGTTGCTGAGTCGGCAAAGGTGGCGTCTGGTTTGAACGCCTCACCGCGGAACATGGGATTGCCGGTCCGGCCGAAAGTCGTCAGGGCGTTGTGTTTGGACATAAAGGGTTCCTTGAAGTAACAGGTTATATTGTAATGCCAAGTACTCCGACACAAGCCTTAACCAGGCGTAATAGGTGCATTGTCAAAGACAGTGAGTTGTCACCAATGGCCTGATGCGTAATTGAGGAAAACTCCAGTGAAAGACACCTTAAGAACGCCGCAAGAACGTTTCACACAATTGCCGGATTTCTCCTACCTGCCTAACTATCTTGATGACCTCGCCGGTTATGAAGGGTTGCGTTGCCATTATCTTGATCTGGGCCCTAGTGATGCCAGTCAGACATTTTTGTGCGTGCATGGTCAGCCCACCTGGGGATTTCTGTTTCGCCGGATGATCCCAGTTTTTCTTGAATCGGACGCCCGGGTAATCGTTCCGGACCTGTTTGGTTTTGGCCGTTCAGACAAGCCCACAGAGCAGGCGGTGTATACCTTTGATTTTCACCGCAATATGTTATTGGCCTTCCTTGCACGACTGAAACTAACAAACCTCACGCTGGTCGGCCAGGATTGGGGTGGCATACTGGGTTTGACGTTGCCGATGGAGCCCCCATTGCGCTTCTCGCGATTGCTGTTGATGAATACTGTTCTGGGCACGGGGGACAAGCCCTTGGGAGATGGTTTTCTCGCCTGGCGTCAATGGTGTCGGGACAATCCCGATATGTCGGCAGGCCGATTGCTGGGTCGGGCCTGCCCGCATCTTAGTGATGCGGAAAAAGCAGCCTACGATGCGCCTTTCCCGGATGCCACCTACAAAGCAGGGGCCCGGGCCTTTCCGGAACTGGTGCCTGATCATCCAGATGCACCCGGCGCCGCGTTGTCACGCGATGCCCGTGACTGGCTGTCACAGCAATGGACCGGTAAAACCTTTATGGCGATCGGTATGACCGATCCGGTTATCCCGCCACCGGCAATGATGGGTTTGCAAAAAACTATCCGCGGTTGTCCTGACCCGTTTGAGGTAAAAGATGGTGGGCATTTTCTGCAGGAGTGGGGCAAAAGCGTCGCCCAGGCAGCAGTTAACCGATGGAGTCCGTCAGGCGGCTAAAGGCCTGGCCGATTAACTGAATTCATCAAGGCTGAGTGCTGGCTTATATGTCGCCAATGAGCAGAGGACGTGGCAGAGTGGTTTGCCTGCTAGAAAAACCCCGGACGCAGGGGTGAGGCTGCGATCAGGCCGCCGTCGATGGTCAGCGTCTGCCCGGTTATGAAGCTTGCGCCATCGGAGGCAAGCCACAGGGCGGCTTGCGCTATATCCTTGGGCTGGCCAAAACGCCCGGCCGCGTGGCGAGCCAGGGCATCAGCCCTGGCCGCATCGGGGTCATCTGCAAGATCAAAGGCAGCGTCAGCCATCTCGGTCATGATCCAGCCAGGGCAGATTGCGTTGCAGCGTATGCCCTGGTGACCATGATCGACCGCGATTGAGCGGGTCAAGCTGTGAACAAAGGCCTTGGAGGCGTTGTACAGCGCCATCGATGGGTCGGCATGATCGGCACTGATAGAGCCGATGTTAATAATGGTCCCGCCGCCGTTACCGGCCATCAGTGGAATAAATTCCCGGCAGAGTGCAAAAACGCCCCAGGTATTTACACTCATCAGCGCTTCAAAATCCTCATCGGTACTGTCAACGACAGTTTTCTCTACCTGCACGCCTGCGTTATTAACAAGAATATCAATCTTGCCTAGGCGACTAACGGCCTCACTCGCCAGCTTCTTTACGTCGTCGCTGCGACTGACATCAGCTGTAAGTGACGAAATACCTTGAGGTAATGGGTCTTTGCGCTCGCTTCGGCTGCAGGTCAGCACCTGTGCCCCTTCACGGGCAAAAAGTTCGACCATGGATCGCCCGATTCCGCGGCTACCACCAGTGATGACAGCGGTTTTGTTTTTAAGTTGTCCGCCCATGGGTAATTAAAGATGCATCTGTTGAGCCTGGGCTGTCAGTCCGCCATCAAGCACCCATAACTGGCCCGAAGCATAGCGCGCCTCGTCCCCAGCCAGCCAGTTCACCAGATTAGCCACATCCTCGGGTGTGCCGTAGCGGCCAATCGGGTGCACCCGGCGGACTTCATTTTTCAGGCTGTCGATATCACCGCTGGAACCAAAGAAACTTTGCAGCATCGGGGTATCGATGTACCCGGGACAGATGGCGTTTACCCGGATGTTATCGGGGCCATGATCGCAGGCCAGCGCTCGGGTCAGGGCATGGACGGCTCCCTTGGTTGCGCAGTAGGCAGCCAGCCCCGGGTCTGCGATAAAGCCGTCGTAAGAGCCAAAGTTGATGATTGAGCCTCCACCCACCTGGCGCATTAGTACAAGACCATGCTTGCAGGTCAAAAACGTTCCGGTAACGTTAATGGCGAATATTCGGTTCCACTCTTCGAGCGAAGTCTCTTCAACTGTTTTTTCGATCTCAATGCCGGCCGCGTTCACCAGAATATCGAGCCGGCTCTGTTCGGTGTTGATCCTTTGCATCACGTTGGTGACGCTTGCTTCTGAGCTGACGTCACACTCAGCATGCAGTACCTGCGCGGGCACTGAACCAGGATCACCGCTGATGTCTGCGGCGTAGACGGTTGCACCCTCGGCTGACAGGCGCTCACAGATGGCGGTGCCGATTCCCCCGACGCCACCGGTCACCAGGGCAACCCGTCCACTGAGCGAAGCAGGTGACTTTGCGCTCATAGGCTGCATGCCCGCTGGTACGCATCCAGAATCAGGCCATGGAAGTGATGCACCCCGTGCTCACTCATGCCCGAGCCATCAGGGTCAACCAGGTAGCGCCCCTGGGTAAAGCCTGGGGTGCGCATTCCCCGCTGTACGCTCTCTACCAGGCTGATATCTTCAGGTTGTAGCACATTGTCGATGAAGGCAATGGCCTCGAGTTCAGCAGGTTCGGGCCGAGCGGTTTCAAAGAAAAAATCGAATTCCTCGTAAGTTTCTTCCGGACCAACTGGAATGAAGCGCCAGACCATAAAGTTACCTCGGCCGGGGTATCGCATCAGTGTGGTATTAGGCCACAGGTACCATACGGCATGGTCGGTGACGCTGGCGCCCGAGATGTTATAGGCCTGGTTGTCGGTACGCCCGGCCTGCGCCATATGACTTGAGTAAATGCCGTGCGTCGTGACTTTATAGGTATCCATCTCGACCAGCGAGACAAAGTCCTTGTGGGCTACCGGGCAGTGATAGCATTCCAGAAAATTGTCGACTACCGATTTCCAGTTGGCCTGGATGCGGTAAGTCAGGCGATGGGCGAAGGTCAGGTCCGCCAGGTCCGGCGCATAGGATAGGACTTCGCTAGCGAGGTTTTCGGACACATCGGCCAGCGCCGACGAGTCGTTGTCGAGATTCACGAATACCAGGTGACAGAAGGTTTCCACGCGGATAGTGTCCAGGTGAATGTCAGCCTCACAGAAATTTTCAATCAATTCGCTGCGTCTGGCCCGGCGCAGGCTGCCGTCAAGGTTGTAGACCCATGCATGGTAAGGACAGGTTATGGCCTTCACCTTGCCGGCACCGCTCAGCAGTTCATGGCCGCGGTGTTTGCAGACGTTATAAAAGGCGCGCAGTTCACCTTGCGTATCACGCATGGCGACGATGCTTTGCCCCTGAATATCGGCAGTGACATAACTGCCGGGTTCACGCAGTTGTTCTTCATGGCAAAGAAACTGCCAGGTTCTTGCGAATATCTGTTCTTGCTCGATCTGCAAAAACTGCGGCTCAAGGTAGCAATCGCTATGGATAGAGCACGATCGGCTCGCTACGGCATCATAACCATTGCTGATGCGTCGCCATTCCTGTGTGGGAAGTTTCTGGTTCATGGGTCAACGGACACCAGGATCGGGGCAGTCAGTTCAGATAGAGATTTCCTCTGCACACCATTGTTATCAAAATTAGCCGGGTCAAGCCAGGCCTCAAATGCAACTTTAAGTTGTGGCCATTCCAGGTCAATAGTCCCATACCATGCGGTATCACGGTTGCGCCCTTTATAAACCATTGCCTGGCGAAAAATCCCTTCGAACGAAAAACCCAGGCGCCGTGCAGCGCGACGCGACCGTTCGTTCAGGGCGTCGCATTTCCATTCGTAGCGTCTGTACCCCAGCTCAAAAGCATGTTTCATCATCAGGTACATGGCTTGCGTGGCAGCTGGCGTTTTTTGCAGTCGAGGTGAGAAATGAATATGCCCGACTTCGATCGAGCCACTGGCCGGCGCGATACGAAGGTAACTGGATACTCCCATGGCTTTGCCTTGAGGGTCAACGACGGCATAGAACATTGGATCCGATTGTGTACTGATTTCTTCCAGCCATGACTGTAATGCCTTTGGCGTAGCAAAAGGGCCGTACGCCAGATAGACCCAGTCCAGGCCATCTGCGTCTTGGGCGAAGGCGTCGAACAACTCCGACGCGTGATGCTTCGCATTAAGCGCCTCTAGCCGACAGTAGGACCCTGCAAGAGGTCCGCTACAAGGAAATGGCGGTGGACACCAGTTAGTGACGGGAAATCCGAGGTTGAGGCTTGAATCAGTCATAAGAAGCTCCGATGGATCCAGAATTAAATTTCTGGTGGCAATGTTTCAAACGTAGGTATCAGCACCACGGCCAAGTTGTTTTCTGACCCGATCAATTCTAAATCCAAAAGATAATGCGGGCGCGATCTGAGAAGGGCGCGGATTGGTTTACCCGCCTGCCTGCGGGCAGACGTATAAACGTTGTTCGATGGCGAGCAGGTTACGACTAAGTTAAAGTTCGCAAACGCGGATTCATTTAATGATGTATCTTGCCCGGTTGGGTGTCGCGCCCATGCTGTCAGAATGCGCGTGATGGATTCGCTGCACGGGACTTGGGGTGCGGATTCAGTTAACTATCTGACTTGCCGGTTTGGCTCGTCGAAAACGTTCTAAGGATATAAAAATGAAAGAAAGCCAAAAGGTTGCTGTCGTGACTGGTGCGGGTACCGGGGTAGGTAAAGCCGTCGCCCAAATTTTTTTGCAGCACGGCTATTGTGTGGCGCTTGCCGGACGGCGCGAGAAATTACTGCATAGTGCGGTGTCAGAGGCTGGCGCCGATTCGCAAAGCACGCTGTGCCAGCAGACGGATGTGGGCTGTGAGGAAGATGTCGACGATCTGTTCGATGCAACAGTCGGCCGCTTTGGTCGCATTGACGTGCTTTTTAACAATGCCGGCATCGGTGCCCGGCCGGTCGATATCGATGAGTTGCCGTTAGCCGAGTGGCAGGCAGTGCTGAACACCAACGTGCATGGCGCTTATCTTTGCGCCCGGCGGGCTTTTGGGCAGATGAAAAGCCAGGACCCCAAGGGCGGGCGGATTATCAACAATGGCTCGATCTCGGCTTCAATGCCTCGGGTCAACAGCACCCCCTATACTGTCAGCAAGCACGCGATGTCGGGCCTGACCCGCAGCATTGCCCTTGATGGAAGGCCGCATAACATCGCCTGCGGTCAGATCGATATTGGCAATGCATCTACCGAGATGGCAAAACCTCTGGGCGAGGGTGTACGCCAGCCTAACGGCACCATCATGGCAGAACCTCTGATGGATGTGGCGCACGTCGCCACCAGCGTATTGCATATGGCCGAGCTGCCGCTGGATGCTAATGTGCTGTTCATGAACGTAATGGCAACCACAATGCCATTTGTGGGTCGTGGCTGATCCGGGGTTAGGTTTCGACCTCAGTCAGGCCTGAGCATCACTCTAACGCTGCAAGCTCTGGGAGCGCTTGTTTCTGAGATCTGAGAAATCAGTTTTATATGATTCGCCGCCTTTGACCTAAATGACGATAAGGTCGCGGGTGGTCGCAGTCAGCGGCTCGCATCCCGTATCCGTGATCAGAACGTTATCGATCAGGCGGACTCCAAGTCCCTCCTCAAGTCCGAATACGGGAGGCTCGACAGCGATCACCATGCCTGCCTCCAGTATGTAACCTGAGCCACTGTCCATGATCAGCGGCTCAACCCAGGATGGCGGAAATGCGGCCCCAACAGCATAGCCCGTCATGTGTAACCGGTAAGCATCCAGGCCAGCATCGGCGATTATTTTTTTTGCGGCCTCGTGCGGCTGAGCAGCAGGAATGCCGGCACGCATTTGTGCCATGCAGGCGTCGCCCGCATCACGGATCACCTGATAGATATCGCGCATCCGCTGGGTTGGCTCAGCAAGGCACAGTTGCCGGCCGATCGTGACACAGTAGCGGCGGTAGTGGGCGCCGAACTGAATATGCATGAAATCGCCAGGCGTAATGACCCGATCACTCGGTTCACCATGGGCAAAGGCGGTGCGGTAGCCGCTAAGAAAGTTCATCGGGCTAGAAGGGATATCGCTGCCTGCAGCCATCAGGGTATGGTGTACATCGGCCGAGACGGCACGTTCGGTCTTGCCCGCGGCGATCGACGAGCAGCATGTCACCATGGCCTGGTCGCAGATCGCCGCGGCTTTGCGAACATAATCTAATTCCGCCGGTGACTTAATCAGTTTAACGTCGCCCACAAGACTGGTGGCATCCATCACCAGGTCATCCCCGAGAAGCGCTACAAGCCTTTCATGGTCGTGTGGGTGCAGGTAGTAGGCCGGCACTTCCAGGCCCGTTCTAAGGCCCCGGTAGTTTTTTTCACGCAATATCTCAGCAACAACCCCGATTGGATCCTCGGGCTCGCGCCCA
>Ga0207984_1000144_pt1 | contig 42900 bp, 37 predicted proteins | sample ETNtaG_30_FD_185760 | JGI IMG/M metagenome (GOLD analysis project Ga0207984, IMG submission 185760) | Marine microbial and viral communities from oxygen minimum zone, Eastern Pacific Ocean - ETNP201306PF43B (SPAdes) (version 2) | ecosystem: Environmental > Aquatic > Marine > Oceanic ...
CAGCACCAACTCGAGATCAAGGTGGCCCGGATATTCAATACCTACGGTCCGCGGATGCACCCGGATGATGGCCGGGTCGTGTCTAACTTTATTGTCCGGGCACTACGGGGTGAGCCATTGGCTGTTTACGGCGACGGTAACCAGACTCGCTCGTTCTGTTACGTGGATGACCTGGTCAAAGCTCTGATAACCTTTATGGGGTCGGAACCGGGTTTTACCGGACCGGTTAACCTTGGCAACCCGTCCGAGTTTACGATCAAGAACCTGGCTCAACAGGTGATTTCCCTGACCGGATCGGCCTCAAAGATAGCTTACGAGGTGCTCCCGGCTGATGACCCGAAGCAGCGCCAGCCGGACATTAGCCTGGCGCAGAAGGCTCTTGACTGGCAACCGGAAATACCGCTGGACACCGGGCTGCCTAAAACCATTGAATATTTCAAGCAAATCCTTGGGGATTGACGAATCTCTTGTTCTCCCGGTCTGGTCCTAGAAGTCTGTTAAGACACATCTTTAACAGCGTTACAAAGTGTGGTTCAGGCTCATCTGTTGAGCCTCCACCTGGCTCACACTGGCCTCCACTGCAAACAGATGGAGAGCGGGATGAAGGATTTAAGGGATTTTCTGATGTGGTTGGCAGCCACAATGGTAGCCGCAGGTTTAGTGGGGTCTCAGTTGGAGGTGCTGGTTTTGATCAGCGGCGAAGTGGCTGGAGTGCTTGCCGGTGTGTTTCTCAGCCTTTGCCTTGGCAGTTCGTTGCTCCTGGTCATACCGGTTATCGACCAGTACTTTTTGTCATGGAATCGAATCCACTTGTTGTTTTCGGTTCTACGCGGCATTCGTCAGTCGGTGCTTTCGGCCACGCCGGACCATGGCTTTTGTCCCAGTTCTACCAGAGTAGAATCTGCCCTGTGGCGAACAACAAATCCAACAACGACAAGAACTCGTTGAGCACCTTCAACGGGTTCGAGTTTGGCAAGAATTAGTAATAAGGGAGAGGTTGAATGGCAGACGTTTACCAGGTTGCGTTGATCCCGGGCGATGGCATTGGACAGGAAGTTCTTCCGGAGGGTGTGCGTGTTATGGAAGCGGCGGCCCGAAAGTACGGCTTTAGGTTTAAGTGGACCGAGTTTGACTGGAGCTGTGAACGCTACCAGCGGGTGGGGGAGATCATGCCCAGTGACGGTTTGGCTCAACTTGAACCAATGGACGCGATCTATTTCGGTGCGGTGGGCTTCCCTGGTGTCCCCGACCATGTGTCGCTTTGGAATCTTCTGATCCCGATGCGTAGGGGACTTCAGCTGTATGTCAACCTGCGGCCGGTCAGGCTGCTCCCCGGGATGATTTCGCCACTGAAGGATCGGGGGCCCGGCGACATCGACTACCTGATCGTACGGGAGAATAACGAAGGTGAGTACTCTGAGATTGGAGGTCGCCTGTATTCAGGCACGGATCAGGAAGCGGCGGTGCAGCAGTCTGTCTTTACTCGCAAGGGCACCGACCGGATTCAGCGATATGCGTTTGAGCTTTCCCGAGGGCGGAAGAGACACCTGACCTCAGCCACCAAATCCAACGGTATCATCCACTCGATGCCCTTCTGGGATGAGCGCTTCGCGGCGAATGCTCTGGATTTTTCCGATGTAGAAACGGATCAGTATCACATCGATATTCTTTCCGCACGTCTGGTCCTGACGCCGGACTGGTTTGATGTCATTGTGGCCAGCAACCTATTCGGCGATATTCTGTCCGACCTAGGACCGGCAACGACTGGGACGATTGCGATAGCGCCGTCGGCGAACCTCAATCCAGAAAGAGATTTCCCCTCACTGTTTGAACCGGTGCACGGTTCAGCACCTGACATTGCCGGCAAGGGCCTGGCCAATCCGATCGGGCAGATCTGGTCTGGCGTGATGATGCTTGAACACCTGGGAGAGAAAACCGCGGCGCAGGCCGTGATGAAAGCAATAGAGGAGATTCTGGAGAATCCGGATGGGATTCGTACAGCAGATATCGGTGGCAGGGCGTCCTGCCGCGATGTTGGTGAGGGAATCGCCCAGATCGTCAGCCAGTAAATCCAAGATTGGTCAGGGGTAGAGGTCTGGTGAGCCCCGAGGGCGTGTTTTGAAGCGTTTGTGAACCCAGAAATACTGATCCGGCATCCGCCGGACACAGTTTTCGATTGCCTGGTTCATGATTTCGCAGTCGGCAACGGTTTCTCCAGTTGGGAAATCTAGGATCGGTGGATCGATGATGATCTCGAAGCCAGCCCCACCGGGTAAAAGGTGGGTTGTACAAGGCAGGACCTTGGCGTCGGTAAGCGTCGCTATTCGACCCAGGACAGGCCAGGTCGCAGTTGGAATGCCAAAAAACGGCGCAAAGACCGCCCGCCTGGGGCCAGGGTCCTGGTCAGGCAGGTAATAGCAGGGTCGACCCTTGCGCATCGCTCGAATCAGCGATCTCATGTCGCTTTTACGCTCAATCATCTGCCCACCGAAGCGGCTACGTGCCTTTAACATCACTCGATCAAGGGCTTGATTCTTGCTGCGCTGGTAGATGCTGACACCCGGGTAGCGGGTGGACAGGAAAATCCCGGCGACTTCCATCGCTACAAAATGAGGCGCTAGAAGTATTACGCCATGCCCCTCGGAAAGTGACTGGTCAATCAGGTGTGCATTCTGAACTCGGATGGCCTTCCCAAAAGTTTGGCAGGACCCCCACCAGACAAATCCTGAAAAAAGGAACATTCGCGCTGTGTTCTGGAAGTTGCGACGGAGCATTCGATCGGTCTCGGTACCGGAGAGTTCTGGAAAACAGAGCTGGAGATTCTGCAATGCGATCTTTCGGCGTGACGGAACCAGTCGCAACAGAAGATCCCCGAGCAGGCCGCCAGCGTAAAATAGAACTGGTAGAGGCATCAGGCTTACCAGCCAGAGAATTCCGAGCCCAGTCCAGGTCAGCCAATATCGCGGGGTCATCAATACTCTACTCAGTGTGGTTCAGGCCCGGGCCATGGGAATAAGCCGCGTCAGATGGGCAATCGATTCCAACGATATAGCGGGGCATCCTGTGTGGCGTTGGCCATGCCAGAAAAGTTTGACGGCCACTTAATTCACAGAGTCCGCTGGGAAACTGAGGGCTTTACGATAAACTTCACCTCGAGTGATTATAGAACAGGGCTAGAGGGTGACTGAAGAACTGTTTCGTGCTGATGGCTATCTTCGTGAATGCGAGGCGTGTGTCACCGCTGTACAGGGGGATCATATCTGCCTGGATCGTACGGTTTTTTTCCCTGAAGGCGGAGGCCAACTGGGTGACACCGGGGTTATTCTGCGAACCGGTGGCGTATCGGTCCGAATTATCGATACGCTCAGCACTGAGGAGAACAGCCTGGTTCATGTTGTCGAGGATGGCGCAGATCTGCCACAGGTGGGGGAGAACGTCACTGCTCGGATTGACTGGGAGCGGCGGTATCGCCTGATGCGAATGCACAGCGCACTGCACATGCTGTGCAGCGTCGTGCCGGCGCCGGTTACGGGTGGTTCGATTCGGGACGGTCAGGGGCGGCTTGATTTTGATCTACCAGAGCCGGTCGACAAGGTAGAACTGACCGGGCTTTTGAATCAGGTGATTGCCAGGGATCGTCCCATGTCAATGCAGTGGATCACCGACCAACAACTCGCTGAGCAGCCTGAACTGGTCCGGACAATGTCGGTGAAACCACCGACGGGTACGGGAACGGTTCGACTCGTTCACTTCGAAGGGGTCGACCTTCAACCCTGTGGCGGTACACACGTATCTTCGACAGGTGAGATCGGCAGTATTCGGGTCAGAAAGATCGAGAAGAAGGGCCGCCAGAATCGGCGCGTGATTCTGGTATTTGACGATAGTGCCAGCTGAGCCATAGTGCTTATGGCCCACCTCTGGGATAGTTGTCAGCCCCTGGGCTGTGCCTTTGCTCCGAGAATAAATATTAGTAGTTGACGTCCGGCATCTCGGATTTACGCTGTGTAATGTAATCCTTCAGAGCCTCGTCCAGGGCGGGGTCGATCGGAGGTGGTTGATACTCTGCCAGCATCGACTTCCACAGTTGATTGGCTCGCCGGGCGGCGTCCTGGGCGCCTTCTGATTGCCACTGCTCGAAACTATTGCTGTCGGCTGTAGGGGAGCGGTAAAACGCAGTTTCAAAATTAGCCCGGGTATGTGCGCAGCCAAGAAAATGGTTGCCGGGGCCGACTTCACGCAATGCGCTCATCGCTTGACCAGCCTCGGACTCATCCACCCCGGCCAGGAAGACTTCGATCATGGCGGCTTGATCCGCATCCAGGATAAATTTCTCATAGCCCATGGACAGGCCACCCTCAAGCCATCCAGTCGTGTGCAACATGAAGTTCACACCAGCCATCATGGCGGCCTGAAGTGTATTTGCCGACTCATAGCCCGCCTGTGCATCGGCCAGCTTCGACGCACAAAGCCCACCGCCGCTTCTGAAGGGTACCCCGAGGCGGCGGGACAGTGCGGCACAAATAAACAGAACCATGGAGGGCTCCGGGGTGCCAAAAGTCGGTGCGCCCGACTGCATGGACACTGCACTGCTGAATGTTCCGAATATGGCAGGTGCGCCTGGCCGGACCAGTTGTGTGAACGCAATGCCGGCCAGAGTCTCTGCCAGGATCTGTGTGCAGGTGCCAATCACGGTCACCGGGGACATTGCGCCAGCAAGTATGAAGGGAGAAATCACGGTCGCCTGGTTGTTGCTGGCGTAAACCCGTGCTGCTCCGAGCATAGTGGCGTCGTAGGTCATCGGTGAATTGGCATTGATCAGGCTAGTGATCACGCAGTTTTCGTCGACAAAACGCTCACCAAAAACCAATTTAGCCATGTCGACGGTGTCCTGCGCTCTTTCTGGTGCCGTGACCGAGCCCATGAACGGTTTATCGCTGAACCGTAGGTGGCTGTAAATCATGTCCAGATGACGCTTATTGACCGGAATGTCGACCGGTTCGCAGAGAGTTCCTCCCGAATGATGAAGTGCTTGGCTTTGGTACGTCAGCTTAGTGAAATTCTGAAAGTCCTGAAGCGTCGCGTAGCGCCGGCCGTTATCCAGATCTTGAACAAATGGCGGCCCGTAAGCCGGGGCCAGGACCGAATGATCACCTCCGATTCGAACACTGCGCGCCGGGTTTCGGGCGTGTTGGACATACTCACCCGGTGCAGACGCCTGGATGATCTCACGGCACATGCCCCTCGGGAAGCGGACTCTTTCGCCGCTGATGGTTGCCCCGGCGTTGCGAAACAGCGCTAGGGCATCCTGATCATCCCTGAATTCGATGCCGATCTCTTCCAGCACAGTTTCGGCGTTGTTTTCGACCAGGGCCAGCGTCTCTTCGCTTGCCATTTCGTAGACAGGGATACGCCGCGTAATATAGGGTGGGCCCAGGGGCGAGGGTGCGGCACGCTGTGCACGCCTGGCCTGTCTCGCGCTGCCTCGGGTACTTCTGCTTCGCCGTGCGTTCATGGTGGTCTGGGAGTGGTCGGGTTGAGATCAAGATTTTCCGGGCTTGTTCGGGGAATATCTGACCACCGTGCGACGGAACTATAGTGCCGAGCGTCAATGCCGATTTCCAATCGTAGGCCGGGTAATGGCGCATAGGCGCAAGGTCAGGTCGTTGGGTCGTGTTCGACAGCTTGATGCGGCGTGGACGGGAGTATTGCCAGCCAAATAGAATAGCGCGGCGGCTCACGCCAACAAGCCGTATCAAACTCTGATTTTCTGATTTAGGCGGCTGGAGTGCTTACGGAAAAGCTGGGGAATACTATGAGAAGTCAAGCGCGAGCAGTGGTCATCGGAGGCGGTGTGGTCGGGGTCAGCACCTTGTATCACCTGGCACGAAAAGGCTGGAGTGACGTGCTATTGGTCGAGCGAAAAGAGTTGACATCGGGGTCAACCTGGCACGCGGCCGGACTGCTGCCGCTATTTAACATGAGTTACTCGGTTGGTCAGATACACAAATACTCCGTCTCGTTTTACGGCGAGCTTGAGGCGGAAACCGGACAGGACGTGGGCCTGCGGCGGGTCTCCAATATCCGATTGGCCTGCACAAAGGACCGGATGGATGAATACCGGTTTTATGCTGGCGTCGCTGAAACTATCGGCGTCGAGGTTCGCTTCCTTTTGCCTGACGAGATTCGCGAGATCTGGCCCTTGTGCAACGTTGATGGCCTCGTCGGTGCGATTCAACACCCCGAAGACGGATACATTCAGCCGGCTGATCTGACCCAGGCGCTGGCCGCTGGAGCCCGGTCGCGCGGCGCAGAGATCTTCCGCAACACCTGTGTCACTGGGCTGGAATCGACAGCCAGTGGTGAATGGCTCGTTTATACGGACCAAGGCACCATCACCTGTGAGCATGTGATCTTGGCCACCGGAAATTTCGTCCGGCAGACGGGCGCGATGGTCGGGCTCGATCTTCCGGTGATTCCGGTGCAGCATCAGTTCATCGTGACCGAGCCGCATCCTGATATCGTGGCCCGGCAGTCGGCCGGTTTGCCTGAGATGGGGGTCTTACGGGAATCGGATGCTTCATACTATTTACGTGAAGAAAACGGCGGTTTGTTGCTCGGACCCTACGAGAAAGGAGCGCCGTGCTGTTACATCGATGGTCCCGGAGTTGACTCAGAATATGAGTTGTTTGACAGCGATCTCGAGCGATTGATGCCGCATGTCGAAGCAGCAATGAGGCGGGTACCTGCGTTTGGAGAAGTTGGTGTTAAACAGATCTACAACGGTGCGATCTGTTACACGCCCGACGGTAGCCCGATCATAGGCCCGGCCTGGGGACTGAAAAACCTCTGGCTTAATGAGGGTCACAGTTTCGGTATTACGGCGGCCGGTGGTGCGGGCTGGCAGCTCGCGGAATGGATCGTAGATGGCGAACCTAGCATCGATATGATGGGTGTCGATCCACGGCGGTTCGGACCCTATGCGACCAGGGGATACCTCAGGGAGAAAAACGAAGAGGCATACGCCAATGTCTTTACAATTCATTACCCGGACGAAGAGCGCCCGGCCGCCAGACCTTTAAAGCGGGCACCATGCTACGAGCGGATGAAGAGTCTGGGTGCGGTGTTTGGATCGGTTTACGGTTGGGAACGGCCGAACTGGTTCGCACCTCAGGGGTATGGCCTGACTGCGGAAGAGCTCAACGAGGACGACACGTTGACCGGGAAGAATCACCCAGTCGTAGCTGCTGGTGAAACACCGGTCGAAAAATGGAGTTTCAGGAGAAGTAATTACTTCGATTTTGTTGGACAGGAGTGCTGCCACGTTCACGAAAAGGTTGGCCTGCTGGACATGTCGGCCTTCGCAAAATTCCAGGTCTCTGGGCCCGGTGCCTGTGACTGGCTGGAAAGCCTGTTTGCCAATCGCGTTCCGCGGCGAGTCGGCCGAATAGGACTCTGCCATCTACTGACTTCCAGGGGTGGAGTGCGTTCGGAATTCACCGTCTACCGTCTCGGGGAAAGCTCTTTCTACCTGGTCTCCGCGGGCGCCTTTGAGCGGCATGACTGGGATTATCTGCAGCGTTATTGCCCGGGCGATGGCAGTGTCAGGTTGGAGAAGGTAACCAGCCAGTTCGGGGTGCTGGTCGTTGCAGGTCCTCGCTCCCGGAGTCTGCTGCAGTCCCTGACCGACACCGATCTTTCCAGCGAGGCATTCCCTTGGTTAAGTGGTAGGAAATTAAGCCTTGGTGCGGCAACCTGTCATGCGATCAAAGTGAATTTTGTCGGGGAGCTGGGTTGGGAGCTGCACCATCCGATCGAGATGCAGAACTATATCTTTGATCTTTTGATCCGCGCCGGTGAGCCGTTTGAACTGAAACCATTTGGTATCCGCGCGATGGATTCGCTGCGTTTGGAGAAATCATACCGCTTGATTCCGCGGGAATTGTCTATAGAGTACGCGGCGCTCGAGTCGGGCCTCGAGCGTTTTGTTCGCCTGGAGAAGAAGGAGTTTGTAGGCAAAGATGGGTTGCTCGAATGGCAGGCTCGCGGATTCAACTGGCGGTTTGTTACTATGGAACTCCTCGGTATCGTTGATGCGGATGCCAGAGGTTCTGAGCCTATTTACCTGGGCGATAAGCTGGTCGGTCGTTGTACGTCGGGTGGATTTGGCTGGCGGACGGGCAAATCCCTCGCGCTGGCGATGGTCGATCCAGCTGTGGCCGATGAAGATACGAAGCTTGAGGTACAGATTTTAGGTGAAAGGTTCCAGACGCAGATCATCCCTGAATCACCTTTCGACCCCGATAATCAGGTTCTGCAGAATTAGGTCCGTTCAATGCCCCGACCGGGGTTCAGATTATTAGAGGCTGACACACAATGAAAGTACTGGTTCCCGTCAAGCGGGTGATCGATGCAAACATAAAGGTTCGAGTGAAATCGGATCAGTCCGGTGTTGAACTGAATAATGTCAAGATGGCAATGAACCCGTTCTGTGAGATCGCTGTTGAAGAGGCGATCAGGTTGAAAGAGTCCGGGTCAGTAGAGGAGATCATCGTTGTGGCAGCAGGGCCCGCCCAGAGTCAGGAAACACTTCGCACCGGGCTCGCAATGGGCGCCGACCGGGCGATTCTTATTGAAACCGATGAGCCACCGGAGCCGCTGGCTGTTGCCAAGTTGCTTAAAGCGGTTGTGGATCGGGAAAACCCTGGGCTGGTTATCCTCGGCAAGCAGGCCATTGATGGCGACAATAACCAGACCGGCCAGATGCTTGCAGCGTTGCTTGGTTGGTCAATTGGAACTTTCGTGTCGAAACTAGCTGTCGAAGCGGACATGATAAAAGTCACTCGGGAGGTAGACGGTGGACTGGAAAATCTGGAGCTGGTTCGGCCATCGGTGGTGACGGTGGACCTCAGACTCAATGAACCAAGGTATGCGTCATTACCCAACATCATGAAGGCCAAGAAGAAACCTTTGGACACCCTGAATCCAGAAGAACTTGGGGTCGACATCTCGGCCAGGCTGGAAATCGTCAGTGTGGTAGAGCCACCGGCGAGGAGTGCTGGAGTCAAGGTGGAAAGCGCGGCCGAACTGGTCGATAAACTCAAGAATGAAGCGAAGGTGATTTGAAATGGCAATTCTCGTCATTGGCGAACACGATAACAGTGAACTGAAACCGTCGACGTTGAACGCAGTCACAGCCGCCCAGCAACTGGGCGCAGAGATAGACCTCCTTGTCGCCGGGTCCGACTGCAGCGCTGCTGCTGAGCACGCTGGGCGAGTAACCGGTGTGGGTAGAGTCTTAAAGGCAGAGTCACCGTGCCTGGCCGATGCTTTGGCAGAAAATCTTGCCCCGCTAATAGTGTCGCTGGCAGGGGACTATTCCCACGTCGTTGCACCGGCATCGACATTCGGGAAAAACGTGATGCCAAGGGCATCGGCACTGTTGGATGTACAACAGGTCTCTGATATCAGTGCTATCGAAAGCGAGGACACATTCACGCGGCCGATCTATGCTGGCAACGCGATGGCCACGGTTCGTTCAAAAGATCCGATCAAACTGATCACGGTTCGAACGACTGCTTTTGAAGCCGCAACTGAAGATGGCAGTGCGTCGATCGAGGAGGTCACCGCTGTCGATGATTCGGGATTGTCAAGATTTGCCGGCGAAGAACTGACCCGGTCTGAACGGCCGGAATTGACCACCGCGGATATTGTGATCTCGGGTGGGCGAGGCATGCAGAGTGGAGATAACTTTCCGATGCTCGAGCGTATAGCTGACAAGCTTGGCGCAGCCGTGGGGGCTTCACGTGCTGCTGTAGATGCCGGCTATGTACCCAACGATTACCAGGTCGGACAGACCGGTAAAGTGGTCGCACCAGACCTTTACATTGCCGTTGGTATTTCTGGCGCCATACAGCATTTGGCAGGCATGAAAGACTCCAAGGTGATCGTCGCGATTAATAAGGATGAAGAAGCACCGATCTTCCAGGTCGCGGACTACGGTTGGGTGGCAGATTTGTTTGAGGCGGTTCCACAATTAGAAGAAGCATTGGACGAGGCCAGCTAAGAGTACTGCGCAATTCTCGGTCTCGAAAACAAGCCCGTGAGACGCGTTAGTGAGCGATGCCCGGCAAAGTACCGGGCATCGCTTTGTCGAAGATCATCGACCAGCCCGGATTTCCTTGTCGATCCGACTTGCACGTCCCTGTGCGAGGTTCCAGACGACGTCCCGACGGGCAGATTATTCATTGGCCGGGATTTTGTCTCTGTGAACAAGTTCACGAATCAGTGGCGCCGATCCAGCAGTCCGCGACCCCCTGCTTTATCGGTCAGGCGAATAACAGCGCGAACGAGCTAGTCCAGGGATAGTACCTGGCGGAGTCCATCGACTGATTCGATCACATGGTCGGCTTGCCAGGTGTGGGGATTGTCCCCGGGTGCTGCGTACCCCCAGGTCACTGCGGCCGTTTGACTGCCAGCTGTTCTTCCGGCTTGGATGTCGCGCAGATCGTCACCGGCAAAAAGAGTGGTGGAAGCAAGGCTTCCGATATCTTCACAGGCCTTGAGTACCGGGGCAGGGTGGGGTTTACTGTGCTTCAGAGTGTCACCGCAGATGACCGTCGCGGCTCTTTCAGTAAGCCCCAGCAGATGGAGAAGTCGATGGGTGAGGAACGCGGGCTTGTTGGTCACAATTCCCCATGGCCAGCCTTTGGATTCGACATCTTGAAGTAGCTCATTCATACCAGGAAAAAGTCGCGTTTCAATACAAAGGTGTTCGGTGTAATGATGCAGTAGAGCCTGGCGCAGACGGGGAAATCTCAGATCACTGGTCGAGATCCCAAAGCCTTCCTTCACAAGTCGGGCACTGCCACCGGCCGCCCAGTGACGGGCCCTTTTAAGTGTGGTCTTAGATCTGTTTTCCATGACCAGGATGGCATTCAAAGAGGCGACCAGGTCCGGCGCAGTATCCACCAAAGTGCCATCCAGATCGATGAGAAAACTGTTGATGGTGCAAGGCTGTGTCGTCGTCATGGGGTGCCTGATACAACATCGTTGATTCGTCGAAAATGCATAATGTAGTTGACGTCGACACCGCTTCTAAGAGCATAGGCAGACGTCAGCGGGTTGTAGTGCAGTCCAATGATCGCAGCGGTAGTCAAGCCGGCTTTTCGGCACCAGGCTTCCAGCTCAGATGGCCGGATAAATTTTTCATAGCGGTGGGTGCCGCGTGGCAGGAGGTTCAGTACATACTCGGCCCCAACAATCGCGAACAACCAGGACTTGGGATTTCGATTGATTGTCGAAAAAAAAGCACTGCCCCCGGTTTTGAGCATGGAAGCGCACGCAGCTATCGTTTCTGATGGTTCTGGAACATGCTCCAGAAGTTCCATGCAGGTGACGACATCGAATTGGCCGGGTGAGTCGCCGGCGAATTCTTCAGCTGTACCCTCGCGGTAGTCAATCTCGGCCGAGCGTTCCCGTGCGTGTAACGCTGCCACCGAGATGGGCCCGTGACCGGCATCTATGCCACTCACTGTCGCACCTCGCTCCCACATCGACTCGCAGAGAATACCGCCTCCACAACCGACGTCGAGTACCGATTTTCCAGCAAGTGAGACCTTGCGATCTATGAAATCAAGACGCAGTGGGTTGATCTGATGGAGAGCGCGAAATTCGCTGTCTGCATCCCACCAGCGTGCCGCCAGACGTTCGAATTTAGCTAACTCGGCAGGGTCGACATTTCTCATAAATGCAGTCGGTAAATTCTGCGGACAGAAAATCAAAGTCCAGGGCGCGTATCTTATTCGGTCCAGGTTCAAAGGCGAAGACAAATTGTCCGGCCCACCTTATGGTCCACCCTTTGTGAAGCCTAGGTTTCAGAGTTGGGCCTTGTTAACAACGCCTTAGCGATCTATAATCGCAACGTTTTGATGCGGGGTGGAGCAGTCTGGCAGCTCGTCGGGCTCATAACCCGAAGGTCGTAGGTTCAAATCCTACCCCCGCTACCAAAGAAGGTTTGACTACGACCCCGCTGTTGCGGGGTTTGTTTTTGCGGGCCCTGAGCGATGGCCGCCCAGGTCCCGGGGCGGGATAGCTTTGTTGGATGATGTGACAGGCCTGAGGGAACTGCTGGAACCGGTGGTCGAGGCCATGGGCTTTGAACTGGTCATGGTGGAACTGGCCGGCCCCGGGGGGCGAACGCTGAGGCTCTATATAGATTCGCCGGGCGGGATATTGGTGGAGGATTGTGAAACAGTGAGCAACCAGGTCAGCTCAGTGCTGGATGTCGAAGATCCGATTGGGGATGAATACACCTTGGAGGTGTCCTCACCAGGCATAGACCGCCCATTGGTCAAGCCCGAGCACTTCGAGAAGGTACTCGGTCGGTTGGTCAACATTAGGATGCGTGGACGCTATCTTGGAAGGCGGAGGTTTACCGGTGTTCTGACTGAGACTGCTGAAGGCCTGGCTGTAGTGGATGTTGATGGGGAATGTTATGAACTGCCATATGCTGACATGGAGCGGGCAAAGCTGGTGTCTGAGTACGGGATAGGTCATTCGCGTGGATAATTCGAAGATTATGAGGGCAGTGGTATGACAAAAGATGACGTGCTAATGATGGCAGATGTGCTCTCTAAGGAAAAGGAACTGGAAGAATCCGTGGTTTTCGAGGCGATCGAAGCTGCTCTAGCGACAGCTACCCGAAAACGAAATCGCGAGGACATCGAGGTTCGTGTCTCCATAGACCGGAAGACTGGTGATTACGAAGCATTCCGACAATGGGAAATCGTCGACGACGATCTAGAACTAGAAGCTCCTTCGAGCCAGATGACACTGGCCGCTGCTGAGATCAGTTATCCGGAAGATGCCCACGAGGTTGGGGGTGTCGTAGAAGAACCGCTCGAGGTCGTGGCGACGTTCGGCCGGATAGAGGCACAGGCCGCCAAGCAGGTCATCAACCAGAAAGTCCGGGAAGCCGAGCGACTGAGGATCTATGAAACCTTCAAGGATCGTGTGAGCGAAATGGTCCAGGGGGTCGTCAAGAGAGTCGGCCACCGTGAGGCAATAGTCGATATCGAAAGCGTAGAGGCATCCCTTCCGAGACCGGCGTGGATCGACAGGGAAGCGCTTCGTAACGGTGATCGCATAAAATGTATTCTCACCGAGGTCAGATCCGAAGCCAGGGGCCCGCAGTTGATTCTGGATCGCAGAAGCCCCGAGTTGGTGATAAAACTCTTCCAGCTTGAGGTTCCGGAGGTTGGGCAGGGCATCATTGAAGTCCTGGGTGCATCCCGTGATCCAGGCTCTCGCGCCAAGATCGCCGTGAAATCTCACGACCCAAAGATCGATCCGGTCGGGGCTTGTGTGGGTATCCGTGGTGCCAGGGTCCAAAGCGTTTCCAATGAACTGAATCTCGAACGGATCGATATCATTACCTGGACAGAGTCTCCGGCGGAGTTTGTTATCAAAGCTTTGCAGCCGGCCGAGGTCGATTCCATCATTATTGACGAAGACAGTCAGACGATGGATGTCGTGGTGGATGAGAACCAGCTGTCTCTTGCGATCGGTCGGGGAGGACAGAATGTCCGGCTGGCGTCGGAACTGACCGGCTGGGAGCTCAACATCATGACCGATGAAGCCGCGGCGGAGAAAGCAGAACTGGAAGCGCAGGAGACCGCACAAAAGCTTATGGAGCAGCTGAATATCGATAGTGATGTAGCCGAAGTGCTGGTGGAGGAAGGGTTCCTGACTCCAGACGAAGTTGCTTATGTGCCGGTCCAGGAGTTGCTCGAGATAGAAGGATTCGATGAAGGGCTTGTTGACCAACTCAGACAGCGGGCCAAAGACTATCTTGACATTCGGGAAATTGCGGAACTCGAACAAACACGGCCCGAAGACGATTTACTTTCCATGGATGGGATGGATGAAGAGACAGCAAAACTCTTTGCCTTGAATGGGGTTCGATCGATGGAAGAATTAGCGGATTGTGCAACCGATGAACTGGTAGAGTTGAGTGGCATCGACGAGGAGCGAGCAGCGGAGTTGATTATGACAGCCCGTGCACCGTGGTTCGCGGAAGCGCAGTAAACGAGCAGGACAGGCAATATGGCAGCAGTCACCGTAAAAAAGTTCGCCGAGCAGATTGGTGTAAGCTCAGACAGACTTCTCCAACAGCTTGAAGCAGCCGGCATTTCTAGAAAGAATGCCGAAGGGGATCTTGATGACAAGGAAAAAGAGACGCTGCTTGCATACCTGCGTGGAGGCGAGACTTCGCTAACTGCGGACCCGCAGCGCAGCATCACGTTGAAACGGCGGACCACGAGTGCTGTTCGCCAGACCTCCCGGACCGGTGGGGCACGGACGGTACACGTCGAAGTCAAGAAGCGTCGAACTTACGTTAAGCGCGGGGATCTTCAGCGGCAGCAGCAAGTCGCACGGGAGGCTGCTGAGGCAGAAAAAGCCGCACGACTGGCGGCGGAAGAACAAGCTAAAGCGAAAGCCGAGGCTGAAAAGAAAGCTGCAGAAGAAGCCGCTGTGCAAGCGGCAGAAGCCGAAGCCAAAGCAAAGGAGCAGTCCGACCAGCTGTCTCAGGTCGATACACCGGCGGTAGCAGCACCGGAGTTGCCGGTCATTCCACCAGGTGATGCAAAGCCATCCGGGCGCCGGGAGGACAAGCCGCGCAAGAAGAAAGGGAAAGATAGATCGACCGGTGAAGAAGAACTGCATCTCGCCGGTGGCAAGCGAGGGCGCCGGAAAAGCCGGTCGGCGACCAAACCCAGGAAACTTACATCGGCAACTGCAGGTCAGCATGCTTTTGAAAGACCTACTGAACCGATCCAACGAATGGTGGATGTTCCTGAGACCATTACGGTCGCTGAACTTGCGCAGGCGATGTCGATTAAGGCTGCCGAGGTGATTAAGGTCCTGATGGACATGGGTAGTATGGTTACCATAAACCAGGTGCTTGACCAGGATACGGCGATCCTGGTGGTCGAGGAGATGGGGCATAGTGCCCGGGCGGCGACCACTGAAGATCCCGAATCACTGCTACTTAAGGACGATGAAGGCGATTTTGCCCTTCATCCCAGAGCGCCGGTTGTTACCGTGATGGGACACGTGGACCATGGGAAGACGTCACTGCTGGATTACCTGCGCAAAACCAAGGTCGCTGCCGGTGAGGCCGGAGGGATCACGCAGCATATAGGTGCCTACCGGGTCGCAACCGACAGGGGCACGATAACGTTCCTGGATACGCCCGGTCACGAGGCTTTCAGTGCTATGCGTTCCCGCGGAGCCGAAGTTACCGATCTTGTGGTATTGATTGTAGCGGCGGATGATGGGGTCAAGCCGCAGACTGTGGAGGCGATCAGTCATGCTCGCACAGCAGATGTGCCGATGATTGTCGCCATCAACAAGATCGATCGGGAAGATGCAGATGCCGAACGGGTCAAGCAGGAACTTACCGCACATGAAGTGGTGCCCGAGGAGTGGGGGGGAGACGTATTGGTCAACGAGGTCTCCGCCGCTACCGGCCAAGGGGTCGACGAGTTGCTCGAATCCATACTCCTCCAGTCTGAACTGCTCGATCTGAATGCACCTGTTGACGGCCCAGCGAGTGGCGCGGTTATTGAAGCGCGCCTGGACAGGGGTCGAGGTGCTGTCGCGACCATACTGGTCCGAAATGGCACTCTGCGAAAAGGAGATGTCCTGTTGGTCGGCAGAGAATATGGGCGGATCCGAGTTATGAACAGCGATTCGGGAAGAACAATTACCGAAGCGGGGCCCTCTACACCAGTTGAGGTACAGGGCCTGGCCGGTGTCCCAGAATCCGGTGACGAAGCCAAAGTGGTGCCCGATGAACGCAAAGCGCGGGAGATTGGTACCTACCGGCAGAGCAGGTTCAAGGAAGTCAAACTTGCTAAACAGCAAAAATTCAAACTCGAGAGCATGTTCGAGAAGATGGAGGAGGGTGAGAAATCAATTCTTAATCTGATAATCAAGGCCGATGTTCAGGGATCCGTCGAGGCACTCACTGACACCCTGGAAGGACTTTCTGGTGACAAGGCCGGTGTTCAGGTAATTCATGGAATGGTGGGGGGTATCAATGAGTCAGATGTTAATCTGGCAACCGCCTCTTCTGCCATGATTCTTGCGTTTAACGTGAGAGCCGACGCGACTGCCCGCAAACTGATTGAAAGCGAGGGAGTGGAGGTTCACTACTATAATGTGATCTACAACGCGGTGGATGACATCAAAGCCGTGCTGACCGGCATGATGGCGCCGGTGCTAAGAGAGCAGACGATTGGGTTGGCTGAGGTAAGGGAGGTTTTCCGGGTTTCCAAACTCGGTGCTATCGCAGGCTGTCGGGTAGTCGATGGTGAGGTGAGGAGAAGCTTACCGGTCCGCGTTTTGAGAGATAACGTTGTGATCTATGAGGGGCAAATAGATTCTTTACGCAGATTTAAAGATGATGTGAATGAAGTCAAGACAGGCTTCGAGTGCGGAATCGGTGTTAAGAACTACAACGACGTTAAACAAGGTGACCAGATCGAGATCTACGAGACCATAGAAGAGCGGCCGACTCTGTAGCGATCGACCGGTCATTTACCCAGCAATGCAAGGTGTCGACAGAGTCCGACGAGTCGCGGAATTAGTTCGCAGGGAACTTTCCCAAATCATCGTTCGAGACCTTGGTGACTATGGTGTCGGCATTGTTTCAATCACTGCTGTGGATATGACTCGGGATCTTCGAAAGGCGGCAGTCTATGTCACCGCGTTCGATGGCAGCCACGATAAAGAGAAGGTCATCAATATTCTGAACGAGAGTGTCTCGGTTATGCGCAAAACACTTGCCAACCGGCTTGAACTCAGGCGCGTGCCTGAATTGGAATTTCATTATGATTTCAGTGTTGAGCGAGGTATGCGTCTGAGTAACATCATCGATCAGCTTACGCCAGGCCGGGATGGCAGTGATGAGTCCTAGACGCGGCCGCCAGCGCGGGCGCGACCTGTCGGGCATGTTGTTGTTGGATAAACCATGGGGGCTGACGTCCAACGCCGCTCTGCAGAAAGCCAAGCAGTTGCTCGACGCCCGAAAGGCCGGGCATACCGGTAGCCTTGATCCAATTGCGACGGGTCTGTTGCCATTGTGTTTCGGAGAATCGACAAAACTCTCCGGTCTTTTTCTCGGTGCAGATAAAACTTACTGGACACGAATTCGCCTCGGTGAGAAGACAGCGACAGGTGATTGCGAGGGGGACGTCATCGAAAGAAAACTGGTGACCGTCAATCAATCCGCCCTGGAAGTGGCACTATCGAAGTTCCGTGGCAGAATTCAGCAGACACCACCCATGTATTCGGCAGTCAAAGTTAATGGCCAGCCCCTCTACAAGTTGGCCAGGGAAGGTATCGAGATCGAACGGCAGCCCAGGACAGTCAGCGTGTATGAGTTGGAACTGAAATCGTTCGACGGGCAGGATCTCGAGTTGGAACTCAAATGCTCACATGGATTTTACGTACGGGGCTTGGCGCAGGATCTGGGTGATCAACTGGGTTGCGGGGGCCACGTCACGTCCCTGCGACGACTCGTGGTCGCCGATCTTCATGTTGGCGACTCGGTTAGTCTTGATGATCTGGAAAATGCGCCGGGTGGTGCCGGTCGGGAGAAAATGCTGATTTCAATCGACCAGGGGCTATCTCACCTTCCTCAGATCGACCTGTCGATGGATGCGGCCTTTTACCTATGCCGTGGACAGGCGGTTCGAGCGAGTAGGCTGCCTAAAGAAGGGCCGGTGCGACTTTACGCCCAGGAAGCTGGTTTTCTGGGTATCGGTATGGTCACAGACGACGGCCGAGTCGCACCGCGGCGCCTAATGCAGACGATGCAAAGAAAAGCCTGATTTTGTTGAGTGAACGCACCGGTGCGAGTAGACTACCCGCCTTCCGATTACACAGAGCGCCCCCAGAGCCCCACGGCACAGTATTCAGTACTGGATAAAGGCCGCCCGCCCACCCACCCGGAATAACCGTCCGGATATCAAAAACTGGAATAAAAGGTAGAGGGAATCACATGTCCATTAGCGCCGAATCCAAGGCATCCATAATCCGCGAACACGCATTGGTGGAAGGCGATACTGGTTCACCAGAAGTCCAGGTTGCGTTACTGACGAACAGAATAAAAGATCTTTCCGAACATTTCCGGACCCACATTCACGATCATCACTCGCGACAGGGTTTGCTTCGTATGGTCAATCGTCGACGCAAGCTGCTCGATTATCTAAAAAGCCGCAACGTGGAACGCTATCAGTCATTGATTGCTCGTCTTGGCCTGCGCCGTTAGGCTGATAAACCCAAAATCAGGAGTACGAATGTGAAAGAAGCAGTTCAGCGTTTCACCTATGGTCAGCACGAAGTGAGCCTGGAAACCGGGCGAATTGCCCGCCAGGCATCAGGAGCTGTCCTGGCAGCCATGGGAGACACCCGCGTGCTGGTGACGGTAGTCGCCTCTCAGCGCGCCAGTGATCGGGATTTTTTCCCCCTGACGGTCGATTACGAGGAGCGCACTTACTCAGCTGGGCGTATTCCCGGAGGGTTTTTCAAGCGGGAAGGTCGTCCTTCAGAAAAAGCCATCCTCACCTGCCGACTGATCGACAGACCCATTCGTCCTTTATTCCCTGATGGCTTTAGGAATGAGGTCCAGGTTATTTGCACGGTGATGTCTGTGGACCCTGAAATCGACCCGGATATCGTCGCTATGCTTGGGGCTTCAGCAGCGCTTTCAATATCCGGTGTGCCGTTTAACGGTCCCATCGGTGCCGCTCGCATCGGATACGTTGACGGCGACTATGTACTCAACCCTGACGCCAGCCATTTGATCGACTCGCGCCTCAATCTTGTGGTCGCTGGCACTGAAAATGCGGTCCTGATGGTCGAGTCGGAGGCCGGCGAGTTGAGCGAAGAGCAGATGCTCGGTGCTGTTATGTTCGGACATGAGCAGATGCAGTCTGCGATTCGGGCGATCCGCGCGCTGGCCGATGAAGCCGGCTTTGAACGCTGGGAGTGGGCCGCACCAGAGGTAGACCAGGAACTGAACACCAGAGTCTTATCGCTGGCCCAGTCGAGGGTAGAAGAGGCCTATCAGGTTGCCGACAAGGTAGACCGCCAAGAGGCATTAGCTAAGGCCAAGAACTTCGTGGTCGAGGAGCTGTCTACTGAGGAATCACCTAAGGAAGAGATTGAGGCAGTAAAAGATGCTGTGAAGAGGCTCGAGAAGCAGATTGTTCGCGGGCGCATTCTCGCTAAGCAGCCACGCATCGATGGTCGCGATCTTGAGACTGTCCGGCCCATCAGTATTGAAACGGGTCTATTGCCACGCACTCACGGCTCAGTGATGTTCACCCGCGGCGAAACCCAGGCGCTGGTGATCACGACTCTCGGAACGGAACGCGACTCACAGATCATTGATGCCATTGAAGGAGAACGACGCGACTATTTTATGCTGCACTATAACTTTCCACCTTTCTGTGTTGGAGAGACGGGACGAGTCGGGTCGCCGAAGCGAAGAGAAATCGGTCATGGGCGTCTGGCCAAACGCGCGATCCTAGCGGTCTTGCCGGCAGCCGAAGATTTCCCCTATGTTCTGCGGGTGGTCTCGGAGATCACGGAATCCAATGGCTCCAGTTCTATGGCGACGGTCTGTGGAACCAGTCTTTCCTTGATGGATGCTGGGGTTAACATCAAGGCTCCAGTAGCAGGGGTGGCCATGGGGTTGATCAAGGAAGGTGAAAATTTTGCTGTCTTGACCGACATTCTAGGTGATGAGGATCATCTGGGTGATATGGATTTCAAGGTTGCGGGCACTCGAGAAGGAGTGACCGCTCTGCAGATGGATATCAAGATTGAAGGAATTAACCGGGAAATCATGGAGCAAGCGCTGAATCAAGCCCGCAGCGGCCGGCTTCACATATTGGCTGAGATGGAGAAGGCCTTGCCGGGTCCCAGACCGGAGATGTCGGAGTATGCGCCCAGAATCACGACAATGCGTATCCCGACGGAGAAAATCAGGGACGTCATCGGTAAGGGCGGAGTGACTATACGGGCTATTTCGGAAAGCACCGGAGCGACTATCGATATAGAAGATGATGGAACCATAAAAATAGCGAGTGCGGACCTGTCAGCTGCCGAAGCGGCCCGCAAACGTATTGAGCAGATCACCGCTGATGTTGAGGTTGGCACGATATACGAAGGTAAAGTAGTTCGGCTCATGGATTTTGGGGCTTTCGTAAATATATTGCCCGGCCGGGATGGTCTGGTGCATATTTCCCAGATTTCCACCGAACGCGTGGCGAACGTCAGCGATAAGCTGTCCGAAGGGGATGTCGTCAAGGTCAAGGTCCTTGAAGTCGATAAGCAAGGTCGAATTCGACTCAGTATCAAGGCGATCGAAGAGGCTGCCTGAACCCGAAGAATAACCCGGAGCACGGTGCCTCGGCTTCGGCACGCAATTCTTGCGCGGAGGGCCGTGAAAGATGGAGTCCGGTAATTTGGTGTGGATGGATCTGGAGATGACCGGCCTGGAGCCGGACAAGGACCGGATCCTAGAGATGGCCACGATTGTTACAGATGCCCAACTTAATATCGTTGAGGAGGGACCAGTTCTAGCCATCCACCAGGTGGAATCTGCACTGCTCGGCATGGATGAATGGAACCAGACGGTACATTCAGCGAGTGGCCTGATCGACCGGGTACGAGATTCCACCTTAGATGAGTCTGCGGCAGAGCAGATGACCCTTGAATTTTTGCGTAGAACTGTTGTGGAAGGCAGGTCGCCGCTGTGCGGCAACAGCATCTGCCAGGATCGCCGGTTTCTCTATCGCTACATGCCACTTTTAACGCGCTACCTGCATTATCGCAACGTTGATGTCAGTACCATCAAGGAGTTGATGGTCAGATGGTGCCCCGAACGCCTGAAAGGGTTCGAGAAAAAAGGCTCGCATCGAGCACTGGATGACATTCGCGAGTCCATCGAAGAGCTCAAATTCTATAGAAGGGTTTTTGTCAGGTTGGACGCTGCGGGTTCTGGATAACCGGTTCGCCGGTCAGTTGTTGCAGGGACCAGTCTATGTGCTCGACCAGCATCCGGCTCGCCCCCCTTCGTTTCAGTCGCAACCTGCGTACCACCTGGCCGTTGGGCTGGCCATTGCCTAGTGCAACGGCGATGTTTCTCTGCCATCTCTGGTGTCCGATTCTGCGGATGGGGCTGCCTTCGAGCCGGTGAAGAAACTCAGTTTCCGACCAACTGAAAAGCTCGAGCAGGTCTGGCCAGTCAAGGCTGTGCCGGGGCTGAAAATCAGGACCGGAGACCGGCTTAGCAAATCGGTTCCACGGGCAGACCAGTTGGCAGTCGTCACAGCCGAATATTCTGTTCCCGATCAGATGTCGGAATTCAACCGGAATTGATCCTGCCAGTTCGATGGTGAGATAGGATATACACCGCCGGGCGTCCAGATGATACGGGTGATCTATAGCGCCAGTTGGGCAGGCTTCGATACAACGAGTGCACTCGCCGCAGTGGTCGGACTGCGGTGTGTCAACCGGCAACGGCAGGTCAGTATAGAGTTCCCCCAGAAAAAACCACGAGCCCGACTTCCGGTCGATTAGATTGGTGTGTTTGCCGAGCCATCCCAATCCTGCCTGTGCCGCCAGGGGTTTCTCCAGCACAGGCGCACTGTCTGCAAATGCCCTGTAGCTGAAAGGTCCGATTTCCTCGGTGATCCGATCGGCGAGACGCTGTAGTTTTCGACGTACCAGTTTGTGATAGTCACGACCGAGTGCGTAGCGCGAGATATACCCGGCTGCTTTATCGGACAACACGGACATCGCGGGTGCCGCATTACTGGGCAGGTAGTCCATACGAACGCTGATTACTCGGATCGTGCCTGGGACAAGCTTCCAGGGGGTGCTCCGTAGCTCCCCATAGCGGGCCATATAACTCATCTCACCGTGGCAACCGTCTGTCAGCCAGTTCAGCAGGCGACTCTGTGCTTCGGTCAGATCCCCCCCGGTGACGCCCATATTCTGGAAGCCAAGGGCTTCTGCCCACGTCCGAATCCGTGATTTCAGTACGGTCGGTTGGAGTACCGGCGATTCCAGGTTGGTCATGGTACGGCTATCATACCGGTATGACAGGGAGTGAAGAACGGCTCTACGGGCAATCCGGCGCCCGGCAGCTCGATCGAGTCGCCACAAGTCGGTATGGGCTGGGCAGTGGCGAGCTGATGGGCCGCGCGGGTGCTGCGGCATTTCGGGTACTTCGTCGTAGATGGCCCGAGGCTATGTCGATCATGATCGTATGTGGGCCGGGAAACAACGGCGGAGATGGTTATGTGATTGGTCGCCTGGCTCATTCGAGCGGGCTCAAGACCATTATTGTTGCCGTGGCGGCTCCGGCCACCGATGAGGCGCTCCAGGCGCGTGATCAGGCGGAACAGGCAGGGGTGTGCATTGAGCAGTTCTCCGGTGGTGAATTGCCGGACGCAGACCTGCTTATCGACTGTATCCTTGGTACCGGAATGAAGCGCCCGCCGGCCGGTGACATTGCGACCACGATTGAGGCGCTCAACAGGCTCGACCGACCGGTCATGGCGGTGGATATGCCTTCCGGCCTTGAGGCGGATTCCGGCGCGGCCCCCGGGAAGGTGGTCCATGCGGAACTGACTGTGACTTTTATCGGTCTGAAACTGGGGCTTTATACGGGCCGAGGTCCGGATGTGTCCGGCGAGATCGTATACGAAAGTATTTCGGTCCCGCAAGACGTGCACCAAGCTGTCCTGCCATTGGCGAGGCTTATAACCGGCAAGTCGGTGGTTGCCAGTCTTCCCCCTCGAAGAAAGACGATACACAAGGGTGAGTCGGGACAGTTGTTGATTGTAGGCGGAGATGCAGGAATGAGTGGTGCGGTACGTTTAGCCGGGGAAGCCGCTTTGCGCTCCGGGGCGGGACTGGTCACGGTTGCTACCCGGAATGCCCACGCAGCAGTCATCAATTCGACGCGACCTGAATTGATGTGCCATGGGGTCGAGGATGAATTCGGGATTGAAAGTGCGCTCGAGGGTAAAGACTGCGTCGTGATAGGGCCCGGATTGGGTACCGGTGAATGGGGTAGGATGCTGCTGAACAGCGTGATCAACTCCGGCCTGACTTTGGTGATCGATGCTGACGGATTGAATATGATTGCTGGCAGTCAGGTCTCCGTTCCGCAAAGCATACTGACGCCCCACCCCGGGGAGGCCGCCCGCCTGCTGGGTTGTGATCCAGACGAGATCCAGGCGCGGCGAGACTTATCGGCCCGCAGGATACAGGATCTGTACGGCGGGGTTTGCATGCTCAAAGGCCCGGGTACGCTGATCTGCCTAAATGGCGGTGAGCTGTGGTTGTGCGATCGTGGTAATCCCGGTATGGCTACGGCCGGGATGGGTGATGTGCTCTCCGGAGTGATCGGTGGGCTTCTTGCCCAGGGCCTGTCAGTAGAATCTGCGGCCAAGTCCGGTGCCTGGCTGCACTCAGCGGCGGCAGACCTGGCAGTGCTGGCAGGAGGTGAGCGGGGGCTGCTGGCGTCGGACTTGGCGCCCTGGCTCCGCCGGCTGGTGAACAATCCCCTTCAGGCTGATGAGTGACAAAGTGTGGCTGGTGGATGAGGGGCAATTACAGAAAATGGCTCGAGGTGTTGCACCCCAGCTTCGACCAGGCGACCTGATCTTCCTTTCGGGTGACCTCGGGACAGGAAAGACGACATTTGCGCGTGCGACTATCCAGGAGCTGGGGTTTAAAGGGGTGGTAAGCAGTCCCACCTTCACCTTGGTTGAAACTTATCAGACAAGATCGGGACCGGTAATCCATATTGATCTGTACCGGTTAGAGCACGAAGCAGAACTGGAGACGATTGGGATTCGAGACCACCTGGATGGTGAATCTATATGTCTGATTGAATGGCCGCAGAAAGGAGCCGGGTTGTTGCCTGTACCGGATATCATGATCGGCCTTGAATATGCCGGCGCCAGGCGGCGGGTAACAGTGACCGGCCGACCCGGCCGCACCCTTAATCTGGGTATTGCTGAGTGAATCGACTTCGCCGGCAGCTGCTTCTGCTTCTATTGGTTTTGTCACCCGGGCCTGGCTGCGCAGACACGGTGATAGCCGGTCTTCGGGTCTGGCATCCACCACAGAGCACCCGCCTGGTGTTCGACCTATCGGACCCGGTGGAGTTTGAATTGTTTGATCTGTCTGATCCGAAACGGCTGGTTGTTGACATGCGCCGAGCGCTGGTGTTGGGCACCCTGCCAGAATCGTCAGCGTTGGGACCATACCTGGGCGGAATCCGGTATGGCTCTCCAAAATCTGAGACGCTGCGATTTGTATTCGATCTCAAACAATCTGTGGGTTACGACGCTTTCCTGCTGCCTCCAGAGGGAACCTATGGGCACCGACTGGTGGTCGACATCAGCCCGCTGGAGGTCGAAGCGGTTGATCGTAATCGGTTAAAGCCCGGCAAGAGAGCCCGATCCTTCGTCATTGTGATCGACCCGGGGCATGGCGGAGAAGATCCTGGTGCCACGGGCCGTCGACACACTCGGGAAAAAGATGTGGTTCTAGCCGTTTCCAAGCGCCTGTCGAGGTTGATCAATGGGGAAATTGGTATGCAGGCCCGATTGACTCGAGATCGAGATTACTACGTTAGCCTTCGAGGGCGGATCGATATAGCTGTACGGGAAAAGGCTGACCTGTTTGTGTCGGTTCACGCGGACGCTGCCAAGCGAAGATCTGCAATGGGCGCCTCGGTCTATATACTGTCGAATAAAGGAGCAACCAGTGAGATTGCCCGTCAGCTCGCTCGGCGAGAGAATGCTTCAGACCTGGCTGGCGGTGTGCAGTTGAAAGACCGGGAGGTCAGTGTGCGCGAGATGATACTGGACATGGAGATCGACTGGAAAATCAGGGAAAGCCGTGATTTTGCAAGCGCCGTGTTGAAGGAACTGGGCATGATCGGCCCGCTGCACAGCCGCAAGGTTCACCAGGCAGGATTTGTTGTGCTCAAGGCGATCGAGATCCCAGCGATCCTGGTCGAAATGGGTTACATCACCAACGACCAAGAAGAGCAAAAGCTGGCAAACAGTTTGCATCAGGAACGTCTAGCCGCTGCGATATTTCGGGGCATAAAGGAATACTGTCGGCAGGAGCGTGATTGTCCGATGGTCGGCAATTCGCCGGCACTATACACCGTCAAAAAGGCTGATTCCCTGTCTTTAATAGCAGCCCGCTACGGTTTCACGGTTCAGCAGCTTAGGTCCGAAAATGCCCTTTTGAGCGACCGTTTACAGGTCGGTCAAGAGTTGATTCTTCCAGAGCGTTAAGCCACCTAGAGACAAGTTAATGGACCCTGCGCGATCAACAACGATACGCCGACTAGATGACAGATTGATCAACCAGATCGCGGCTGGGGAGGTGATCGAAAGGCCGTCATCGGTTGTGAAGGAACTCATGGAAAATGCTCTGGATGCAGGGGCTAGCGAGATTCAGGTGGTTATCGAGCGTGGCGGCGTCAAGCAGATCTCGGTTACCGATAACGGCTACGGAATGTCCGATGAAGACCTGGTGTTGTCCGTGTCCAGACACGCCACTAGTAAAATCGCCGAGTTCGATGATCTTTCCCGAGTGACCAGTCTTGGCTTCAGGGGAGAAGCGTTGCCCAGTATTGCTTCAGTGTCGAGGCTCACAATCAATTCCAGAAGCAGTTCGGAGGATTCCGGCTGGAAACTCTCGGGTTTGGGCGGAGACTTTGACGAGCCCCGGCCTGTATCGGGTCCAATCGGTACTCGTGTGACCATGGAGGATCTGTTTTTCAATACGCCCGTCCGTCGAAAATTTCTTCGAACTGAAAGAACTGAAAAAGCGCACATAGAACGGGTCATCAAATGCCTGGCTCTGGCGCGGCCCCAGACTGGGTTCTCCCTAACTGCAGACGGGCGCCGGTCGTTCTCGGTCCCTGTTGAGGCAACGCCAGACCAGCCCCAGCGGGTGGAATCCATCCTCGGTCGAGTTTTCTCCGAAAACAGTCTTCGGGTCGATAGTGAAGCCAACGGAATGACCTTACTCGGGTGGCTCGGATCGCCAGCTTTTTCGAGAAGTCAGTCGGATATGCAGTACTGTTTTGTCAACGGTCGTGCCGTCAAAGATGTCTCGCTCTCGCATGCGGTGCGGCGGGCGTTCAGCGATGTAATGTACAGAGGCAGACAGCCGGCCTATGTGCTTTACCTGCGGGTGCCGCCGGATACAGTCGATGTCAACGTTCATCCGACCAAAAATGAAGTGCGGTTCATAGACGCCAGAACGGTACATGATTTTGTTTACCGGGCCGCCAGTCGGGTTGTGGCCGAGAGCGGCCCCCAAGAGCAGTTAAGTGGTGATCAAGGTTTCCACTCCCGAGGTTCTCCGCATACCGGATACCTGGGTCGTGGATCGACAACCCACTTCAGACAGAACCGGTTGGTGTTGCCCGAAAGTGGCGGGGAGACCTATCCAGGGATCGCAGTATCCGGTGACGTGCCGCCCATCAGTTCCACCTGCGGAGCACCGCAACCGGTCAGGATTGATTCGGAGGGCTCGCCGCCGCTCGGGTTTGCGCTGGCGCAATTCAAGGGAGCCTATATTCTCGCAGAGAACTCAGCCGGGTTGGTTCTGGTCGACATGCATGCAGCGCACGAAAGAATCAACTATGAGCATCTTAAAACGAGACTGGTGGACCAGGTGCCGGCCTCGCAGCCACTGATCGTTCCAATCATGTTAGATGTCGCTAGTTCCGAAGCAGATCTTTTTGAGCAGCATGAAGAACTTTTCAAACAACTCGGATTCTCTGTCTCTCGAGTCGGCCGAACGGGACTGGCGATTCGAGCAGTTCCGGAGATCCTGAAAGCGACTGACACTGCCAGTTTGGTCAGAGACGTCCTAACTGATCTAGCGAAATTGGGCCGATCAGATCGAATTACAGAACACGTCGAGATGGTGCTGTCTACTATGGCCTGCCATGGGTCTATACGGGAGAACCGGCAACTCAGTGTTGCGGAGATGAATGCTCTGCTGCGCCTGATGGAGAAAACCGAGCGTTCCGGGCAATGCAATCATGGCCGTCCAACCTGGAAGGAGATTAGCGTGACTGAGTTCGACAGATGGTTTCACCGGGGTCGGTGACGGAAGCGCACATTTTGCAAATGCCTGAATGGTGAAGAATCAGAAGAGTGTAGCTCCTGTTCCTCAGATCGTAGTCATTACTGGTCCGACAGGGGTTGGTAAAACGAGCCTTGCGATTGGGCTGGCGCGCCGGTTTCCCGTAAGCCTGATTAGTGTCGACTCGGGGCAGATTTACCGGGAACTCGATATTGGTACGGCAAAACCGGACAGTCGGGTGTTACGCGAGTTTCCACATGCCATGATCAATCTGCGAAGCGTCAAGGAGCCGTACTCGGTCTCTGAATTCTGCTGGAAAGCCTCCGAGGCCATACACCAGTCGATTTCTGCCGGTCAGATCCCTCTGCTGGTTGGTGGAACCATGTTTTACCTGTCATCACTGCTTAACGGACTGGTTGACCTACCGTCAGCCGATGCCAGTCTTAGACAGGTTCTGTCGAAACAAGGCCGGGCCGTCGGATGGCAGGCGATGCACAAGGCTTTGAGTTCTATCGATCCCCAGGCGGCCGCCCGAATCGACCCTCGTGATCAACAGAGAATTCAAAGGGCGTTGGAGATCAATCATTTGACTGGTCGGAGGATAAGCACAAACTCGACTCGATCGACATTTTTGCCTGAGGGGGCCAGGGTGTGTCGCCTAGTTGCGTCGATGACCGATCGGGAGGATCTGCACCAGAGAATAGCTACACGTTTCGACCAGATGATTGATCGCGGGCTGATTGAAGAAGTCAGTGCTCTGATGAACGACTCTGCCGTAGATGAGGACTTTCCTGCGATGAAAAGTATCGGTTATCGGCAGGTCTGGCGATACCTGGATGGCCGTACGGATCGTTCGACGATGCGCGAACAGGCGATTGCTGCGAGTCGACAACTTGCCAAGCGGCAGTTGACCTGGCTGCGAAACACTTCAGGAAACATTTGGTTGGATGCGGCGCAGCCGGAATTGCTGGATACCGTTGCACGTTACCTTCATCAGGTGATGCCATAAATTTGAAAGGTTTGGCCCGTCCTGTGGTTGAAAAAATTTAGTCTTGGCCCTACATTAAACCTGTGGGCGCATAATCCGCGTCTATCGCTGTGTGACTCATGGTCAGACTATTAGTGAATTGAGAAAAGACGTAATCATCCAACCCAAAGTAGCGTTTATCTCCGCTTTAAGGCTGCGGTAGCATAAGACTGCGTCTGATACGATCGAATGAGACGATCATTGCCAGTAGAGATATTTCTATTCCATAATCCAAAAAACAGGAGAAGTGACGATGGCTCAACATAAAGGGGCAGCTTTACAAGATCCCTTCCTCAATATTTTAAGAAAAGAGAGAATACCCGTATCGATTTATCTGGTGAATGGCATCAAACTTCAAGGACAGGTTGAGTCATTCGATCCGTTTGTCGTTCTGTTAAGAAACACAGTTAGCCAGATGATTTATAAACATGCAATCTCCACTATTGTGCCATCAAGGGCTGTTAGGATTCCGTTTGATGCGCCCGGTCAAAATCACGAGCATGAACACGAGCATGAACACGAGCATGAAATAGAAGATGAACACCATTGACTGAAGGGTAGGCCAGTGGAATTTCGCTGGACGAGTTAACAGGGAGGAGATGTGGCAGTTGAGGTAACGGCCTGACCGGCCACAACAACAACGCGGTAAAACATTGCGTTAACGAGCGAACGGGTATGCCCGCGCCGCCGGAACGTGTGGTTCTGGTGCACCAAAGCAAACGCCGTTCGATCACGAGTTTGGAATTCGCGGAGTTGGAAGGCCTGGCGCTTGCAGCTGGTGCTGACGTAGTAGCGCGGGTAACTGCTGTACGGCGGGTGCCACATCCAGCGACGTTTGTGGGCTCCGGCAAAGCTACGGAAATTGCCCGTTCCGTTCAGTCAAACAACGCTGATCTGGTGATTCTTGATCAAGCAGCAACACCGGTGCAGGAAAGAAACCTCGAGTCGGTGGTGGAATGTCGGGTCATTGATCGGGCGCGACTGATTCTCGATATCTTCGCTCTAAGGGCAAGGACGAGCGAAGGCAAACTGCAAGTCGAGCTCGCCCAACTTACTCATCTGGCGACTCGCCTGGTGCGCGGTTGGACCCACCTGGAAAGGCAAAGAGGTGGCATCGGTCTCAGGGGCCCTGGTGAAACCCAACTCGAGACGGATCGGCGGCTGATCGGAAAACGCATCCGGTCACTTCGAAGCCGGATCAGTAAGGTCCGTTCTCAACGGCAATTGCGCCGTACCCGGCGGGAAAAGCAGTCAGTACCGACGGTGACGCTGGTGGGTTATACCAATTCTGGAAAGACATCGATTTTCAATAAGCTAACGGGTTCTGGAGCGCTCGTTGCAGACCAGCTTTTTGCAACGCTGGACCCGATGATGCGAAAGCTTGAGTTGGATGATTTCGGGTGGGTAATTCTTTCCGATACGGTGGGTTTTGTCTCAGGTCTGCCGCACGCGCTTGTCGATGCATTCCACTCTACCCTTGAGGAGGTCACTTCATCCCGCCTGCTTCTGCATGTGATCGATTCGTCGCAAGCCGATGTCGATGGACGAATTCGCCACGTGGAGGGCGTTCTGTCGGAAATCGGGGCAGACCAAGTACCGAGGCTCAACGTGTATAACAAAACCGATCTGGAATCTGAAGATGGATTCGGGATTCCCAGTCGGGCTCATTTTGAGCGTGGTGTCAGGGTCTCCGCGAGAACAGGGGATGGGATCGACCAGTTATGTCTAATCATCTCACAATTCCTAGGTCAGGAACGGGTACAGCGTACGCTCAGAATCCCGCCCGGCTGTGGCCGTCTCAGAGCACGCACCTACCAGATCGCCCAGGTCACCCGTGAGGACATTGATGAGGAAGGCAACTGGTGGCTACAAGTTGTTGTTGACGACGCCACGGTCGGGAAACTAGAGGCGCAGGACCAGTTTCATTCTGGGCTTTGGAGTTGATCGTTGGCTGGACAAACCACAGGTTGCAGAAAAGGAAATTCGTAATGTCGACGTGTTAGGTTCTGCTTCATGATAAAATTACAGCGTGTTGGATTCTAACTTGTATGTGTGAGGTAAATCGTTATGGCGTGGAATGAGCCTGGTTCTGATAATCGCGATCCTTGGGGCCAAGGGAACGGCCAGAAAGGTCCCCCGGACCTAGACGATCTGATCAGGGACCTGCAGAAGAAGTTCGCTGGCATTCTGGGTGGCGGAGTCAAGAAACCCGGGGGTGGTGGCCCTGGCAGGGCTCGCTCTATAGGCGGCAAATCGTTGCTGTTCATTGTGCTGATTCTGATCGGACTGTGGGCGGCCACTGGATTCTACGTCGTGGAACAGGGTGAGCAGGGTGTCGAACTGAGATTTGGCCGGTACCTGCAGGTTACAGAGGCCGGTTTGAGATGGCACGCACCGTACCCTATCGAGACGGTGCTGATTGAAAACGTTCAGAAGATCAGAACTGTGGAGGTGGGTTATCGAACGAACGCCCGGTCCAATCAAGCGGCAAATGTACCTCGCGAGGCGCTGATGCTGACCGAGGATGAAAATATCATCGATATACAGTTTGCTGTCCAGTATGACATTAAGGATCCTCGAGATCTGATTTTCAACGTCAGTGAGTCGGATGAGACGGTGGTCAGGCAGGCGACGGAAAGCGCCGTGAGGGAGATCGTCGGTGGCAACAGCATGGATTTTGCGATCACCGGGGGACGCGCAGAGATCGCCCAAGAGACCCTCCTGCTGCTCCAGAATATCTTAGACAGATATTCGACCGGGATCAATGTGAAGGCGGTGGAAATGCAGAACGCCCAGCCTCCTGCTGAGGTCAAAGGCGCATTTGACGACGCCGTTAAGGCACGTGAAGATGAAGAAAAATTCAAGAACGAGGCCCAGGCCTATGCCAACGACATCATTCCCAGAGCACGGGGGAAAGCGGCCAGAATCGTGCAGGAATCACGAGCGTATCGAGCGACTGTTGTGGCAGGGGCCCAAGGTGAGGCTTCCAGGTTTATCCAGGTACTGGACGAATATAACAAAGCACCACTCGTGACCCGCGATCGGCTCTATCTCGACGCCATGGAGCATGTGCTCAGTAAATCGACGAAGCTGTTGATCGATCAGGGCAGTAGTGGCAACAACGTGATGTATCTACCGCTCGATCAGTTGATCCGGAAACGTAACGAGACTGCGGCTCGAAATGGCAGCCCTGGCTTCGAAGGCGCCGGGGGCATTGCCGAGTCTCTAGCAGAGCGCGACAACCGCCGAGTTGGGCGTGACAGTCGGGTGGGGAGGATCAGCGAATGAGTAGCAAGAGCATGCTTGGGATTGTCGTCATCGTGATCCTTGGGGTGTTAGGATCTTCGGCAGTCTACGTCGTTGATGAACGGGAGAAAGCAATTGTCTTCCAGTTCGGGGAGATCGTTTCATCGAGCGAGAAGGCAGGTTTATATTTTAAGCTTCCCGTGATCAATAACGTGAGTTTCTTCGATTCGCGAATTCAAACCATGGATGCAGATCCCCAGCTTTTCCTGACCAAGGAAAAGAAAAACCTGGTGGTCGATTCGTTCGTCAAGTGGCGGGTTCGCAATGCCCGGGATTTCTACACCAAACTGGGAGGCCTTGCTGCCAATGCGCGGAACCGTCTGGCGCAGAGGGTCAATGATGCGCTCCGGCAGGAATTTGGCAACCGGTCAGTGCAACAGGTCATCTCCGGTGATCGTGCTGAGATCATGAATACCGTGCGAAAGAATATCGATTCGGAGATCAATTCACTGGGTATAGAAGTCGTCGATGTCCGATTGAAGCGGGTTGACCTTGACCCGGATATCAGTGAGCGCGTTTACCAGCGTATGGAAGCTGAACGCTCAAGGGTCGCCAAGGATCTTCGTGCCCGCGGGGCGGAGGAGGCGGAGCGAATTCGGGCAGATGCGGATCGGGAGCGTGCAGTGACTCTGGCGAACGCCAACCGGGAGGCAGAAGAAATTCGCGGGGAGGGTGATGCCCAGGCAACGCGCATCTATGCTGAAGCTTACCAGCGAGACCGGGAGTTTTACCGACTCTATCGCAGTCTTAATGCTTACCGGGCCACTTTTAACAGCGCCGACAACCTTCTGGTGATCGAGCCGAACTCGGAGTTCTTCCAGTATTTTAAGCAGGCCAAACCTGTTCAAAGTGACTGATCCGGTTCGTGATGAACTGGCAGGAGTTGCTCGCCGCACTGGCGCTGGTTCTGGTATTCGAAGGGCTTGTGCCCTTCGCCAGTCCCGGGCGGTATAGAAGGCTGGTGGAACTGCTCGGCAGTGTCGGTGACGGGCAACTGCGGGCTGTCGGTGGTGTATGCATGCTGGCGGGTCTGTTGTTGCTTTACAGTGTTCATTAGAAAGCTTCCATTCTGGCCGGACCATACTTTTCCTAATTGAGATTGTGCCTTTTCGGGTGACCGGAGGACATGGCATGGGTGTAAATATCGTCGTTCTGGGTGTTCAGTGGGGGGACGAGGGGAAAGGTAAAATAGTCGACCTTCTGACCGGGCGCGCCGGTGTCGTAGTACGGTTCCAAGGGGGTCACAACGCAGGGCATACGCTGGTCGTCAACGGCCACAAGACAGTGCTACACCTTTTGCCCTCTGGCATCCTTCGGCAAAAGGTTCGATGCTTTATTGGTAATGGCGTGGTGGTGTCACCACAAGCGTTACTGGACGAAATCGGTAAGATGGGCGAAACCGTGGCCGATATACCGCTGCGACTCAAGATCAGTGCGGCCTGCCCGGTGATACTTCACTATCATCAGCTTCTTGATCAGCTTCGTGAACAGGCCCGGGGCGCAAACGCCATTGGCACGACGGGCCGTGGGATCGGACCGGCCTATGAAGACAAGGCGGCTCGCAGAGGTGTTCGGCTTGGTGACCTTCTGAATGAGTCGACCTGTACAATGCGGGTCGAAGAAGCGGCAAGTTATCAGAATCTGGTCCTTCAGAAGATTTATGGCGCACAGCCAGTTGATATCCCTCGACTGGTTGATGAGTGCCTTGCGTACGGCCAACAGTTGGGACCAATGATTGCAGATGTTGGAAGAGAGATCCGTGAGTGTATGGCGCAGGGTGAGTCGATCCTTTTTGAGGGGGCTCAAGGGGCATTGTTGGACATTGATCATGGCACCTACCCTTTTGTAACGTCCTCCAACACAACAGCCGGGGCAGCTGCATCGGGGAGTGGTATAGGGCCAATGCAGATTGACGGGGTGCTCGGAATTGTGAAAGCTTACACGACCCGTGTCGGCAGTGGACCTTTTCCTACCGAATTGATTGATGATGTTGGCAAAAAGTTAGCGAGAGATGGTCGAGAACTTGGCTCGACAACAGGCCGGCCCAGGCGGTGTGGCTGGTTCGATGCGGTCACTGCCCGCTGGGCCTGCCAAGTCAACGGTATCAGTTCTTTGTGTGTCACCAAGCTGGATGTGCTGGATGGCTTGCCAGAAATCAGGATCTGTATCGGTTACCGGATCGACGGTAAAGAAAGGACCGATCCACCGATTCAGACGGAGCTTTTGACGCGTTGCGATCCGATCTATGAAACTTTGCCGGGCTGGTTGGAATCAACTTCTGGAATCCAACAGATGGCAATGCTTCCCCAGGCCGCGAGGGATTACTTGGCGCGACTGGAGGTGTTGACCGATTGCCCGATAGGTATCGTCTCTACGGGTCCGGATCGCAGCGATACCATCGTCCTGGATAACCCATTTGGTTGAATAATGGAATTCATTCTCAAACGGTAGATGGTACCGAGGATAAGCTCGAGGCATATCGTGAGTGGTGGGATTTACTATTGGGGCCCTGAGTGGGGTCCCAGGACAAGATTAGAAGGTTGGAAAAACGAAAATAGCTATCTCTATAGGAGAAGGACTTAATTTTTTGGTACCGAGGAGAGGACTTGAACCTCCACGGGGTTGCCCCCACTAGCACCTGAAGCTAGCGCGTCTACCAATTCCGCCACCTCGGCACGAGGATCAACGTTGGAAATCTAGCCGGACAGAGTCAGAAGCATACCCGGCGGTAGACTGAGGGCGCGAACCATAACGTGCGTCCAAAGGGTTGTCAAACCGTCTATCGGATCGCCGCGGTTGGTCGGCAACCAGGATCTGAGTCGCGCGCAGGCGCAGCGCTCAATTAGGAGATACCCGTCCGCTAGGCATGACATTCGCCCCGGAAATCGAAAATTATCACAGGCCATTTTGGCCAAAACAACGAAAATGGTAAAGACCAAAAAAGTGAAACAAAAAGAGAAAAAGAGATCGGATTCTGCTCAACTGAGGGAGACCGACCTCGCAATAGCAAAACATGGCCTTGAAGCGGAATGGCCACAAGGCATGGCCGACGAGCTGGCCGCCCATGAAGACGTACAAGCGGTGTTCAGGCGGGAGGGTCGGCTAGATCTGACCGAGTTGCCTTTGATCACCATCGATGGTGCGGATGCGATGGACTTTGACGATGCGGTTGCGGCCCGTAAGGAGCGCGATGGCTGGACCTTATGGGTTGCGATTGCTGATGTCAGTCACTATGTACGGATTGGCTCGTTGCTGGATCAAGCTGCGTTTGAAAGAGGCACGTCAGTCTATTTTCCGGACCGCGTCATACCTATGCTGCCGGAAAGCCTGTCCAACGATCTCTGTTCCCTTCGCCCGGGAGAACATCGTCTGGCGTTGATTGCGGTCATCGATGTCTCTCACGATGGAGAGGTCGGAGGCTGGCGGTTCGAGCGAGGAATGATGCGCTCGCATGCTCGCTTGACTTATGAGGAGGTCGGGAGCTATTTGTCCTCAGACCAGCGGGCAACACCCCTGGACTGGTCAGAAAAAGTTCGGAAAACTGTCGACGATCTCGCCGATATTGCAGTGGCGCTAAGAGCCTTTCGCGATCGGCAGGGTACGATCGATTTTAGCTTCTCGGAGGCTTCGATCGATCTTTCAGGTGAAGGTGAAGTCAAGTCAATCTCGGTAAGAGGACGAAGTCCTGCAACAAAACTGATCGAGGAGTGCATGCTAGCGGCAAACGTCTGTGCAGCACGCTCTCTTCAAGCACTGGGGGAGGCTATCTATCGGATACACGATGCCCCTTCACCGGAAGATGTCAGTCACTTGCGCGGAGCGCTCAGCACAGTCGGCTTGAAGCTGCCAGGGAAACAAAAACCGTCGGTAAAGGATATGCAGAGCGCTTTGGATGGCGCCCGAAAGAAAATCGGCCAGGATAAGTGGGTTCAGATGCTTCTTTTGCGCAGCCTTAAGCAGGCCTGTTACGTTTCAAGCCCGGGCGGTCACTTTGCCCTGGGATTCTCCCTTTACACCCACTTCACCTCCCCAATAAGACGATATCCTGATCTGATTGTGCACAGACTCCTTAAGGGCATTCACCAGTGGGACGGCGGCGCTTTGTATGATCAGAAGGCCGGGTTGCTTGGCGAGATCGCCGCACGCTGTTCATTAACTGAACGCCAGGGCGAAGATGCCGTTCGCCAGGTGATCGCTCAGCTCAAAGCGCGATATATGGGAGGCAAGATAGGAGGTGAGTTCAGTGGCGTGATTACGAGTGTGACGGAATTTGGTGTTTTCGTTGAGCTGGACGACCTGCCAGTGGATGGCCTGGTTCATGTCTCTCAACTGGGAAGGGACTACTTCCGATTCGAGCCAGAGAAAATGCAGCTGATAGGCGAGCGAACGGCCAAGCGAATTCGACCTGGTGATGCTTTGCGCGTCGTTGTTGCTGGCGTTGACATTACCGCCGGTCAGGTCAGCTTTTCGTTACCGGGTGTGAGAAAAGCGGGCGCGTCTCGATCGGGAAAAAAGGACAGGCGACCCAAAAAGCGACATTGATAAAGTGTCCAGCTTGGAGCAGGGTTTGCAGGCGAGCCGGTTCTGATCTTGGTGACACCTGTCTTTCCCCCAAAATTCACCATCCGTAGCGTTTCGGTAAGTGCTGGGAATGCAATGACAGGGCACTTAGGAAAGCCTGGCAAGGCAACCCAGTTGAAGGGACAGTTAAAGACATGAAACAATCCTCCTTGAGAACTCGAGCTGATGTTGTATTTCTATTTTATTTGTGGTCATTTGAGAGATAACTGTTTTGCGTAGAGTGAAGCTAACGGGCTGATCGATGACGGAACCGACAGGGCTTTTCTGTGGTTTCCACGCAGCCCAGAATGCGTTGCAGTCCGGTAATTCAGCCGATGAACTGCTCTATGATGGTCGACGGGGGGACGCTCGCTTGGCTTCTATTGTCGAGCTGGCTGAACGGATGGGTGTGTCGGTCCGACTGGCTGGTCGGCAGGAGCTGGACCGCCTTGCGGGGGGAGTGCGGCACCAGGGCGTTATAGTCCTGTCAGAACGACAGGCGGTGCAACGTACGGTGAGTCTGGTGGAGTGTCTCGACGGGTTACCAGTAGCGCCGTTATTGCTGGTCCTTGACGCTATACAGGATCCGCAAAACCTGGGTGCTTGCCTACGCAGCGCCGCCGCAGCGGCGGTACACGGCGTTATTCTTCCCCGCCACAAAGGCTGCAGCCTGACCCCGGCAGCTGTTCGAGTTGCCGCTGGTGGCGTAAGCCATTTGCAGGTGTTCGAGGAATCCAACTGGAGTCGGGTACTCCAGACCCTCAAAAAACGGGGCCTGTGGCTCATTGGTACCGATGCATCGGCTGACCAGGCTATTTACGATATCGACCTGACGGAACCGGTTGCGATCATCGTAGGGTCCGAGGATGCTGGCTTGCGCCGGGTAACCCGAAACCAATGTGACCGGTTTGTCCGTATCCCTTCACCAGGTCTGATTGGCAGCCTGAACGTTTCAGTTGCGACGGGCATTGTGCTCTTCGAAGCGCTGCGTCAGCGAGCGGCAGGTCAACCGGATCTGGCTGGTTCATAGCCTTTCCAGATGCGAATCTGGGGTTATTTCCCGGGACCAGGTGTTTTTCCGCGATAGTCACAAAGATCATTGACAGCGCATTCGTAACACTGTGGTGCGCGTGCAATGCAGGTGTAGCGACCATGAAGGATGAGCAGATGGTGTGCAGTCTTGAGAAAACGTTCCGGGGTAACTCGCAGCAATTTCTTCTCGACCTGTAACACGTTCTTGCCAGGGGCCAGGCCAGTTCGGTTAGAGACTCTGAAAATGTGGGTATCCACAGCGATGGTGGGCTGCCCAAAAGCTGTATTCAGGATGACGTTCGCTGTTTTCCGACCCACTCCAGGGAGAGCCTGAAGAGCTTCTCGCTCAGAAGGGACCCGGCTGTTGTGTTCCTCAATGAGTATCCGGCAGGTCTTTAGGATATTTGCAGCCTTGGTGTTGAATAGGCCAATAGTTCGAATATGCCGCTTGAGCTGGACGGCACCCATATCGAGGATCGCCTGTGGCGTTCTGGCTTCTCGGTAAAGTGCCCGGGTGGCTTTGTTTACGGATATGTCGGTGGCCTGGGCGGACAAGATGACGGCAACCAGCAGTTCAAAGTGTGAACGGTATTTAAGCTCGGTCGCCGGTTCCGGGATAACCCTAGAAAGGCGGCGGAACAACTTCTCCCGTGTGACTGGATTCATCGGCTTATGGTCTGAAGAGCGTTCAGCTGGTGGAGCAGCCAGAACGCGCGCTGTTTCGCCGCTCTCTCACGCGCTTGACGCTTTCCCGGATGCCCTGGCGCAGGTGTTCACGATTGGCGGGCACCGACTGTTGGGAGTCGCTTGAGAGCTGGTAAAGCCGCTGGTTTCTTGCCCGAGCGCGTTGTCTCGCCCGTTCGACGGCCCGTGCCGAATAACCCGACCACGGACTAGGCTCACCAACGGATGCTTCAGTATGAGACTCCAGGTCGATACAGTCGACCGGGCAGGGCTCTACACAGAGTTCGCAGCCAGTGCACTCAGCCGTGATGACGGTGTGCATTTGTTTAGCGGTACCACAGATCGCATCGACGGGACACGCCTGGATACAGAGCGTACAGCCAATACAATGATCTTCGACGATAATGGCGGTGCATAGCTCGCGGGGGGCGCCACATTCCGGATCCAACGGGATTATCGCGTTGGCGGTGAGACGGGACAGGGCTTTGATTGTGATTTCACCGCCAGGGGGGCAACGATTGATCAAGCTTTCGCCTCTGGAGATCGACTTGGCATAGTCAAAGCAGCTGGGCAGGCCACACTGGCGGCACTGAATCTGGGGAAGGCATTGGTCGATCTGGAACGGGTTCAATGGAGATGTCATGCTCTAGTGGACGATGTCATCGGGAAATCCGCCCAGGAGCCTGGGGAGGGAGATTCCGACAGGCCAAGGTATTGATCAATGGTAGTCAACGCACGCGCATTCCGGGTTCGGCCCCTTCGTCGGGTTGGATCACGAATATCCCGTTGCTGTCGTCGCTACCAGACGCGGCTAGGATCATGCCTTCCGATTCTCCAAAACGCATCTTTCGGGCGGCTAGATTGGCGACCATGATGACCTTTTTGCCAATCAAGGCTGAAGGCTCATAGTCTGATTTAATGCCGGCGAACACGTTCCGCGTTTCACCGCCGAGGTCAAGCGTCAGGCGAAGCAGTTTATCCGCACCGTCAACGAGATTGGCCTCGAGGACCAGGGCCACCCTCAGGTCGATTTTGGAAAAGTCGTCGATGGTGATCTCAGGCGCAAGCGACTCGTCCTTCAGATGGCCCGGTACGTCTGTTGTATCTGCTTCCATGGAGTCGGAAATCATCTGCTCTACATCCTTGGGATCAATGCGGTTGAGAAGGTGGGTGTATGGGCGAATCGAGTGACCTAACAGGGGTTTATCCAAAGCCTTCCAGGCACCAGGGATGTTCAGTTCGCAGTTCAGGAACTGACTGGCCTGTTCTGCAACTACTGGTAGAACGGGGCTTAACCAGGTCAGCAGGATACGGAACAGATTAATCCCCTGGGTGCAGATCGCCTGAAGCTCGGCCTCACCGCCTTCCTGTCTGGCAACGATCCAGGGCTGCCGGGCGTTGATATACTGGTTAGCCTCATCCGCAAGAGTCATGATTTCGCGCATCGCCCGGCTGAACTCACGGTTCTGGTAAGCAGTTGCAATCGAATCTCCGGCTTCAACGAATCGTTGGTACATCGGTGGATCGTCCAGCTCGTCACCGATCCGGTCGTTGAATTGTTTGTTGATAAAGCCGGCACAGCGGGCTGCGATGTTGACGACTTTGCCGACCAGGTCGGAGTTTACCCGCTGGATAAAGTCTTCAAGATTCAGGTCGATATCTTCGACCCGGTTGTTTAACTTAGCGGCGTAGTAATAACGCAGGTACTCCGGGTTCAGGTGTTGCAGATAGGTCTGTGCGGTGATGTAAGTGCCCCTGGATTTTGACATTTTCTCGCCATCCACCGTCACAAAACCATGAACAAAAACTGCCGTCGGCGTGCGGAAGTTAGCGCCATACAGAAGGGCCGGCCAGAACAACACATGAAAGTAAACAATGTCTTTGCCGATAAAGTGATACAACTCCGCTTCCGAGTCCGGGGACCAGTACTCATCGAAATCAAGCCCGGTTTCCTCGCACAGCGCGCGAAAGCTCGCCATATAGCCAATAGGTGCATCAAGCCAGACATAAAAGTACTTGTCGGTGAGACCGGGAATTTCAAAACCGAAGTAGGGTGCATCCCGGGAAATATCCCATTCACGAAGGCCGGATTCGAACCATTCGGCCAGTTTGTTCACTACTTCGGGCTGCAGTCGGCCTGAACTGGTCCAGCTCTGAAGCATCGATTCAAAGTCTGCCAACCTGAAGAACTGGTGTTCGGATTCCCGTTCGATGGGAACGGCTCCGGAAATAGTTGAAACCGGATTCTTCAGATCACCTGGAGAATAGGTGGACCCACAGGCTTCGCAGTTGTCACCGTATTGATCGACAGCCCCACATCGCGGGCACTCGCCGCGTATGAATCGATCCGGCAAGAACATTGACGCTTCCGGATCATAGGCCTGTGTAATCACCCTGGAGCTGATGTGACCAGAGTCATTCAGACGGTTGTAGATGGTCTCAGAAAAGTACCGATTTTCGTCCGAATGGGTCGTGTGGTAGTAATCGAATCCAATCTGAAAGCCAGCAAAGTCTCTTTTGTGGTCCACCAGAGTGGATGTGATCAATGACTCGGGGGAGATGCCTTCCGACCGGGCTTTCAGCATGATCGGTGTACCGTGCGCATCATCGGCACAGACGTAGTGCACATCATGGCCAAGAACTCTCTGAAAACGGCACCAGATATCCGCCTGGATAACCTCAAGGATGTGACCAAGGTGGATCGGGCCATTAGCGTAAGGCAGAGCGCTGGTGACCAGCATTTTTTTCTTGGGCAATGTCATTGTGCCATCTGCTAGGAAGTAGCGTGATTCTTTGAGTCGCACCGGTGGTCCGTCGCAGATCCTGAAGACGCCCACCTGAACATGTGAATCTAAGAGAGATATTCTAGCCGAAGGATCTGCCCTGCCGGCCCTGTGTTAGCATTGCCGGCTTTCCCGGGGGGTGTGCCCTCCTGTTTTCGAGTTATGGACGACCAGTTTAGCTGGCCAGGCAGAAGAAGATGACTTCGCTATCAAGAGAAACCGTAAAGAAGGTATTGAGTACGATCATTGACCCGCACACTTCCATGGATCTGGTTGATGGGGGCTCGATCGCAGATTCGGATATTGAAATCAGTGACATGGCTGTTTCGGTCGGTGTGACACTCGGTTATCCCGCCCAAGGCTGGCATGAGCAGTTGAGGGAACAGGTTACAGAAGCCATCCTGGCACAGGCTGGGGTTGAGTCAGTCGAGGTGTCTATCAATACTAAAGTCGTGGCCCATGAGGTTCAAAAAGGCGTAACACCGATCAAGGGTGTGCGCAACATGATTGCTGTGGCCTCAGGAAAGGGGGGAGTTGGGAAATCAACTCTGTCAGTCAATCTTGCCCTGGCGCTGTCAGCTGAAGGGGCCAATGTTGGCCTGCTCGATGCCGACATTTATGGGCCGAGCCAGCCTCGCATGTTGGGGATCAATGGCAGGCCTGAATCCAAGGACGGCAAGAGCCTGGAACCTTTGAACAGCTACCACCTGCAGGCGATGTCCATCGGGTTCTTGATAGAAGAAGATACGCCGATGATCTGGCGGGGCCCAATGGTTACCCAGGCGCTGGAGCAGTTGTTACAGGATACATGCTGGCGTGACCTGGATTACCTGATCATTGACCTGCCTCCTGGAACCGGTGATACCCAGCTGACACTGGCTCAAAAGGTGCCGGTCTCTGGTGCGGTGATTGTTACGACACCACAGGATATTGCGTTGCTGGATGTTCGCAAAGCGATCAAAATGTTCGAAAAAGTTGAAATTCCGATACTCGGCATCGTAGACAACATGAGTACACATATCTGCGGTAATTGTGGTCATGAAGAACATATCTTTGGGGAAGGGGGCGGTAAGACGATAGCCCTGGAATATGGCATTGAACACCTGGGTGAGATTCCGCTTGATGGGCGGATCCGTGCTGACGTCGATGGCGGGCGCCCGACGGTCGTCGCCGACCCTGACGGTTGCTTGGCTCAGGCCTACCGGGACATTGCGCGACAAGCTGCCGGGCGCCTGGCAGCCCGCAAGCGCGATTACAGTGACGTTTTCCCATCGATCGTCATCCAGAACAACTAACGTGGCAGGTCTGGAACTCCGGTGTCCATAAAATCAGACAACTGGATTCGAAAGATGGCGCTGGAGCACCAGATGATCGAGCCGTTCGAACCAACGCAGATCTCAAGTTCTGGTTCGGAACGGATTATTTCCTATGGGACCTCGAGCTATGGTTACGACATTCGTTGTTCCAGGGAATTCAAGATATTCACGAACATCAACTCAGCAGTCGTTGACCCCAAACAGTTTGATGAGAGCAGTTTCGTCGAATATTGTGGTGATGTGTGCATTATTCCACCTAATTCATTTGCTCTTGCTCGAACAGTCGAGTACTTCCGAATTCCCCGCAGTGTGCTGACAATTTGCCTCGGAAAATCGACCTATGCCCGCTGTGGGATAATCGTCAACGTGACCCCCTTTGAGCCCGAATGGGAAGGTTACGTGACTCTGGAGTTTTCGAACACCACACCGTTGCCAGCCAAGATCTATGCCAATGAAGGCGTCGCCCAAGTAGTGTTTTTTGAAGCCAGTGAGCCCTGTGCCGTGTCGTACAAAGACAGGAGTGGGAAATATCAAGGCCAGACCGGTGTCACATTACCCAAGACTTGATGCAGAGATAGACCATGGCCGCTAACAGTTTTGGGCACCTGTTCAGGGTGACCACGTTCGGGGAGAGCCACGGGCCGGCGCTCGGTTGTGTGATCGATGGTTGCCCGCCGGGAATGTCGCTGGATGACGGCGACATTCAGCAGGATCTTGACAGACGCCGGCCCGGTCGGTCCAGGCACACCAGCCAGCGGCGGGAACTGGATAAGGTCGAGATTCTGTCTGGTGTTTTCCAGGGCCAGACAACGGGCACGCCCATTGGCCTGCTGATCCGAAACGAAGATCAGCGGTCGGGCGATTACGAGAAAATCCGTGAACAGTTTCGCCCGGGTCATGCCGACTACACCTACCTACGTAAATATGGACTGCGTGACTACCGTGGTGGTGGAAGGTCCTCGGCTCGGGAAACGGC